>MDTD01186809.1_pt1 | contig 13456 bp, 9 predicted proteins | sample 811221 | NCBI WGS metagenome assembly MDTD01 (sample SAMN05326646, study PRJNA326480) | marine metagenome | isolation source: seawater | place: Pacific Ocean: South West | collected 2011
CGTTCAAGCCAACGCCGGCGTTCTTCATCGGGGCAGGGCTCAACCCGCTTCTCCAAACCGACCTGATGGTCATCCATCCACCACTGATTTTCCTGACCTACGCCCTCTGCCTTCATTTGACGGCCATCGCCCTCTCAGCGGCCTACACGAACGAGACCGAAGAGCTGGGACCTCGCATGCTCCACCTCGCTCGCCCTGGGCTCTTGATGGCCACGTTGGGCATCGGCTTGGGCGGTCTGTGGGCCTACTTGATTCTCGACTGGGGTGGCTACTGGGCTTGGGACCCTGTAGAGACCGGTTCCTTCCTGCCGTGGCTGGCGCTGGTGATGATCGTGCATCTTCGCACCCGGCCGGGCAAGGTCCGCCCCGAAGTCTGGATTGGAGGTGGACTTGCGACCGGTGTTTTGGCGTTGTTCGCCACCACGGTCACCCGCGCAGGCGGCGTCTGGGCCTCGTCGGTTCACACCTTCGTGACCTCCGACAACAGCACGCCGCCCACCGATGTTTTTGGCCGACTCATGGTCCTGAGGGACGATGCCGCCGCGACCGAAGTCATGACCTACGTTGCGTGGATGTTCATGCTCATCGGCTGTTGGTTGGCCGTTCAACGGGCAGCCAGCAACGCTCGACCGTTGGCGCTGAACTCGGCATGGCCGGTTGCCATTCCAACGGCGGTGACCCTGCTTGGGTGCCTTGTGTTCACCGGTAGCAACGGCGAAGGGTTGTCCTGGGCCGCCGTTCCCGATGTGGTTTTCGTCGCCCTCCTCTTCGTGCCACTGGCCGCCGTTCCTCGGGGCGGGAAAGCGGACGAAGACGCAGAAAGCAGCGTCTGGACCTACCACCAACTCACCCCTCTTCCCCTTGACGCCGTGGTCGTGGCCGTCATGTTCGCCTTCACCGGCGACGTATGGATGGCCACAGCAACAGCGGTGCTCTTCGTACCGCTCTACCGCTCGAACGACACCTTGGCAGCGTGGCCCTGGGCCGCTGCAGGGGTGATGCTTGGTCTCGCCCTTGCTTGGTCGCAAGCCATGAGCATCGGCGTGGCGGCCTTCCTCCTGCTCGCCTTTGTGTTGCCGTGGCTCTTGGCGCCCCAAGATGAAGACGGTGGTTCGTTGAAAATGACGGAAAAGCGCAGCCAGCAACGCTTGGCTTTGTGGGGCAGCGTCATCGTGGTCAGCCTGTATTTGGTGCTGACCTGGGTGCTCCTCCTCACCAGCATTGACGCCGTCAATTTCGAGGCTCACGAACTCTACGGTGCGCCCTTCCTGACGGCTGTCGCCGCATCGCTCTTCATCTACACCAGGCGCAAGGACGACCCGGTGCAGACCTTGTGGTTGGTCGGTGGTGCTGCCGCCGTGTCCGTCCTTGGATTCATGTACGCCCCCTCAGCCTTCGGCGGGGACGCTGCCACGATGGTCTCGGACCGCATGACGCGCGGCCACATCGTCTGGATCTCTCTTCCAATGCTCACCTTGGCCACCGCTCCCGTGGCGCGCGAAGTCGTCCGCCAGTGGACCACAAACCGAACGAAAAACACCGTGCTGCGTATCCCCTTTGGCGCCCACGTGGTTCACCTCGGCCTGCTCTTGCTGCTGCTTGGCCATCTTTCCACCACCGTGTTGGTCGACCGTGGTGATGCCAGCCACCGACTCTCCCTCGTGAAAGATGAGGTCATCGTGCACGAAGGTATGGGGTATGAATTCACGGCTTTGGTGCTTGAGAGCGAGGATTTGGAGGTGGGTGATGGCTTCATCGGCGTTCAAATCAATGTCTACACGATGGATGGGAGCTCGGTAGGCGACCTCATCGGCACCGTAACCCCCGGAACGCTGAGATTTGACAGCCAAGGCATTCCAAGGTCCGAAGTGGCAACGCTGACTCGCTTAACTGGCGATGTTGTCTTCATCTTTGACGGCAGTCAAGCGGGCGCCCTGATGAGTTCTTCAAACGGTGGTGGCTTGGAAAGCATCGAACTCGTTCGGGTCACGGTGTACGACCTGCCTCATTCTCATCTGGTTTGGGCCGGCTGGACGATGATGATGGGAGGGATGGCGTTGGTGGCTCTTGCAGGGGCCAAAAAAGCAACGGCGTCCCCCGAACACCAAGGCAAATTCTCCTCTGAGGAAGAATGAGCACTTCCAATGCAATTATGAAGGGGGGGCTGGTCGCCGAAGCATCCACTTGGAGGTAATACCATGGAAGAAGGAACAATTGTCCACGTTGATTACGAGCTCTACAACGGCGAAAGCGGCGACCTCATTGAGACCACACGAGAAGATGTGGCCAAGGAGCACGAAGCGCACCAAGAGGGTCGCTCCTACACCCCCATGGTGTGCGTTGTCGGCGGCGGCAACCTCATCCCCGGCTTTGAAGCAGCGCTTGCCGATGCAAAGGCCAACAAGGAAATTGAAGTGGTCATTGAACCCGCTGACGCTTACGGAGAAAAGGATCCTGAGCAGATTGAAACCATCAGCATCGACAAGTTGATTCGAGCCGTCAAGGACCCCAATTCGCTCTACATCGGTGCTCCCGTGAGCATCGGAAACCGCCAAGGCTACCTCTCCTACTTGGCCGCTGGCCGAGCCCGCATCGATTACAACCACCCCATGGCAGGAAAGACCCTGAAGTACAGTTTCAAGGTCGTCAAGGTCGTTGAAGGCAAGGAAGAGCAAGTCATGGCCCTGTTGGAATCCAACACCGGGCACAGTGATTTCGGCGTGGCGTTTGACGGCGATGACCTCAACATCACCATCCCGCAAACGATGCTCTTTGACACCAATGCAGCCATGATGAAGTTCCGATTGGTCACCATCATCCGAGACGCTGTTGAATGCGGCAAGGTCTCGTTCATTGAAGTCCACGAACCTCGTGGATTTGGCCTCGATGATGACGAGGACGACGCTGCAGACGAGGGCGAGGACCTCTCCAAACTCTCCGTTGCCGACCTCAAGGAGCGATTGAAGGCTGCCGGCCTCCCTGTTGGCGGCAAGAAAGCCGACCTCATTGAACGCCTCTCTGCCGCTGGCGAAGAAGAGTGAACAACGGAAAAGGAATAGGCGACCATCAACTGGCTCGTCATGCTGAGCAGCGATGACCATGAGCGAGCAGAGCCCGTCCTCCGATTACCCTGAACCGCTACCGGATGACCGGTACTCACCGGTTGAAAAGGTCCTGATTTGGGTTGCCATCGGCTTGGCGTTTGCCTTGGCTGCAGGTCTCGTCTTGGCCTTTGATAGCGTATGGACTGAGACGCTCAAACCCATCATCTGGGACCCTGTCGTCGAGGACGCTGGTGTCGCTGGCGACGCCGGTTACACCCCGCAGAACACGGCCATTTACACCCTGAGCATGCTCGCCTGTGTCGTGCTGTTTCAGGCGCTCTTTCGCAAGTGGGGATTGCCCACCGACGAACGCATGACGCTGGCCCTCATCGCATGGGTCTGCCTTGCCCCGGTGCTTCGGGTGCTCGAGGATGCGGACTTCTTCTCATCTTCACGGGACGTCTTGTTCATCTCGCCCATCATCCACCTCCACCTCGCTGCATGGCTGGTCGGTGTCGCCATCCTCAGCCATCTTGCCGGACGACGATTTGACGGGCGCCTTGACGACGCTTCGCAGGAAGCCCAAGCAACGCTTCTTGGCGGCCTGCTCTTCGTTGTCCTCTTGGGCCATTGGTACCTGCTGTACCAGCCAGCCTACGCCAGCCACCCTTCCGTTTCCTTTTCCCTGGCCACGGGTGGTTTGGTGGTCGCCGTCGCCGTTCTTTGTATTGGACTGGTGATGACGCGTGGATGGCCAGCCATCACCCGTGGCATGTTCGCCTTTGCATCGAGCGCTGTGATCTTGGGTATTGCTCACTGGGTGCAATTCATGGCCACTCCGTGGGCCCAAGAAAGTGGCAAAGCATCGGGCGACATCACTTTCTGGCCTGCTTTCATCGTGTTGGGGCTGCCTGCCATCGTCTGCGTCGTGCTCTATCGAATGGGAAGAGAAGATGCGGAGCAATTGCGCTTGACCGGCTTCACCGCCGGCGTCCTCCCGCCTCATATCGGCATCAAACAGTGGGAAGACGAAGCCGAGCAGTGGGCTGACCATCCCGTTGAATTCCTCTCCAACAAAGCCCTGCTCGCTCATCCGATGGTGCTCGGCATGGTGTTTGGGCAACTGTGCGACGGGTTTGCCACCATGGTGGGCATTGACATGTTTGGGTACGGTGAAAAGCACCCCGTCAGCGACGCTGTGATTCAATTTGGTGGACGCATTAACGAGAGCCTTGGACTTGATTGGGGCGAAGGTGCGTGGCTGTTTGCGTTGGTCAAAGCAGCCTTGGTTGGCCTTATTGTGTGGCTCTTCGTCCAAATGCGAGTTGAGCACCGACAGCAACATTTCCGCCTCCTCATCGTTCTCGCCGTGCTGATTGTCGGCCTTGCGCCGGGCTTGAGGGATATTGGACGATTGATGCTCGGCGTTTGAGTCCCCCACCCGCTGGCTTCCATGCAATTAAGTGCAGGCTTCGCTTCGCCAAGATGAGGGCTCAATATGGACAGGTTGCCGACCAGAGTCAATCGTGCCGACCCCGACTTTGCCGCGCGAAAAGCCCACAACCTCTCACTCGTGGATGAATTGCGTGCTCGGCTGGACACTGCGTCGCAGGGTGGTGGCGGCAAGTACGTTGAACGGCATCGCTCCCGAGGCAAGCACCTCGCCAGAGAACGCATCGAGCGCATCGTTGACCCGGGAACGGCTTTTCTCGAGCTCTCGCCCTTGGCTGCCCACGAACTCTACGATGGACGAGCCCACTCTGCAGGCATCGTCACCGGCATTGGCATGGTCCACGGCCGAGAGTGCCTCTTCGTCGCCAACGACGCCACCGTGAAAGGCGGATCCTACTATCCGATGACGGTGAAAAAACACATTAGAGCCCAAACGGTCGCTCACGAGAACCATCTCCCCTGCATCTACCTCGTTGACTCCGGCGGGGCCTTCTTGCCCATGCAAGACGAGGTGTTTCCAGACATCGGCCACTTTGGACGGATCTTCAGAAACCAAGCTCGCATGTCGGGTGATGGCATCCCACAAGTCGCCGCCGTGCTGGGCTCCTGCACCGCAGGGGGCGCCTATGTTCCCGCTATGTCCGACGAATCCATCATCGTCAAGGGTAACGGTACGATTTTCCTGGCTGGACCTCCGCTGGTGAAAGCCGCCACCGGAGAAGAGGTGACCGCCGAGGAATTGGGCGGCGCTGACGTTCACACGGCCCAATCGGGTGTGGCTGACCATTTTGCTGAGGACGAGAACGAAGCCCTGCGCATGGTACGCAACGTGATTGAGAACCTGGGTCCGGTTGAGAAAGCGCCGGCTGCCCTCCAAGAACCCGAAGATCCGGCACACGATGTCGAGGACTTGATGGGGCTGATTCCCGAAGACAACCGAACACCCATCGATGTCCGTGAATTGATCGCACGCATCGTTGACGGTTCTCGATTCCACGAATTCAAATCCCGCTACGGCACCACGCTCGTGTGTGGATTTGCCAACATCCACGGCCACAAGGTGGGCATCGTGGCCAACAACGGCATCTTGTTCTCAGAATCCAGTCAGAAGGGCGCCCACTTCGTGGAACTCTGCGGGCAACGAGGGATTCCTCTCGTCTTCTTGCAAAACATCACGGGGTTCATGGTCGGCAAGGCCTACGAAGCCGGTGGAATCGCCAAAGACGGTGCCAAATTGGTCACCGCCGTGTCGTGCGTGAACGTTCCGAAGTTCACGGTCATCGTCGGCGGTTCGCACGGTGCAGGCAATTACGGCATGTGCGGTCGTGCTTACGACCCGAGGTTCCTCTTCATGTGGCCCAACAGTCGAATTTCAGTCATGGGCGGGCCACAAGCGGCTGATGTGTTGACGACTGTCAAGCAGGACCAGCGAGCACGTGAGGGCACTCCTCCCATGGAAGGGCAAGAACTCGAAAACTTCCGACGGCCGATTCTTGAGAAATACGAGACCGAGGGCAGCCCGTACTATTCCACGGCCCGCCTTTGGGATGATGGCATCATCGACCCGAGGGACACGCGAGACGTGTTGGGCCTCTGTCTAGCCGCCGCTCGCAACGCCCCGCTACCCGATGACCGGTACGGCATCTTTAGAATGTGATTTTTGAATTGAATATTTAAATTTGCAATTGGAGAATTCAACATGATAGCAATGGACGCACCCCCGGCCACCTCCATGGTTTCCTTGACCATTGACGGTGCACAAGCCAACCTGACCCTGACCCGCCCTGACAAGTTCAACGCCATGAACGTGGACATGATTCAGGAACTCATCTTGCTGCTTGAGTGGACCGCTGAGCGAAGCGCAGGGCGTCTCGACGCCCTCCACGACGAAGCGGGACAGCCCTACCTGCGAACGCTGGTGCTCAGGGGCGAAGGGAAGCACTTCTGCGCTGGAGCCGATATCAACATGATGCGGGACGCTGGAGCCAACACGCCAGAGGAAAACCGCGCCGACTCAAAGCGACTTGACCGCCTGTTCAACGGCTTGTGGTCCCACCCATGTTTCACCATCGGTGCCGTTCAAGGCGTTGCGCTCGGCGGCGGTGCCGGCCTCATCGCCTGCTGCGATTATGTGGTGGCGACCTCCAACATCCGCATCGCCTTGTCCGAAGGCAAACTCGGCATCCTCCCGGCCGTCATCGGCCCTTACGTCTATCGACGCTTGGGCTCAGCCACCTTCCGACGCCTCTCCATGCAGGCCAGCCGAATCAAAGGCGAAGAGGCTCTTCGCATCGGGTTCATCGAAGCCTTGGTGGACAGCGAAGAAGACGTGAACGCCGCGGTGGACGGCATGGTCGCTGAGGTCATGACCACCGGGCCATCAGCCGTGACGCTCTCCAAGGAGCTCACGCTCGGGTTTGACCGATGGGGCGACTCTGACGAGGCTCTTCGCGAGTGGACATTGGATTTCACCAGCCGTATGCGGGGCTCAAAGGAAGGACAGGAAGGGTTGTCCTCGTTCCTCGAAAAGCGCCCGGCCAACTGGAAACCTCAGGAAGAATAGGGAGGGATGGGTATCAAGGTCCTGGTCGCAAACCGTGGGGAAATCGCGTGCCGAATCCTCCGCGCTTGCAACGAGGCGGGCCATTCAACCGTGGCCGTTTGCGCCCCCAACGACGCTGGAACGCTCTTCACCGAGATGGCGGACGAAGTTGTGCTTCTGGAAGGCGAGACCATCGGTGAGACCTACCTCAATCAAGACCAAATCATCCAAGCCGCTTCATCCACCGGTGCGACGGCCATCCACCCGGGCTTCGGCTTTCTCTCTGAACGAGCGGACTTTGCTCGAGCGGTCAAGTCAGCCGGTCTCGTTTGGATCGGGCCTTCTGCTGAAGCCATCGAAAAGATGGGCGACAAAATGACCGCTCGCCAAACGATGCGGGCCGCCGGTGTGCCCGTCATTCCCGGCGAAGAGGTCGAAGAGGACGACGAAACAGCGGCCCTTGAAGCCCTTCGGGAAGCGTCGACGCGAGTTGGCTACCCCCTGCTGCTCAAAGCATCGAGCGGTGGCGGCGGTAAAGGCATGCGGGCCGTTCACGACCCCTCGGATTTTGACCAAGCCGCGACCGGCGCCCGACGTGAAGCCGTGGCGGCCTTTGGCGACGGTCGCATCTACATTGAACGTCTTCTCTCGGGCTCAAAGCACATCGAAATCCAAGTTCTTGCCGATACGCACGGCCGTACAATTCACCTCGGTGAGCGAGAATGCAGCGTCCAGCGACGGCATCAGAAGGTGTTTGAGGAAGCACCCGGCCCGACGATGGAACCTGGTCTTCGAGAAGCGATGGGGCAAGCCGCTGTTGCTGCGGCTGAAGCCGTCGATTATGTTGGTGCGGGCACGGTGGAATTTCTGCTGGCACCAACTGGTGAATTCTTTTTCCTCGAGATGAACACCCGAATCCAAGTTGAACACCCCGTCACTGAACTGGTCACCGGCGTTGACATCGTCCGTGAACAACTTCGCATCGCGAACGGTGAGCCAATGTCGTGCGGGCCGCTGATGATTCGAGGCCACGCCATCGAAGTGCGCCTCTACGCAGAGGATGCCGCCAACGGTTTCCTGCCCTCGATTGGCCCGCTCTCCATGTTCAGGCCACCTGAAGGACCTGGCATCCGTTTGGACACGGGTGTTCGCGAGGGCGATGAGGTGACGCCGAACTACGACCCCATGCTGGCGAAACTCATCGTTTGGGCGCCGTCAAGAGACGAAGCACTGCAGAAGATGCGGCGAGCCTTGGATGAATTTGTGGTCTTGGGAACCACGACCAACATCGAATTCCTTCGCGACCTTTGTGATGCTGGCCCCGTTGTTGACGGGTCAACCACCACCACCACCATCGACGACCTCTGGCCCAATGGATGGAATCCTCCAGCGGCACCGATGCTGGAAGAGGCCTCCCTGCTGGCAGCGGCCAGTGCAGAGACACTTGGTCTGCATCGCCGAACCACCGCCGGCTCGTCCGAGGGTAGCACTGGACCGGCCAGTCCCTTCACCACCATTCAGAGGAGGTTCCCCTGATGCAGCACACCTTCGCGTCCAAGGATGGGCCCTTGGAAGTGACCTTGTCACGTGTCGGCGAGGCGTTTGTGTTGGAAGGTCATGAGTTGACGCTCCACAACAGAGGCCGATTGCACATTCGTTTGCGAGATGGACGCCAATGCTTAGTACACGCCGCAAAGGTGGGCGATGTTTGGTGGATTCATCTGGACGGGCGCACCTACCGCTGGGAACGTATCGAACCTGGGTCCTCAAATGCTGAGGATGAAGGTGGCTTGGTGGCGCCCATGCCCGGCAAGGTACTGGACGTCCTCGTGAGCGAGGGCGACACGGTGGAAGCCGGTACGCCGCTGATGGTCCTTGAAGCGATGAAAATGGAGCATCGCATCGTCGCATCCACTGATGGCACGGTCACGTCCATCCATTTCGCAGCAGGCGATCAGGTCGCCCAAGGTGCTGTCCTCTTGGAACTTGAATGAAGTTTAGGCGACCCAGCGGCCATCCTCGATTCGTTTCGCATTGGGCGGGAGTTGATTGATGACGTAGGTCCACGCCCACACCACTCCACCATCAACCTGAACTGGAACGGGAAGACGAAGGTAAAGACCGGCGAGAGGGTCCTCATCATCACAGCCTTCGATGTGGTCCAACGCCGCCAGTGCATTGGCCATGTCGTCGCAACGGTGCAGTTCACCGTGGACCATCCCGTCTTTGTCAAGACGCATACCCGGATAAGCGCCGAGGTGGTACAACGCCCCTGTAACCGTTCCTCGTTGCGCACCTGATGACCATGGACGCAGTTGCGGCCATCGCTGCTCGCCCTCCATCAGGGTGCCGTAAACGAACACGTGGTCAAGCGTTGATTTTGCTTCAAATTTTTCAATTGCGAATTTCAAATGTTCTATTGGTAAATTGTATTCCACAAGGCCTTGGCGAACGATGGCTTCGTACGCTGCTGTTGGAGGGACAAGATGCGGCTGTTTCTTCTTCGCCACGACAACATAGGTGATGGCTTCAACAACCGCACCGCTTGCCGTGAGCACGCGCACCGGGCATCGCTCGTAATAGCGGGGATGGCCCTCTTTCTCGTCAACCAAGTCCCAAGCCTCTTCGCTGAGCGAAAACAGCATTCCCGGCACGGCGGTGCCCGCTCCATCGGGAACGACGTCAGCCGCTCCACCTCCTCTTCCTGTTGAATGATAGTGGAAACGCAAGGAGTATCCAGGCAACCAAGCAGCCTCGACGGGAACCAAGTCAGGCGCATCGTAGCCTTTCTTAGTGCACCATCCCACCCAATCGGCTCGGTCAAGGTTTGAACCGTAGCCAAAGTAGAGCGTTTCTGAGTTCATGGACGATGATGTGGGTGAGGGTATTTCAAGGCGAGGGCACTTGAAAAATGGAGGATAATCAAGAGGAAGGCAAACGGACGATTATAACCCAAGAAAGTGTGCGAAAAATATGCGAAATCCTTTCATGATGCTCACTGACTGGAGCGTCGACCGACCAAAACAAGCCTTTGCCGTGGTCATGTTGGCGATGTTCACGTTGGCGGCCGGCGGCATGCACCTTCAATTTGACAACAGCGAGGACGGTTTTTTCCCCGACGACCCAAGCGTGGACCTGCTCAACGAAGTTGAGTCGGAATACCGAGCTAACCTCGATTTCATTCGTTTCATTGACGAAATCGAATCCGAAGCGCTGCTTGAGTCGGAAACTTGGGAACAACTGGCGATGATTGAGGCCATGATGCTGAACGACAGCAACTTCGAGCCGTACCACTACCCCTTGTTTGGCACACAGGCGAACAACGGTCCAGCAGGGCAAGCCATGCAGTGGATGGCCCTGCAGGACGAGGACACCGCTTCGGTTTGGCTCACGGGTTTGCAATCGGCTGCGGTTGAAGTTTTGACAGCGAACGACGATGCCAACCTCTCAGCGGCTTTGGGCAACTTGTCCTCGGCCGCTGCAAACGTGCCCAGCGTTGAGCCGGTGACATCCGAGCGCTTGCTGGCGTGGGACGCCAACGAGCCTGCGGCGTGGTTGGCTCGCATGGACACGGGCAACGATCTCAGCGATGAGCTTGGCATGCTCATGGGCCAACTATCGTCCATGACGGAAAACAGAACACCGGCGCAAACGGGGCAAATTCTCGCCATTACCGGTCCGCTTCAGGGCCAACTCGGCCCCATTGTGGGGCTGCAATCCGTTGATTTCCGGGCAGCCATTCTCTCATGCCTGCCAAGCGACGATGTGGACGACCCGTGGGTGTCCGACGGCCCCGTGATGGTCACGCTGGTGGTCTCGAGTGAGCCGCTGGACTACGATTACGAAGTCCTGGGCGACGTGCAGGCCGATTTGACGGCCTGGGCCGAAGCCATGGAACTTGAAGTGTTTGCAGCGACCAACGATAGCGACGTACGCACCTTTTCCTTCGCCCAGTTCGCCGAAAACTCGAACGCCACCATCGGCAAGGAAATTGGCATGCTCACCAGCGCCGCCATGCTGTTGTTGGGCATCATCTTGTGGTTCAACTTCCGCAGCGTTCGAGAGACCGCATACGTGCTCATTCTCACGGTGGTCGCCATCGCAGCCACCTACGGCTTCTCGGGGTGGTTGCAATTTGCAGGCGTGAACATGACGTTCAACGCAGCAATGAATTCCATTCCCGTTCTGTTGCTGGCGATTGGTGTAGACTACGGCCTGCACGTCGTGCTTCGAATTCGTGAAGAGCTGAAGGAGGAAGAGCAGCGAAACCCGACGGGACGGACCACCCTGCGAGATTTCGACAAAGCCTCGCGCCAGCGTGCCATCCGACAAGGCACCGTTCTCACCTCCATTGCGCTGATGATCGCCATCACGACCGACATCGTTGGGTTCCTTTCCTTCCGCCTGTCCACGCTGTCCTTCCTGCAGGTTTTCGGCACCGTTATCGCCATCGGGTTATTCCTCATCTACCTCCTGAGCATCTCGGCCTTACCCGCCCTCATGCTCATGCTGCCCACCAAGAAACTCCCGCTGGAAAAAGCCAGCAAGGTCGAGGTGGGCCCGCTTGCCAAGAAACTTGGACGACTTTCCACCCAACCGCTGATGGTTGGTTTCATCGCGGTGGTCTTGCTGGTTCCGATGGTCGCTGGTTTCCAGCAGCTTGAGGTGGCGTTTGAACAACGAGACCAACTGGATGATTCAATCCCCGTCGTGCAAGATTTCTTCCTCATAAGCGATGAGTTTGGCACCAGCCGTTCACCGCTGTATGTGGTCATTGACGGCGATGTCATCAGCGAAGAAGGTCGCGCCGCATGGGCCGCTGCCTTTGACACGATGTCGGCAAGGGACGATGTGAGCGGCGTGCCCACCGGCATTTGGGACGTGTACGAACAAACTCGCCTGCAAGACCCTGTTGTGGACGGTTTCATGCTCGCCGCCGAATCCGGTGATGCCACCGGCTACGACGACCTTCTCACGTGGTCTCTAGAGAACACCACGGGCATTGAGGCGACCAAGAGCCTGCTCGCACGGGACGGTCTGCAAACCGTTCTGTCCTTCCAAGCCGATACCTTGGACTGGGGCGCCACCGTTGATTTGGCTGAGAGCATTGAGGCCGCCCTCGATGACCTGTCGGCGCAGGCCGGTGATGACTACACCCTTCGCCTGAGCGGCCGCGCCCTCATCAACGCGCAGACCACGGCCGATGTGGCCACCGCCTCGGTCCAGTCAACCGGAATCGTGGCCGCGGTCATCTTGTTCATGCTGGTGGGCATTCACACGGTACGAAACGGCAACGACCTCAAGGAAGGCCTTCAGCGGGGCGTCGTTTCGTGGATTCCTCTCATGATGGTCGTTGTGTGGGTCTACGGCATCATGGGCTACACGGGCTACAATATCAACTCGCAAACGGTTACCATCGGCGCCCTTTCGCTGGGTTTGGGTGTGGACTACGCTGTTCACTTCACGACTCGACTTGAGGAAGAAGCGGAGCATCGTCCGTTCGCAGCACCTGAAGAGTGGGTGGCCAAATCCACGGCTACCACGGGGCGAGCCATGGCGGGTGCAGCCTTGACCACCGCCGGTGGCTTTGCCGTGCTCAACCTCTCGGCCTTGTTGCCGCTGCGCCTGTTCGGTCAGGCCTTCGTGGTGGCCATCACCCTGGCCTTGCTCTCGAGTTTGCTCATCCTGCCCGCTCTCTACAGCCCGTTCCTCAAACGAACGGCAGCCAAGGCTCAAGGTGAGAGCGAATGATGCGTAAAACCGTCTTTTGGTTTGCCAACATCGTTGGCCCGCTCATCTTACTGTCCTACTGGCGAGGTGTCGGGGCTTTTGACGACCCGTCGGTGTATTGGGGCAATGTACCCGAAGGCATGCAGTCGTTCATCGTCCCGTGGATGTTTGTGGCTGCTGCAGGCTACCTGCTGATGATGCATCGTTTCTTTTTGGCGTGGACTGAAGAAGAGGTCGCTTCCCTCCATTGGCCGTGGAAAGAAAACGATGGAAAAGGTGTTCAGCGGTTGTTTACTTTGTATGCGGCTTTTCTGCTGACATCTCTCGTTTGGATTGATTTAACTCGAATTTACATCGAAGGGCCGAGCATGCTCGTGGCCGTGGCCATCGTCGCCGTGCTTTGGACCGCCGGCTTGGCCGCCGTTGGTTTTGGGGTGCTCGTCTGGCCTGCTCGGGAGCGACTTTCCGGTGCGAACATCGTCCTGACCGGTTCGTTCATGCTCTCGATTCAATGCACGTGGTGGGACGCCATCTACTGGGTGCTCAACTTCGCTTGGTGAGAACACGCGTTGAAATACAAACCAGCGGAGGTTAATTCATGCTTCGTGCAGCAAAGCTCGTGTCCGTCTTCGTGCTCCTCCTGTTGATGGCCGGGTGCACGACCGCACCCATGGAAGAGGCTCCAGCC
>MDTD01012209.1_pt1 | contig 13454 bp, 6 predicted proteins | sample 811221 | NCBI WGS metagenome assembly MDTD01 (sample SAMN05326646, study PRJNA326480) | marine metagenome | isolation source: seawater | place: Pacific Ocean: South West | collected 2011
CCCCTATACAGCCTAGACCACGCCCACAAACTGAGATGACCGTTTTTCTAGTTGGCTAATGTTGATCGTTTTTGACGCACCGCGCGACGTGAAGCTTGTCGCTGATTGGCCTTATTGCGGTCCCTGCGCATGCGAATGACAAGCAATGCCAGAACACTAAGAACACCCACGCTGATGAGAATGCGGAACCCCAGCAGCGTACTATCTGTGCCAGCGAAAAGACCATGCAACGTTACCATTCCAAAAGCGACATAGCTGGTGAGATGCAGAGTCAACCATAGCTTATGTCCCATACGCTTTTTGAATGGGAAACTCAGGCTGATGATGAGTAGCAACCAGAAGGCCAGTGTCCCCAGACCGACGACCTCTGGACGGTATGGCCCCGTGAACGGCACCAGAATATCCGAGAGCGTATAAGTAAAATAGTCGTCAAGCATGAGTAGCAGACCATGTCCCAGGCCCAGAATTACGGCCAACCAGGACACAGTGGCGTGCAAAGTCATCGAAACCGGTCCAGGCGACCAATCTTTGACGATCTGCCCACTGATAAACAGACCCCAGATCGTTGATGCAAGCAGCAGCACATAAGAGAAAATGCCTGCCGAGCGCACGAGGTGCCATGATAACTTGGGATCCTGATCCAGTGGGATACTCATGGCACCACTGTTAAACAGCCACCAGGCTGAGATAGCGATGACGATAACGCTGATAATCGTCACGGCAATATCGGTCTTTCTGGTTGATTTCGTCATTATTGTTTACTTTCTGTCAGGTTAAGACGCCCTACCTAACAATCTAATCATCATCCTCGTCATGATCGCCACCATCATCGTCATTGTTGGTGCTGGTTACAGGTGTCGTATGGGTTGAGGTGGTACCGAATGTCGCGCGCAGACCTTCGACAAGCGCTGTACGCTGGCTATCGGTCAGGGCAGCATCGGGATGCATGACCGTGTAAATTGGCAAAGGCATTTCACCCTCTTCAATGACTTCAATCATCTCGTCGAGTTCGATACGGCTACCATTGGAGATGTTCAGTTTGTCACGACCTTCATGGGTATCGTGGGCAACGAGCCAACCAACGGGGGCCACATAGGAGTACCAGGGATAAACTGTCTCGTTTGAATGACAATCTGCGCAGGCTGTCTTCCATAGCGCTTCAGTTTCTGGCGAGTCCCAGGCAACCGTATTGGTGACAGGCGGATTATCGAGTGCAAATTCCGGCACAAAAAACCGTACAAACTGCATAATCACAAAAACAACGATGATGGTTCCGACGCCGTATAGGGCGAGTTTCCTTGTGTTGCGATTAGGTGTTTGTTGCGATGTGGTGCTGTTCATGTTTTGCCTTTTCTGTATAGAGAATGAATCATGATACAAACGGATGGACGCCCATCGCGCTGACAAACAGGCATCCATCGTCATTTCCTAGTTTGAATTAGTCGTCATCATCATGTTCGTGTTCATCACGCTCATATTCATCGCGCTCATGTTCATGATGATCGTCGTCGTCATCATCATGGTAGCTGGATGTGGTGTTGGCGGAAGCCGCACTAACAACTGGCGCTGTGTTGCCGTTGTTTGGCGCAGAGATAATAATCTGGGCTGGTTGTGCTTCGCGAAGTGGGATGTCGAACACGGCTAGTTCATTACAGTTACCCTGTATGCTTATTGTATCGCGAGATACCCACGCAGAACTACCATCTGCCATGCCGATGACGACCCAGCTATTCTGCGGATTTTGGCCACCGATGGGGTAAGCATCGCCATGATAGCCGTAGTCAAGTACGCTGTAACCTGTTCCTGGCCCACTACGCAGATTCACTGAGCTGTAGAGGACAATACCCGTGCAATTGTTGTTTGAGGTACTGACTGTTTCTGTTACTGCAGCTGGTGCTTCCAGAACTTGCAAGCCAGCTTCTTCTGTCGATACAGCTCGTACACCAGCAACTATCTGATCCGTCAGATTGCTGCTACGGATCGTAAAGTGATACTGTCCTGCATCCAGCATGAAGTTCAGGCCGTCGACGTGCCCACCACCGGATTGTGCAATAAGTAGGCCTCGGCTATCTACCAGTTGCGTTCCTGCATTTGCGCCAGGGAAGCTGGCAGTCACCACGCCTGTTGTGCCTTCAGGGATATTGATTGCGACCGTTTCACCTGGATGATCCATGTTGAGAGTCAGATCAGCTTCCTGATTGAGCGAAATCTGATTGCTAGAGACTAAGTCCGCTGAACCGTACATGGCCAGTTCCGGCAGTGACATCACATTGACATAGGCTTCGCTGTAACCCGTGAGTCGTTCCACCGTCAGCGTATGTGGGCCAGTATTCGGCGCAATGTTGAAGTCCAGACTATGGATGCGCTCATCTGCCGCATAGAAAACAACCGTATTATTTTCGTTTTTAATGGTTACGGCAGCATTCGATAGATTGAGCGAGATGGCGCCAGTCGCATCTGGCGGTAGAGAAATCGCCACATCAATGGATGGGGTCGCATCGTTTAATGTGATGAGATCGGCTTGCGACTGAGCAAGAGACGGTACCGCTGCAATCAGCAGCAGTGTAAGAACCATTAGCAAGCGTTTCATGAAGTGAATATCCTTCCTTGAATGTATTGTTCAAAATTAGATGTCGATAAAACCGCGCCCTCCTGACTGAAGGTTAAGCCGCAGCCATGCCACTGTTGTGACAACCACGAGAGGCCACTCTGGGCACCCTGAATGAGAACGGCTTTGGCATAAGCTTCTGCTGTAGGAGCATGCGGATGGATAACGGTCGCTGAGAAGACGTCTGTTCGCGCAGGTTGGCCCGTATCGGGGTTGATAATGTGATGAAACAAATCACCATTCGCATTTTGCCAGCGGCGATAGTCGATGCCACTGGTGGCGATAGCGCTATCCTGCAAGGTCACGGTGGCAAAGATTTCGCCTGTATTCGGGTCTTCGATATCAATCGGCCAACCTGAATAACCATCCGGCGCACCCCTGGCGACAATATCGCCGCCAAAGTCAACCAGACAGGGGCCGATCTCAGCCAGTTGGTCGGCGATGTATTCAGCGGTCCACCCCTTGCCGATACCGCCCAGGTCAATGGCGGTTCCGACTGGAATGCGGATTTGTCGGGTCCGTGCCTTGATTTCGATATTGCGCCAATCAGGGATCTCCACGGCAAGCTGTGTTTCTACATTGTGCATTTGCTCAAAGCTGCGGTCATAGCCGTTGACTACCATTGCAGGCAAGACCAGGGGGTTGTAGCGCCCATTGGTGATCCTGGCAGCTTGTTTAGCTGCCAGGACGTTTTCATAGAGCATGTGACTAACCTCTATCCATTCGCCAGCTTTTGCGTTGAATTGCATCAGATTGCTATCTGGCTGAAAGCGCGTTAGCTGCGCTTCTATCTTCGCAATCTGCTCCGGTACCTGATCGAGTACATGGCTAGCTTCTGTCGGACCCTGGAGTTGGATCGTCGCGCTACAGCCCATCGCCCGGAATTCAAGGGAGTGCAACATGGCAAGTACCTAGCGGGATGACCGCGTACGCGGACGAACCGGACTCTGAGTAATCGGATTGTTGGCTTGTGGTGCGCTTTGCTGAACAGTGGTATTCGGCTGCGACTGGATAATAGGATCCGGCGGCGCAATTTCTGCGGGGACAGGCGGCTGAATCACACTGTTGTTCGCTGAAGCAACCTGCTGGGTCGTGCTCGATTGCCGCAGTACCGTGACACTGGGTGCAGTATGCAAGATTGTAATGTTAGGAGCGGTGTTCATTATATCTGTATCAGCTAACTGAGGCGCCGCTTCTGTGATCAGAGCGACTTCGTTTGCTGTATTTGATGGGGTTAGGGTCGCCTGGAGCGCACGGGCATCAAGCATTGCCAGATTTGAGGTGCCAACCAGAGTGGCAATGGTTGTGCCTGTGACCATCGCACTACGAATCAGGAGTTTGCGACCACGTTCATTGTTTGCCATATTCGTGTCTCCACGTTGTTTCGGTGTGATTACACGATATGCCAAATGGGAATTGGATGTTTAAACGTTGTTTCAACGCATCCTTAAATCCAACTTAAATCTGTATCTTTCGCCTAGTACGCTGGTCATTGTATGCGGGCATTTGCTGTATTTAGCTGATGTTTGGGCATTTTTTGAGCATAGATGTACTTCTAGAAATCTAAGACGAATGTGCTCATTATTTGATCGAAATAACGAGACGAAGAATGGGAAAATGTTTAAATTATGATTCTTTTAGGTTTGTCTATATGACTATAAGAAGTCAATAGCGTTACATTTTGTTACTTTTTGGGCTTTATGAAGCAGAAAGATAGGAAACATATACCGAAACTTAACTATTTTAAGACTATACAAGTCAAAGTATCCTTTATTATGAGAATATATAAGGTTGAAATTGCCTACTTAGACAAGTGGGCAATTTATTTGGTGAGTCTTTTCATTGTTTTAGAGACTCCATAATACAGCTCACAACTCACTTCGGAGAGTCATCAGCATGCTTACACCCGGCAAGTTCCGCCTGATGCTGTTTTCATCAATCATCGTTGTCATTGCATCCCTTGTATCTATTTCTATTTTGCTCAAACTTCCTCAGTCAACAGCACCAGAGCCATTACCGACCCTAGCCGCTCTCCCCTCCCCTACCACAGAATCTATTGCCTTATCCTCGGAGAGTGAAGTCGAGCAAGGGGTTCCCAATAGCACTGAACTTACGGCTGATCCACAAGAAACCTTGTCGGAAGAAGCGATGGATACCTCATTTTCAACGGCAACAATTGAGGCAATCCCTACCCTTTCGAACTTAGTATCCCAAGAAAGCCCCTATTCGTTCGTTAGACTTTCCAACTATGTGGACTATGTGGAAGAAATTAACCAAACGACTGGAGAGATAGGAGAAAGCGTAGAAGAAAACACAGAGGTAATCTCATCAGCAGATGATGTCACGGCAACTACACCGCCAACAACGAGTGAACCGACTGTTACGACAGAACTTGCTAACACGGATTCAATTACAACAGCCCAAAGCTCATCTACAGAAGAAAACACGCCAATCACCTTACCCCAACAATCTATAGGTCTAGACCTATTACAAACCCAAAATCTTATTCCGACAGAGAACACGTCTCTGGCTTCATCATCTGTACGGATATGTGCATCACCCCAGGCGTCATTTACACCTGACCAAGCTGTACGGATCATGCCACTTGGCGATTCGATTACGCAATCCAACTCGAGCTATAACAGCTATCGTCGGCGTTTGTGGCAACTGTTACAAAATGCGGGGCAAAATGTTGATTTTGTTGGCAGCCTACGAACCAATTATCAAGGCGACCCGCCCAATCCAGATTTCGACCTGGATCATGAAGGACATTGGGGGTGGCGCGCTGATCAAATTCTGGCTCAGATAAGTGGTTGGACAGCCGCCAGCCAGCCCGACATCGTTCTGATGCATGTGGGCACGAATGACATCTTCCAGGGCCAGGACGTGGCCAGCACGATAACTGAAATCAGTCAAATAATCGACACGATGCGGGCCGCAAATCCTAATATTGTGGTGCTCCTCGCGCAAGTTATTCCACACAATCGCAGTGACCGTCCGTCGCTTGAGCCGCTTAATGCAGCCCTACCTGCGCTGGTAGACAGCAAAAACACGATGCAATCCCCTGTTATTCTCGTCGATCAATCGCGGGGTTTTGATGCGGCTACAGACACATTTGATGCCGTACATCCAAATGCCCTGGGCGAAGAAAAAATGGCGTATCGTTGGTACGGTGCGCTACTGAGCGTATTAGCCTCCCCTACTGCAAACAGTGGCAAACCCAGATTACTCGTTACCAGCGACATTTTAGGAGCTGATCCTGATGATGAGCAGTCCTTTGTACGCCTGTTGTCTTATAGTAATGAATTCGACATCGACGGTCTAATTGCTTCCAGCACATTTTCAGGTACGATGCGACCTGAGGGTTTCTCAGACATCATTGACCAGTATGCACTAGTCCGGGATAATCTTATCTTACATGATGCTGGCTTCCCAACAGCGACTTATCTGCAAGACATCATCCGACCTGGCCAGCCCAGTGCCAGCCTTTCTGCCAACATCATGGATGTAATTGGCCCAGATAAAGACACGCCAGCTTCTGATTGGATCATAGCCCAGGTCGACGCTAATGATCCCCGTCCGCTAAATATTACGGTCTGGGGTGGCACTGCTGACATCGCCCAGGCTTTGTGGCGCGTCCAGAATGATCGCTCCCCCGCGGAAGTGACGGAATTTGTCAACAAAATCCGACTTTATGCGATCAACGATCAGGATACAACCGGTGGATGGATACGGACGAACTTCCCATCGTTGTTCTACATCCTGAACTTGGACCCCGCCAACCCTAACTCTTTTGAATCTGTTTTCCGGGGTATGTACATTGGTGGGGATACAACCAACCTGACACCGACATGGGTCAATTCAAATGTGACATCAGGGCATGGTCCCCTGGGTGCAGTCTATCCCCCAGATGGTGCAGCCGTTGATGGCATCAAAGAGGGCGATACACCCTCATGGTTCTATTTCCTGCCCAATGGTCTGAGCGATCCTGCTCACCCAGACTGGGGAAGTTGGGGTGGTCGATTTGAACTCGTAAGCAATAGCCTATGGCGTGATGCCGTTGATACCGTAGACACAACGACAAGCGGACGTGCAACAGTTTGGCGCTGGCGCGACGCTTACCAAAATGATTTCCAAGCTCGTATGGATTGGCAGATCCAACCTTATAGTGGCGCTAACCATAATCCGGTCGCTATGGTAAATGGTTCGCTCTCACGGACCGTTACACCTGGAACAAACATCACGCTGGATGCAAGCAGCAGCAGTGATCCTGATGGCAACGGCCTATCTTATGAGTGGTTCGTCTATCCTGAAGCAGGAACTTACAGCGGCACACTCGACATCGTTGATCCGACAATGTCATCAGCCAGTCTGGTTGCCCCGGTTGTTGATTCGCCGGAAACGATCCACATCATTCTCGCAGTCACTGATAACGGGTCCCCTACCCTGACCAGCTATCAACGTATTGTCGTTACAGTGAACCCAGATGGCACAACAGAACCCACGGGCCAGCCGCCATTGGCCATAGACGATGGTCCCTATTTGGTCGCACGCGGGGAAAGCGTTACCATCAGCGCACCTGGCGTTCTGGAAAATGACAGCGACCCTGAAGACGATACGTTGACTATTGATGACTATACACAGCCGACCAATGGCACGCTGACATTAGAATCTGATGGCTCATTCAGCTACATCCATGATGGCAGTGAAGCCGATACTGATAGCTTTACCTATACGATCACCGATGGCAATCTGAATTACGATACGGCTACCGTCAACCTATCTCTCATGTCAAGCCTGTCCTTCACCCCTGCCCTACTCGATATTGAAGTAGAAGTCGGTACCAAAAGTACAACCAGTTTTGCGGTCACGGGTGATGATAGCAATAGCATGTCGATTACTCTGACAACCAGTGGCGAAAGTTGGCTATCTGTACCTGATACGGTGACGGATACCGACATCAATAGCCTCATTATTGATGCCACCGGGTTGGAATTAGGAACCTATACAGCGACGGTAACAGCTTCAGCAACCGACTATAGCGATAGTGTTCTGCCCATTACCGTCAACGTGGTAGAAACGCTTACAAGTGGTGCGGATGTAAGTATCTTCAAAACGGCCCCGGCACAGCGCAATTACAATGATTCCCTGGCTTACAACCTGCGTGTTCATAACGATGGACCCGAATCAGCAACAGATGTCACTGTTATCGACACACTGCCTGACAATGTGTCCTTTATCAGTGCGTCACCGGCTTCAGCAAACTGTACCCACAGCAATGGCACAGTTACCTGCGATGTGGGGTCCTTAGCTGCCAATACACAAGTTGATATTCGCATTGAAGTCCAAATCAACATACAGGCTGAGATTTACTCCGTAACAACAACCAACTACTCACCATTCTCTGTGGATAATCTGAGCCTGACGCATCAGTTCCCGGACAATCTAACATTTATCGGCGTTGAACCGTCCGATTTATGTACAGAAAACGCACTAACGATTACCTGTAATTTCGGTCTGACAGACACAGAAGTCACTCAATCTGCGACCGTGACCTATTTCGCAGATGAGGGGACTGTTCTTTCCAATGTCGCCAATGTCAGTGCCAATGAACCCGATCCGAATACGGCTAATAACACGGCAGGCGCTTCCACAACGATTACTGCAGAGCCAGTGTCAAATGAGCCACCCATCGTCACACCCATCGAAGATCAAATCAATTACAACGACGATGACGTCTCATTGTTCGTCGAAGTTCAGGATGCGGAGAACGACATCTTGACCTATGCGGCCAGTGGTTTACCCAATGGTCTAACTATCGACCCACAAACTGGAGAAATCTCCGGTATTGTGCCAACTGAGGCACTGGCAAACAGTCCATATGCCATCACCATCAGCGTTGATGATGGACACAATGCTCCTGTCACCATGTCCTTTACCTGGGCCATAGAGCAGCGTATCGCTGTGATCAGCCTATCGCTGGTTGATAGCGCAACTGACACAGTGATTGGGCCATTACAAGATGGCGATATTCTCAACCTGTTTGAAGTTGGCAGCGAACTCAGCATCCTTGCTGAAACCGACCCTGAGACAGTCGGCAGTGTGCAGTTTGTGCTCAATGGAGACACGAACTTCTCAACTGACAACGAGGCGCCTTATGCCCTGATTGGAGATACCGATGGTAACTATGTTTCATGGACGCCAACCGTTGGCCAATACACCCTGGAAGCTGTGCCCTTTAGTCAGGCGGATACCAGTGGCTACAGCGGCATAGGCCAATCCATCTCGTTCGAGATCATTGACCAGGCCAATTTTGTCCCGGAAATCACCAGCATTCAGGACCAAACACTGGATGAAGGTGAGCAAGTTGTGCTGAATATCCAGGCAACGGATGCTGAAAACGACGCTATTACCCTTTCTGTGACGATTGAAGAAGATACAACAGCCACATCGTTGGCCAACTTCAACCTACAGGACAATGGCGACGGAACCGGCACCCTCACACTTGAACCTCAGCCAGGGAGTGCCGGCACCTATACCGCCACCGCATCCGCAGCAGATGCTACCGGAACAGGCAGCACAACATTCTCTATCATAGTAACGGTGCCCAACCAGCTACCAACGGCGGATGCAGGCCCCGCGCAAACAATCGATGATACGGATGATAATGGCACCGAATCTGTCACGCTTGATGGCAGTGGCAGTAGTGACCCTGATGGCACCATCACGCAATACGACTGGTCAGAAAATGAAATCGTCATTGCAACGGGCATACAGCCTACCCTTGACCTCGCAGTCGGTGAGCACACCATCACGCTCACTGTAACCGATGATCGCGGCGACATGGTCAGCGATACGGTCGTCATCACGGTCAATGCAGCCAATAACGCCCCCACTGCCGATGCAGGCAACAACCAAACACTCGTTGATACCGACCGCAATGGCAGTGAACAGGTGACATTGGATGGCAGTGCCAGCTCCGATAGCGATGGCACAATCACCAGCTATGTCTGGTCGGATAGCAGCGGTCAATTAGCCACAGGCGTACAAACCACTGTGACGCTACCAGTCGGTATTCATTTCATCACACTGACGGTGACGGATGATGGCGGTAAACAAAGTACAGATACAATAACCGTCATTGTTCAGACGCCCCCACCCTCCACCCGTGTAACGGATGGGCTGCTAACGCTTTATGAGTTTAACGAAGGCAGCGGCAATACGGTTGCTGATACGGGTGGCTTTGGCACCCCCATGAACCTGACCATTTCCAATACGGGTAATGCCGTCTGGGGCGCAGGCACATTGGATGTCACTGGCAGCACCGTGATTCAATCCAGCGGTCCGGCGACGAAGATCATCGATGCTGTTCGTTCAACCAATGCCATCACCGTCGAAGCGTGGATCCAACCTGATAATGTCAATCAGGATGGGCCTGCACGTATCGTTGGCATCTCTGGCAATCCCAGCAATCGCAACGTTACCCTTGGCCAGGGCCTCTGGGATAATCAGCCGCGTACGGTCTTTGACACACGGTTGCGCACCCGGTCATCAACGCCAAACGGTATACCATCGATAACAACGCCAGCCAATACTGCGACAACCAACCTGACGCATGTGGTCTTTACCCATGCGGCCAACGGCACATCGACGATGTATGTGAATGGTGTAGCTGTCGCCACAAGCCAGATGGGAACCAATTTAGGCAACTGGGATACGAAATTCCCGCTTGTTTTGGCCAATGAACCAACAGGTGATCGTCCCTGGTTAGGAGCCTTCTACCTCGTTGCGATCTATAATCGCTCGCTGACGAGTACCGAAGTGACCCAGAACTATGAAGCTGGCTCGCAGGGGGATGCCGGTGAGAATACAACCTCCCCCACTGCTGTTGCTGGCCCAGATCAGATCGTGACAGACAGCGACAATAACGGTTCTGAGACGATCAACCTGGATGGCAGCAGCTCCATCCCTGGCGATAATCCGATTGCCCTCTATGAGTGGTATGAAAATGGCGCTGTGATTGCGACTGGCATGCAACCAACGGTGACGCTTTCCAACGGGACACACTCGCTCGAACTACTCGTAACCGATAGTGGTGGCAATCAATCAGTTGATGAAGTGCTTATCACGGTCAATCGCCTGCCCGTAGCCAATGCAGGACCTGACCAAACCGTGAGAGATACAGACAACTCTGGCTCTGAAACTGTCACACTCGATGGCAGTGCCAGTACCGACATAGGCGGATCTATAGCCAATTATGTATGGTCTGAAAATGGTAGTCAGATCGCAACAGGCAGCCAACCACAGATATCACTGGCGGTGGGTGTCCATACCATCGAACTGACCATCACCGACAACAACGGCGCGACGGCTACCGACACCGTTGTCATCACCGTCGAACCAGGAAATGCTCTGCCAACAGCCAACGCAGGCCCTGACCAGATCGTCAAAGACCTGGATGAGAATAATATAGAAACGATCTCGCTTAATGGTAGCGGAACCGATACAGACGGTACGATTGTCAGCTATAGCTGGTCAGAAAATGGCACTGAAATTGCGACCGGGCAGCTAGCTAGCGTTGACCTGGCCGTTGGTATGCATACGCTGACGCTGACAGTCACTGATAATGAAGGCGGCCAGGGAACGGATACGGTCGTCATTGAAGTGCAGCTTGGTAACACACCCCCTGTTGCGGATGCCGGGCCCGACCAGACCGTCAATGATGGCGGCGGCAATGGTGATGAAAACATTGCCCTGGATGGTACAGCTAGCAGCGATGCCGAAGACAATATCATCGCCTGGGAATGGTCACTGAATGGCACGCCGTTAGCTAATGGTGCCCAACCGACCGTGACACTCCCGATTGGCACGCATACAATCACCTTGACGATTACTGTGGATGGTGGTTCTGTTACACAAGCTACCGATACCGTCACCATCACGATTGTGGAAACCAATGCAGCGCCCATCGCCAACGCTGGCCAAGATCAATCCGTACCCGACAACGATGGTAATGGTAGTGAGGTTGTCACCCTGAATGGCACAGCTAGCACCGACGACAACGGCATCGTTAGCTATGTTTGGTCGGAAAATGGTGCACAGATTGCTACAGGGCCGCAGCCCCAAGTCACGCTGGCGCTGGGCACACACAGCTTGACACTGGTCGTGACCGATGCTCAGGGACGTCAAGCTAGCGATACCGTCACCGTCACTGTAGCTAGCAATTTGATCCCGGTCGCCAATGCAGGAGCAGATCAAACGCTTGAAGACACCAATCTGAATACGACCGAACCCGTTACCCTTAACGGTACAGGCAGCTTTGACCCAGACGGCACTATTGCCAACTATGAATGGTCAGACAACGGAACTGTCGTAGGGCTTGGGCCTCAGCCAAATATCGTGCTGTCACTTGGCCTCCATACCGTCAACTTAACTGTCACGGATAGCAATGGCGCCCAGGCATCAGATACGATGACCGTTGAAGTCTTCAGTGTGCCGATTGCCAATGCAGGGCCAGATCAATCATTAGATGATACGGATGGCAATGGATCAGAAACGGTAACGCTTGATGGCAGTGGCAGTGCGCTGGCCTACGGCAGCATCATCGCCTATGATTGGTCGCTCAACGGCACGTCCATCGCAAACACCCCTGTCGCGAACGTTGACCTACCTGTCGGTGTCCATAACATCACCCTGACGATAACGGCTGATCGCGGGATCACGACGACAGCAACGGATATGATGACAGTCACCGTTGCTGAGCCAAATCAGAGGGTCGTCAACGGATTGCTTGCTCTATATGCTTTCAATGAAGGTAGTGGTAATGTCGTTGCCGATACCGGCGGATCAGGTACACCAATGAATCTGACGATTTCTAACACAGGTAATGTATCCTGGGGTGCAGGTGCATTGTCTGTCAATAACAGCACGGTTATTCAATCTTCAGGTCCAGCAACCAAGCTCATCAATGGTATTCAGTCAACCAATGAAGTGACCATGGAAGCCTGGATTCAAACCAATGATCTCACTCAGAGCGGTCCAGCGCGTGTGGCAAGTATCTCAGGTAATCCATCAAACCGTAACATCACACTCGGGCAGGGCCTGTGGGGGACACAACCGCTTGACCTGTATGATATGCGCCTACGCACCCGAGACACGAACCATAATGGCGTGCCATCGCTATCGACGCCATCCGGCACAGCCACAACCAATTTGGCTCATGTCGTCCTTACTCATGATGCCAGTGGCCTATCGACGTTCTATGTCAATGGTGTAGCTCTCGCTAGTCACAATCAAGGAAGCGATCTGGGCAATTGGGACCCATCGTTCCCGCTGGTACTGGCCAATGAACCAACGGGGGATCGTCCCTGGTTAGGCACATTCCATCTGGTGGCCATCTACAACCGAGCACTTACCGCATCCGAAGTCACCCAGAACTATCAATCGGGACCCTAATCGAATAGAGATAGCAAGCAGCAAACAGGATGCCTCAGGGCATCCTGTTTTGCTTATGAGTAGATCAATCAACTCGTTCGTTTTCTGATATGAAGATAGGCACATCACGACAACAGGTTGCAACAGCGGCAATGTCACTCAGGTCATGCCCTTGAATGATGAGATGAGGATCACTGCTCACAAAATGCAAATGCCGACTCAACCCTCGGCCACAAGCATAGTTAAAAGGCGGATTGCGAGTTAATTCGCCAAGATACTGCCCTCGTTGTACGGGCTGATCCAAGAGCGACTGACGCAGTGTCCTAGAGGGCTGGACATGCAGATAATACGTCACGTTGCCATCTGCATGGGTGATCTGCAACAAGCTTTGATAGCCATCACGGCATATTTC
>MDTD01027398.1_pt1 | contig 13454 bp, 16 predicted proteins | sample 811221 | NCBI WGS metagenome assembly MDTD01 (sample SAMN05326646, study PRJNA326480) | marine metagenome | isolation source: seawater | place: Pacific Ocean: South West | collected 2011
CCGACAGATATCCCGACAGAAATACATTTATCTCAAATCGGGCAGATGCTTCCGCTTCAGATACCCTTGGGAAACGAGAGTGAAAATCAGCGCATCCCTGTTGGGTGAGCAGATGATCGTGACCTCATACAAGCCAGGGTCATCGCGCTTGAAGGCCCGCAAGGCGCTGGCGACCTGTTCTTCAGTCCATTCCTGCTCGCGGGTGGAAGTCAAGCCTCTCTCCTGTCTGGATTGTCAATGCTCTCGCACAAGGAGAGGGTGCCGCATTCGGTCCGCCGCACCCTCAAAGTTGAATGACCGCCGCGGTCGTCAGGCAACGAGCGCGTAGAGAGGATCGGTGGGCACTGTCTTTTCGAGAACGCTTCCGGTGATCCCGCTTGCCTCCCGCAGCCCGTCGATCATCGCTTCGTCTGTTTTGAACAGCCCCGCGTAGGTCATCACCCGACCGAACCGCATCGGGGTTCCGATCGTCTCGGCCTTGCAACGCGCCCGCTGAAAAAGCCGCGCCATCGTCGCGTCATACACTGAGACAATCTGACGAAGACGGATCAGCGATCCGATTTCCGCCATTCCGAGGAGAAGCTCGGCGGTCACTTCATTGACCGCACCGGCTCTCCTGGCCTTGCAGGCATAATCCGGATCGATCGAGAACCGCGAACTCTCCCAGATCAACGGATCTGCAATTGTCAGATCGTCCGGGAGCAGTCCCGAAAACACGTCTCGCAACATGTTCGGCCCCGTTGTCGGCAGCAAACGAACGCTGCCCCTCACATCGCCGTTCACTGGATCGATCGACAGCATATAGAGCGGATTCTGATCGTCGAACTCGTCGATCTCCCACCCGTCCTCGATGCGAACGTCCCACCGCAACCGATGATGGAACACCTCGGCACGAATGGTATGCATCCGATCGATTTCATACATATGACGCAACCGATCACAACCCTGAATAAGTCTGATCATAACAAGCTCCCCTGTTGGAACGACGGAATCATGACAAGGGAAAGCGCGCCGATATACTCCGTAAATTTACCGAATAGACAATTTTAACTAAATAAAACAAGCATCTATATTTCAAATTAGCCTCAAACGCAGCGCTCTTGTTACGGAATGCGTTGTATTCACGGCATTGAGCTTCAGACGTGAGAACTCCATGTACGATTGAACCGTTCCACGGCGAATTCCCAGAATGATCGCAATCTCCTCATACGTTTTCCCCTCAGAAGCCCATTTCAAACACTCGATCTCTCGCTTCGTAAGGCGGGGAATAACTTCGCTAACTCGTTCAACTCTCAAGATCATTTCATGAACGACATTCGCGATAAGCTGGAAATCACGCATATAATGTGTTCGCAATCTGATCCACTCTCGATCTGTTTCCTCGCTGGTAATCGACAGCATGGCTGCCTCTCCGTTTACACCCCGGATTGGCATCGTCATGCCTTGCCTACCAACACCAAACTCCTGGGCTTCGCCAAAGAATGTTTTCAGAGGGCCACTCGTCTTGTCGAAAGTCGACCAATCGGTCGGGAGCATGCGTTGCAACCCCGCACTCAAAACAGGGTCGATGGAGACATAGTCATTCTTCTTGTAATGCTGAACCCATGCATCATCATACGTTACGGCAAGATAGGGCTCCCGAGCAGTCAACTCAGGAATTCGCGCAGCAAAGTACACTACGTTCTTCAATCCGTAGGCGGCCCTGATCCGATCAAGAAGCGCCATTCCTTCATTTGGGTTGGCTATCGTGTTGAGCTGATCAATCACCTCTGAGAAGAACACATTTTTCATTCTCACCCCCACCAGCTTCACCTAGGAGTGGAAAATTTAGCACTATCGCGTCATGGGCGCGAAGCCTCTTGATTCAGGAGAATGCGACTGCCGATTTTATGAATGATATCGTCGACATCCTCCGACAGCTCCTCATCGAGCTCGCTCAGCTCTTCACGACAGAACTGCAATGCTCCCATGACGTAGCTCAAGATACTCGTCGTGGTATCAGGTGGAAGTGCGCCTGCCATTTTGCGTTCTCCTCAGTTGCCCACAATCCTAAAGAGGACACAGAGGCCTGCGTATTGCGCAATTCATGGGGGCAACGTTACCCCCGTAGAATTGTGGAGTTGACAAGGTCGCAATCCCAAACAATCGCAATGGTTGCTTTTTTCTAACAAAGATTGAAATATGCGTTTTCGAGATCAATGATCGAGCTTGGATATGACCAAAGCGGACAGCGGAAAAGAAATCATCAGGCGCATTGAAGAGCTTGCTGCGTTTTTCCATCGGCGAGGGCTTCAAGAGGAGGCAGAAAGAATGGAGAGGATCCTTTTCTTTGCCCACTTCGAAGTCATTGGGAACAGAGATGCAATCTCGTATATCGAAAGTCTTATGCCAAGCAATATCCAAATTTTAATCGCGCGAGACAGAAATGAAAACATCATTAAAGGATACTTCTCAACCGAAGACCGGCTCAAATCAGGCAAACATTGTGACGATATACATGGAGAGCGGCACCTGCCTTGAGAGCACTATAGAAGAGGCCTTAATTGCGCTCGATAGGCTTGAGCGACGCCTCAAGTTCGCCTCCCTACCCCATCGGCAGAAAGAACTTAGATTACGGATCGACGCCTATCGCAGAGCTTTGGAGAACCACGGTTGACCCCCTTGCCGCGGCGCCATCAATGCGCGTAGCTTGCAATCCAAAATTGAAGCTATTGGGGGGAATTCATGTCGCTGAAAATCACCGGCCTTGCGGCCGCGACCGCTCTTGCTTTGGCCGGCTGCGCCAAGTCACCGGAATCGATCGCACCGGCCTACATCTCCCCCCTCCAGTACCAATCCCTCGACTGCTCTCAACTGTCTGCCGAGTCAGCGCGGATTGAACAGGCATTGACGCAGGTTTCGGAACAACAGCGGAACGCCCGCACCAACGACACCGTTGGTGTCATCCTTCTCGGACTCCCCGTCAGCTCGCTCTCAGGCGGAAACGTTTCTGACCAGGTAGCGCGCGTGAAGGGTGAGCAGGAGACCCTTCGCAAGGTCATGATTGAGAAGAAATGTTAGGCATAGGCGGCAATTTCCATGCGCTGGCCTTTCATGCCCGCCTTTCCACCAGCGATTAACTCGGTCAGGACAGAACGGCCCCGGCCATTGCGGAAAACCTATATACGGTCACGGCCGGTCGCTCGACTAGGGCCCGCTCGCTCCTCGCCGGGATTACAGCATCATTGGCGAGACGCGGTTCTGCGCCCCGCTAACGCGCAGCGCCTACGAACACCGCGGCGGCGCGAAAACGATCGTTAACACGAAGCATCAAAGACGCTTGGCTTTATTTCATTTCCGCAAGCAAAATGATTGAAAGAAAAATAACCCTTCAAATCATGCAAAATTTCAAATTTTTTATCCAAATATGATTATACGAAAAACATATTATTTAATTGCTTTGAAGAATTTTATCTGACAAACTACTTAGCAAATCAGGAGGCTCACCAAGCCGTCCAGCCACCATCGACAGGCAACGTAGCCCCATTGATGTAACTTGCCGTTGGGGACGCGAGAAACGCGACAACACCGCCGATCTCGGATGCTTTCCCAATGCGCCCCAACGGGATCTTCTTCTCAAGACTTGAGATCAAATCGGGCGAACGTCTCTGAGTTTCTGGCGAGGGGAAAGCGCCTGGGGTCAGAACATTGAAGCGAATGCCCTCCGGCCCGAATTCACAGGCTGCATAACGAGTCCATTGGATGAGTGCCGCCTTGGCTGCGCCGTAGAAAGCGGCGTTTGCTCCATGTTTGTCCGGATAGACCCGAAGATCGGGACTTACGACGCCATACATGGAGGCGATGTTGACGACGGCAGCATCACCTCGCTTAGCTCTTGCGGCGCGCAGGTTCGGTAATGCACGCCTCACCAGCCTTTGCGCTGCGACGACCGCCACCTCATAACTTTCTCGGTAACCGTCATCATCTGCAACCTCAACTGCTCCAGCCCCCCCCGCATAGGCGTTGTTGACCAAGATATCGAGGGGCTCTGCTCCAAGGCGCCCAAAAAATTCATCGACCTGATCGACGTGGGTGATGTCGAAAGCGGCAGGAAAGGCCATGAACCCCTCCTTTGCAAAGTCCTCGGCAAGACGAGTAACCGTGGCCAAGTCCCTTCCGTTCAAATAAACCCCGGCACCGGCCGCCATCAGCTCTCGCGCAATACTCAGGCCAAAATAGCCAGTGGCGCCGGTTACAAGTGCCGTCTTGTCAGCAAGTGAAAACATGCTTCCCTCCCTCTGCTACGCCCGCAGCCATCTAGCGGGGTCCAGGGTTTCTGTCCCAAGGTGCGGTCGTCCCGCCCGTATCCGGACAAGATCTCCCGAGGTCAAAGGCGCCGTCCGGCAGTTTTGCAGGTTCTCACGCATCTGGTCTACGGTTTCGGCCCCAACCACAAGACCATCGACCCAATCCTGTGCCCGGCCCCAGGCGAGGCACAGATCCTGCACATTCCGCCGCCGCCCCGCCCGAACCTCCGACAACAGCCAGCTTCGAACATTCCCTCCATTGGCAACATGTGCGCGGTGCCAGTGGTCTGGCTTATCGGAAAGGAACAGCCCCTGCAGCAAGGAACTGCGCCCGTGGATGGTCAACGGCCGTTGTTTCCTGATACGCTGAACCTCCGGTAGCGCTCTGTCCCATCGATGATCGAGAATATTGACCGGCAACTGGATATGTCGGACGCAATCCTCAGAAAGAGCCTGCAAAAGTTCTTCCGGCGACTGCACCGACACACCAAACGCGGAAATACCACCAGCCTCAAGTTCGCTGTGCATGATGTCTGCAACTAGGCTGCCTTCCAGGCGATAATCTTCCCAGCGGTGCAGAAGGACCGCGTCGAGCCTGTGTCGTTTTAGGGACCGGCGCGACTCGGTGAGGCTGGAGCGCACGAGATCTGCCAGCTTAGAGGCATCTCTCCCCGACCCTTCATGCGTAAGGCGAAGCGGCAGCAACTTGGTTGCCAGTTTGACCGGCCAACGGCCGATAGCTTCAAGCGCCGTCCCGATGGCTTCCTCGCTTCCCGGATAGGCTCGCGCCGTATCTATCCAGCCGACACCAGAATCCCTAGCAAGACACAGGATCCTGCATACCGTCTCTGGAACCGGCGCTCCGGTCGCGTTGGCAATGCCATAGGGCGCGCCGAACTGGGCCCCACCGACTACAAGTTTCATTGCTATAGCCCCTGCTCTGGGCGCACGGTCTCCCCGACCCTGCCTTTGGGAAGACGCGTCTTGAGTTTCAACTCCTGGATAAGATCCTCATCCGACTGATACTTCACAAGCATCCTGGTGTTGGAGCCGGCAAGATCCGGCTGCCGGTCCAGTATCGAGAACACATTTTCCAGAGTGTGCGGAAGCCCAGCTTGCCCAAGCTGGTCAAACAGCGCCACGAACAGATCGTAGTCTTCCTGGTAATCCATCGTGAGCCGATAGTCCCTGACAAGGTGTGGCGGCAGCGTGACGACATTCACGGAAAACACGTCGGGATTGTTTTCGAAATACCAGTTCATATATTCCGACATCGGCGCACCCCCGAGCCCTTCGAAGACCCGGCGCATTGCTTCGACGTTGATGATATGGGCACCTGTTCCCACCGCATCATTTTCCGCACGGGTAAAGTCGGCACCCGTTCTAAAATGGCTTTCCAGGAGATAGTCCGCGATTTCCGGAGAAATGACGGGATTGTCCCCGGTCGCACGCACGATTACATCAATCCCCTCGTCGCGGGCAAGATCGAGATAACGCTTCATCACATCGTCCGGGTCTCCTTGGAAAAACCCGCAGCCCATTTTTCGAGTGGCCGTCTCCAGAACAGCATCCTGATTAAGGGTCGACGTCGCAAGATAAACCGCATCAACCCGTCGGATCCGCTGGCAGTTTTCAATGCAGCGTTCGATCATCGGCTGGCCGCCGAGTGGTAGCAGGGCCTTATTCTCCAGGCGCGAGGATTTCATCCGGCAGGCGATAACGGCCGCGATCCGCGCGGTTCTGAAGGAGGATTTAAAGAAAGCATCACCCCGACCATGGGTACGCGCCAGAACTTGGCCGTCGCCCTGCAGATCACGGATCTGGTCAGGTGCAAGCGGGAAGCCGCCCTGACGACGAAAAATCAAATCCCCGGCGCCCACGAGCGAACCCTCGCGCTTATTCCTTGCACAGCAAGGCAGCAGACGGCTTTTGGTCAAATAGGCTTCTTCGGCACGGTTGATGAACTCCGACGAGAACGACTGCACCACCGCATGCAGATGCTGCTCCATCTGACGGACTTCCAAGGGTTCCAGCGCAGACATTGCGTCATACTCCGTCTCCGCCCGGGAAAGACAGACATGTTTCTCCACGCTTCGACATCCTAGCGCGCAAGCGATCGCCGGCAAGACCAAGGCATATGGATCGGTGGCACTGATGTGGTCTGCAATGCCCAGATCAATGTCAGGAAACGCGGCCCGCAACACGGCAATCTTGTTGAGCTGGCAGTCTTCGATAGCAGTAGGATAGCTTTGAAAGCCGATCTGCAACGTTGTGTTGGTCCTCAAGAAGCCAACGTCGGCGAGTCTATCCAGAATGCGTTCGATCTCACTGATTTCAAATCCGGAGACATTTGCAATCAGGCGTGTGCCGGCGAGATCGAACGCCTGCAGCAAATTTAGTACCTCTTCATTCTGGAGCATCGACGCCTGCAGCTTTACCCCGAATACCCTGTCCCTATTATCTAGGAAGACGGCAATGCAGTTGGCGTCCGCCATTTCGAGCCAGACATCGTAAAAGTGCGACGCACGCGCGATGATCCGGCCCCAGGTTTCGCGCGGTATCTCAAGTTTCCGGTAGATGTCGAAAAACTCAAACGATGGCGTCGCCAGCGTCTCCGCTGAAATAGGGTGGAACTTTAACCCTTTACGCTGGGTTTCTTCGCTGGGAGCCAGATGATCCATCAGGACGAACAGCCTGTCCGGATCGCCCGCGTGAACACTGGCGGTCTCAAAAATAAGGTAAGGACTCATCCCGAAAAGTTCCTTGCAACGTGCCCCTCAACCGGCTTCGGATTCTGCTTTGACCAGTTTTCCACCTCCTCAACCAGCGCAGCGACAATCGATGACTTGTCTCCCGGGTCACCTCTCAGGAGGCGAACACACTCGTACCAAACATCCGAGCGCTCCGGTCCGATCTCCCGCCACCAAGTTTCTCCGTGATTGCTGAACAGCAGCCCCGGCGTTCCGGTCGCACCAGCGAGTTCAATGACGGCGGTACCCGGGCCAATGACGAGATCCAGATTGGACATCAGCGCGGCAACGCTATCGAAATCGTTGTACTGGTCGATATCCTCGAGATTAATAATCTTACCCGGGTAGCGTTCACGGACCCAGTCTAGTTCTTCCTCGCAATCATCGTATTGAAGGTTCACGAAGGTAATGTCTTTGAGGGCAAACAGGGGTTCCAGTTCCTCGATGTCGAGATAGTGTACGTTGCGCATCGCATTTGTGAGTTGGCTGCGCCAGCTTAATCCTACCAATCTAGTGTTCTTGGGCAGTCGCTCGCGGAATGCCGAGGCCTTTACCGGATCAGGCTTCAGATAAGGCGTGCGTTTAAAGTCACTATAATCCTTGCGGAAATGCCAGATAATTTCGGTAAAAAGCATAATTTTGTCTGCTTTTTCTACCGCTTCATGGCCATTGTTATCCAAAACCCGCCGTAAATCTGCGCCGGGTAGACGGTCAAATTCTCGATGCGGGAACTCGGCGCTGAACTCACGGGTTCTCCGCACCGGCGTCAGCCGGACTTGCGGGAAGGACCTGGAAAGAAGCGGCAGCAGTCGAGGGTCGCAGCACAAGCTAAAGGTGTCGTAGCCAAACCTATCACCGATCTCCGACAATAAAACGCTGTAGCGTATTTCCTCCGCTGGGCCGAAATCGCAGATAAGAAGGAGATCCTCCATCTGGAGCTCTTCTGAATTCTGGTATTTCTCCGCGCCATAATAAGCGATGAGCCGGTCTCGCATAGCGGTGTTGAGAAAGCAGCGGAAACCCCTTTCGATCTGCCGCAGCCCGAAGAAGATCGGCATGACCGGCCCTTCTAGCGGCAAGTCGATTTGGAGGTCTACACTCTCTAGGAAGTGCTGATGAGCAGTCTCAAAATGCCCCAAAATCTTTAGCAGGCGAAGCAGTTCCGTGTAGGTTGCCTTGCAGGGATCGCGAGCGACCGCCTGCTCCATAACCTGCACGGCACGCTGATAGTCGCCCACGCCCGCGAGGGCACGGGAAAAGGCCACCAGCGCGGTGTCGCTCCTGTCTCCCATTTCAATCAGTTCGGTCATGATTGTCAGGGCTTTTTGAGGTCGGCTCAGTTCCAGCCAGGCATTGGCTAGCCTAACCGACCGGGAGCCATCCATCGCAAGAATTGCATGGGACAGCGCAGCAGCATTTGACCGACCGAGAAATTCATTCAATCGAGCAAGCGTACGATTGACACGATCCGGGTTGAGAACCAGCTGAAGCGAAAAGGATTCTAGGATGTCTTCTAGCGTCTCATCGCCAGGCGTTGTTGACAAACACTCCACGTGATAGTTCACGCCAGCATTGTTGTGCCCTGATATATTCGCATACTTGAGCATGTCGGACAGGAGCCGCACAGAAGTTGTGTCGAAGGTCAGATCGGCGATCTTGATAGCAGGTAAAAGCAGGCCTGAATGGAGGTTCCCATTCAGCATCAGAGTGAGAACATGGTCCAGCGCCTTCTCATAATCCCTATGTTCGACAGCTCTTTCGCACATTGAATAAAGCAGCGCGACTTGTTCAAGGGTTTGAGGCAAAGGCTCGGAGGGTGCAGGTCCCCCGTCGTCATTGTCATCTGCAGCCAGGCCCGTGCGATTGTACTGAGCCTCCATCAGCTCGAACGATTTAGGGACTTCCTTGAGTTGCTCCAACAGCCAGGCCCATTGGATGGCATCAGTATTCTTCGGACGAATTTTCCCGAGCCGTGTCAGAAAGTCGGCGTAGATATCGGGCGCGATGAACTGTCGGACTTTGTTCAGGAATCTATTGCGTGCGTCGTCCGAATTCAGAACACCGCAAACCGCGTGAAGAAGGACAGACTGGTAGATCCTGCAACCAGGCGCCTTGAGCGTGCGGTGAAACGGAGCCTGGCAGATGAGCTCGTCAAAGTTCTCATGTGCCTGGCCCTTTTTCGCGAAAAGGAACGCCGGCCAATAGCTTGACTGAACTGTCGATTTCAGAACGTCCTTGCGCGGAGTCTCGTTGACCAGACTCTTGTGCGTCTTCTGGGTGATTACGATCCTGTCTGCAGATATGCGGCGGATCGCGGCCATCAAGCCGATATAGCTGTCGTCCAATGCGCCGAGGTATTTGGCATAAATAAGATAGGACCCTGCAAACAATTCAGCGAGGGAGAGCTGTCTCTTCCGCCGCAAAAGTGTAGCGCGGTCGTCGGTTAAGCCCCAGCCGGCATAGAACGGCGCGCCGAAAACCGTTACCTTCTTGCCTCTGAGCAGAGCCTCCAGACCGGACAGAGACGTAACCACATATACATGATCAATTCCGTCGAGAAATTGGGGTAATCCTTCTTCCGGCGAGGCCAGACGGCATATTTTCTGTACCCTCGAGAGCCGCGTCTTACTCTTGTGCAGACCCTTATAGATCTCTGGATGCGGTCGGTAGATTATCTCGCTGGTCGGATTCTCGAAGGCTGCAATCTCGATGATGTCTTCCATGGTCCAGCCATCAACATTGCCCTTGCGCATGGACATGTCTTTGTCTACCTGGCCGATCACCGCAACACGCTTTTTGCCCGTGAACTTTTTGAACGGATCATTCTCGGTGGTGAGCGGCGGATTGTACTTGGAAATCCCAAGACGGCAAAGAAGTGAGATCAACTCTTCCGCCTGTTGCAGTAACTTCGGATTTGACTGGAAATCGTAGTGATTTAGGACATCCTCTAAATCCGTTTGTGCCGAATGGTCATAGTGCAGAACGCCAGAGTAATCGAACACAAGAGAATACGGTGTCGTGTGGATGGCACCCAATTGGGCGGAGCGGACAAATCCATCTTCTACACGAGCATAGGCAATGTTCTTTTTCTTCAAATACGACAAAAGAAAATAAGGTTCATTATAACCCCAAATATATACGATTTTTGGCTTCTCAATCATCGCTCGAATAACGCCGGCGAAAAAGAAATAATTTTTCTTCATCGGCGCAAAAGCGCATCTGTAATCGGAAAGGAAGTCTGCTACAAAACCAAATTTCCAGTCATTAAAACCAACCAACAGGGCGATGGGCTTCTTCCCACCTGGCTCCTTCCAGCTTTCCCCGACCAAAAACATCTCCTCAAGCCCGACCGGCGCTGGAGACAGTTCATGCGGATTGATCAGCGTGTAAGGGTACTCGTACTTGTCAGTTTTTCCCTGCCTTCTGATACGAAGGATGGCGCTCCGCAGGAACGTCTTGATCCGTTCTGGCTCGCCAAACTTATCTTGGAGGGAGGTGCGAAAGAACTTCTGAATGACGCTCAGGTCTGCCATGGCAGGATCACAATATCTTTCTAACTAGGGAGAAAGCATTGGCTGCTTTCATCAATTTGACCGGCGCTACGTCCAGCGACAGAAGCGGTTGTAAAGCATTTTGAGCGGCCCTAGTCCTTCGGCGCATCCTTCCACTATAGCCCGTGCTTTAGCATGGAGTGGCACCCGAAGCGACTCGGCGGTCATCCGCGCACCATCCCGTGAGCCTCGTAGAGAGCGGCTCGCTCTTGGCCAAATAGGCTTGCGAATGCAGAAACAAATCAAGCATGGCAGACTCCCATACCATCCTGGATCACACTCCGCCATTCAATACAAATCAACAGGGCCCAAGCCTAGCGACAACAACACCGATTTCACCTCTGTCGCAATCCTGGAATTCGCTGATCGGCATAGGAACAATTAGCATCTTATCGCTCCGGGTAAGCCGATACAGAATGCGTTCATTGAATCATTTGACGGCAGGCTCAGGGACGATAGGCTCAACCTGTTCCCAAGCCGATCCGATTCCCGTATCGCCTTAACGTAGTGGCGAGCTGATTAAAACGCCAAACGCCCACACTCGCGGCTAGGCTGGCCCACCCTAACTGAATACGCCAAGACCTTTACCCGGCGCCGGGTCCATGGGCGACGCCCAATGGCCAGATCCTCGCCAATCCCCTTTCTTCCATCACGCTCAACCGGGCCAACACAACGCCCGGAGTCTACGTCACACCAAATATAAAGAGGAGGGCAACATCACCCCGCCCTATCACCACCGCCTCCCCCATTCCGCGTAAGCACCTGATCGATCCGGCGGTTGAGTTCCGCCTGCCCCTGCCGAATGTCCATCAAGAGCTCACGTAACGCATCTTGAGACCGGTCGTGATCGTCGCGACGCACATACTCATCACGAACGCGGTTTATCCGCTCGTGGAGTCGGTCATCACCTTCGCGCGAATGGCGAAGCGCATCCTCGTCTCCTTTTCGGATAGTTGCCAGCATGTGACGATCCCGCATCAGCAACCCTCCAATGACGGTTGCAATACCGATCGCTACGGTGACAATCCACTTAAGATCATCTCCCATCACTGTCCCCGCTCCCCATGCCGCCGGCATTCCGGCCCGGTCCACACCTGCGCGTTGCACAGCCCCGCCGCCGTGACATCGATCTTGCGTTGATCCCGCGCCGTCGCGCCGCGCGCGCCGATCAGATCGGTGCCGACGACGACGCGGATCGTCTCACGGATCTCGGCTTTCGCACCGACCGGTGCCGTGGTCATACAACCCGCCATCGTCAAGGCAGCGCCGAATAGCGTCGCGGCCGTCACGAGCCGCGTTCTTGAGGTCTTCCATGTCATCTTTCGTCTCCTGCGCAGCCTCTTCGACAGCCTCGTTTCCCACCCGCCATTCGGCAATCTCGACGTAAGCCCACAGCGCCAGCATCCCGGCGAGCACCAGCGCCGGCCAGCGCAACGCCGGCACCTTCCAGACCGTCGCCAGGACCGTCAGCAGCGCGCTCACGTCCAGCCCTCGAACCACCGCCGCACCGGCGCCGGCAGGCTGTCCCGGATCCGACCCCGGTTCGCCCAGGCGAGATAGGCGAGCAGGATCACGACGCCGGTGGTGCCGAGCGCATAGATGATCGTGGTCCAGTCGATGCCGACGGTCTCCTCGAGCGCCACGCCGGCAGCTCCGACGCCGCCGACGACGCCCGTACCGCCCTTAGCCGCCGTCTTGCGCTCAAGCGCCCGCTTTGCCGTGGCGCGCGTTGCCGGGCCGAAAATGCCGTCAACGACCAGCGGCGGGTGGTGCGCCCGCTGAAACGCCTTCGTCGCGGCGCGCATGTCGCTGACGTCGTGCCCGAGCCGCCGCAGCAGCTCCGCATCCTCATGCGTCTGGTCGATGGAATCGGTCTTGCCGAGATCGCGCGGCGCCGGGCCGACGCCGATGTACTCGCCGGTCTCGAGCAGATGCGCCTCTTCCTTCCGCCGGCGCACCAGTCCGGGCAGACGGCGACCGCCGGCCGTGTTGTAGTTGTCGCGGAGGATCGCGGCCGCGCGCTGCACGTTGCCCGCCTTCAGCGCCTGCGCCCACCGCCATTTCAGCGCGCCGGGCCCAAGGTTATAGGTGACCGAACAAGCCGCATCGAACTGGTACTGCGGCAGCGGGCCGAAGGCTTGGCGGACCGCCGCGCCATACTCCTCGGCGATCAGCGCGCGCAACACCTGCAGCGCGCCATCCTTGGTGATCCGATCGCCCATCCGCAGGTCGCGGCCGTAGCGACCGCGCCACCATGCGGCGAAGACCCGGCTGCGCATGGTGAAGCCGTAGCCGATGGTGAGCACACCGACCGGATCCCGGTAGGCGCTGGACACAAAGCCTTCGTGCCCGGCGATGAACGCCAGGCCGCTTTCGCTGATTTTCATGGGAACGCCCTTTCGTCAGGCACAAAAAAAGCCGCCGGTAAGGCAGCTCATCGTGGTCGGTGATGTGTGGTCCGCTCAGCGCGCGGGCTTGCCCGCCTTGCCGGCCTTGCCGGCCATCGGCTCGCCGGACACCTCGCCCCGCGCCTCGGCAAGTGTGGCCTCCAACTTGGCGACCTTCTTTTTCAGCTCGGCGATCTGCTCCTCGGCCACGACCTTCTGCGCCTCGGCCACGGCGAGCGCGCCAGCCGTGTTCTGCGCGTACGATCGGATGAGGGTATCCATTGAATGCCCCGCTTGGTACCCGGCCTGAATCCGCAGCGACTGGAGGTCAATCTGGTTCGTGTCGGTCATTGTCTGTCCTCTGTGTGGTTCGAGGTGTCTGTCAGGCCCAGGGCGCGGCGCGCGCGACCGGCGGGTTTTTCCGGACCTCAATCTGCTCAGCGATGATGGCCTTATGCTCGTCGACGTCGAGCGTGCCGG
>MDTD01065934.1_pt1 | contig 13454 bp, 7 predicted proteins | sample 811221 | NCBI WGS metagenome assembly MDTD01 (sample SAMN05326646, study PRJNA326480) | marine metagenome | isolation source: seawater | place: Pacific Ocean: South West | collected 2011
CTTTTCTTTTATTAATGCAAAAGTTTCATTTGATAATACGGATGTTGAATACTTACCATTGTCATATTTGGTATTTAAATAATTCCAATTATCTTTTTTAACATCATAATAATATATTCCAACTCCTTCATCCTTAACTTTTGATTCAAAAGATATATTAAGTTTATCATCAAATACGATTGTATTAGGATTAACTTTATATAATTTTGATTCAAAGTTGATATTGGTATTTGCATCTTTATCAATTTCTTGAACCCAAAACAATGTTGTATCATTAATAAAATTTTTGCTTTGATCAATAATCAAATTATTAAATCTAATATAGAGACCTTCATCAGGATAAAACATTTTTGAATTTAGTTTCATTTTCATTGATATATTTGGGTTAGATTCATATTCAAATTCTAAAAATTTAACATTATTTAAGTCACTAAAATTAATGATATCTGTAGTTAGGATGTTTTGTTCAATTCGTTTTGTTAAATAACTATGAATTGTATCTTTTTTGACTAGGTTAATTTTTCCAGGCAGACCCGTGAATTCATTTTCTGTAAATTGAATTAAGCAACCATGTTTAAAATTTTTTATATCAAAATCACCTGAAAATTTATTTTTTTTATTTTTTGATTGATAAAAATATCTTTTTGAATTTACTCCATCACTACTTTTTCCTGAAATTTTTATTACTGTAAAAGGATCAGCGAGTTGATTTTTATTTATTGTAATTAACTTATCATTAGTAACAAAAGAATTAAGTGTTTTACCATCATATTTATTGCATAGTTCTACTTTGTAATCCCTAAAATCAGTTTCTTCATCAACTTGTATATTTATAGCTTCAGTTGTTTCATTAAAATTTAGTATTAATTCTTTATTATTGTTTGCAGATATTGTACCAAAAATAATTATACTATTATCATTTATATCTTTTGCTTTAATAATAATATTATTTATTCCTGGATTTAGCTTATAACTAGGCCAGGATCTTTTATCAATAAAAGTTAGGTTTGGTGTTGAGTTATATAAATTGTAAAACCTTTCTTGATTTGTCCTTTTTAGATTATAGTTTCTCTCCTTAAGTACTAAAGGTCCATCTGCAAAATTATGATCATTATATTCAACTTTATATTTAATATCACCATTAATATATAACTCTATATTATAAAGCCCGTAATTAAATGGTTGTTTATTAACTTTGTCTTCAATATTAAGTGATATACCAAACTCACCAATCACAGAAATTGTATCACTAATAATATATTCTGTCTCGCTATTTTTTAGAATATCATATTCTCTAATATCAGAAAAACCATCAATGATAGTATTAGCAGATTTAGGAATAAAAGCTATTTTTTTAGGTATGGGAGCAATATTATCTTCAAAGGAGTAAAAATACTTTAATGGATTTAAGCTTATGTTGTTTTTGTCTCTAATCTCAAAGTGTAAGTGTGGGCCAGATATAGTGCCTGTATCACCAGTAAAACCAACAATTTCACCTTTTTTAAAAACTAATTCCTGTTTATCAAAATAATGAGTAAAAACTTGATTGTTATAATCTTTTTTTAAAATATTAATAATATTTTCAACCTCTGGTGAAAATCTATCAAGGTGAGCATAAACAGCTAAATTACCATCATTAAGCCTTAAATATAAAGTTTTTCCATAGCCCTTATAATCAATTTTTATTTTTTCGATAAAACCATCTTCTATAGCATAAGTTTCAAAGCCTATTTTTCCATAAGTCCTAACATCAATCCCTGCATGATATCTTCTTGGGCGTTCTTCTGCAAAAAAAGCTGTTATTGTATTACTAGCATTTGTTGGCCATAAATAATTTTGGCTTAAAAGACTAATATTGAAGAAAATTAAAAAAACTAAATAAGACAAAGATTTCATATTTATAATCTAGCTAAAAAATTAGGAAATTTGTAAATTATTATATCAATATGAGTTATTCTTCAAAAATAAAGAAATTTTTTAGAAAGAAACAAGATAATCATAATATAATAAATTCTAATATTTCTATATCTAAAGTTTCAGCAAGCCCAAAGACCGCATTAGTTATTTTTCCATTTGATGAAAATTTTTTTAGAGTTGCAAGCTATACATATAGAAATTTACCATATGATAAGAAAGAGATAAATTTTCACTATTTAATTAATAGTAGTTTTAGTGATTCGTTTAGCTTGAGGAGAGGAGCAGTTCATCATTTATCTATTAATGATAAATGTGAAGTAGTTAATATTGATGAAGTGTTGAATAGTTTAAATATGTTCAATTTTGATATTATCATCGATTTAAATATTAGTTATGATTCTAAATCTGAGCAGTTTATATTAAAGCAAGATTCAAATTTTAAAATTGGATTTATGCATGAGAAATCAGATTCACTATATAATGTTCAACTAGATATATCTAAATCTCAAATTGCTGAAAATGGTTATCAAAAAATTCTAGAATTAATATGAAAAATATAATTATATACGAAGATAATAATGTAAAACAATTGGCTCCATTTTCCATTAATCATGCATCATTTGAGTTAAGATGCGGCATTTTTACTAATTTAGAAAGAATTATAAATCAATTTAATGATAAAAATATAATTCTAATTGTTAGAAATGATTTAAAAGATTTAATTAATCAAAAATACCCTAATTATGAAATTAATCCATCTATAATACCATCGGGTATATGTTTAAATGGATCTTCAGTTATTAATAAAAATAATATTGAGATTTTATTTGAAAACCCATTAAAAAATAAAGAAGATATAGTAGGGTTTACATTAAATAATCAGTTAAAATTAAGTGAGTTCAAAAAACATGTTAATCTCATTTCAAATGCCCAAGTAACAGATATACCATATATTTCATATTTATGGGATTGTATAGATCTATTGCCTTCAACTCTCAAGTTTGATATGAATAACAATATTAATCACGATAAGCTGGATAAATCTAAGGATGTTATATATATTAAGGATAAAAATATATTTGTTAAAAATTCTGCTATTATAGAGCCAGGTTGTATACTTGATGCAACAAAAGGTCCTATTATTATTTCTGAAAAAGTTACAATACAATCAGGCTCAATTATAAAAGGTCCTTCATTTATTGATAGTAATTCAATAATTAGTAATGGAACAAAGATAAAAGGAAATGTATTAGTTGGTAATACATGTAAAGTTGGTGGTGAAATTACAGATACTATTTTTCAGGGTTTTTCAAATAAAGTTCATGATGGTTTTTTAGGTCATAGTTATATAGGTGAATGGGTAAACATAGGAGCAAATACAAATAATAGCAATTTGAAAAATAATTATAGCAATGTTCGTTTTACTTTTCCTAGTGAAACAATAAATACTAAAAGAAACTTTCTTGGTGTTATGATAGGTGATTATACAAGAGTTGGAATAAGTACTATGATTAATACAGGGTCATATTTTGGCTTAGGATCAAATATTTTTGGAGGTGGGTTTCAAGATAAATTTATTGATTCTTTTTCTTGGGGAAAAAATTCAAAAGTTGATTTTAAGAAATTTATTGCAACCTTAGAAATAATGAAGAGAAGAAGATCTAAAAAACTATCAAAAATAGAAGTCCAATTTCTTAAAAAAATCTATAACAAAATAAATATATAGATTTATTTAATTTTTTTAATAATCTACTTGTTTAATGTTGATTATTAAAATATATTCTACCCTATTTTACAATCTATTTTCGGAGAAAATTTAATGACATTTGAGGGAATCATTTGTCCAGTTTGTTCTGGACCTTTAAAAGAAGAAAATTTTTTAGGAGCTATTGTCTGTCCTCACTGCAATACTAAATTAAAACAGAAAAAATATATAGCATTTTTGGAATTTTTAATGATGCAAGGACTTGTTTCAGATATTGATTTTTTTGATGAATCACTATATGGTCATGAAATTCAAAAGTCTGAAACAGAAGAAGAGTTGCTTGATGAAACTATTCATGATGAATATGAAGATAAGAGTGAAAAAATGGAATTTATTGATGAAAAGCACCAACTTAAAGAATCTGACACTAATGAAGAAGAGTTTAGAAAATGGAAAGGTATAGAAGAAGATTGGGAAACCTTTAATAAAAAAGATAATGATGAAGATTAGAAATGAAAGAAAATAAAAAGAAACAAATTAAAATTGAATTAAAGGAAGAAGTAGCTCAAGGTCATTATGTGAATTTACCTATAGTAGGTTTTTCACAAGCTGAGTTTATTTTAGATTTTATCAAGATCATTCCTGGTATAGCAAAAGCAGATGTTAAATCAAGAATGATTATGTCTCCAATGCATACTAAAAATTTATTATTACTCTTAAATGCTAAAATCAAGGAGTATGAAAAAAAATTCGGAAAGATACAAACTCCAAAGAAAGAAATTCAATCTCAACAAATTAAATTACCAGATGATGTGTTACCTAATTAATTTTTGATCTAGTTTAATTAGTAATAAGCTAATCAATACCCCTATTATAGCACCAGCAATAATATCAATTGGATAATGAACGCCAATATAAACTCTAGATATACTTACCATTATAGCTAAAAATAAAAAATACCCTTTTGTATTAGGATATAGATATGCGATTATTAATGCAATTACCCAAATATTTGCAGAATGATTTGAAGGAAAAGATTTTTGTGAACTAGATGTTTTTTTATAGTCGCCATTATCTTTTATAGCAACTTCCACTAATAGGTTTATATCTTTTTTATCAATAGACATATAGGGGCGCTGTCTAAGCTCAAAGTCTTTGATGTAACTTCCAAATTGATCTGTTATAATGATTGATAAAGGAATTAGTAAAATTAAACTTAACCGTTGTTTTTTATCTTTTATAATAAAAAAAAAACCATAAACATAATAATGGAAGAATAAATAACAGATTTTTATGACAATCATGAAAAAAAATAAAGACTGGATTTAGATAAGATGAGTTGAGGTTTGAATTGATTAATCTAAAAATATATTCATCTAATTTTAGAATTAATTCTAACATTTATGGAAGTATTATACAATCGTCATTTTGGATAGTATCTGGATTAGTCTCAGGCTGATCTCCAAATTGTGCTAATAGGGCATCACCAGTACCATTAGATATAGCTCCTATTCCCAAATTAAAGCATGCATTAGTATCTGTTGGTGAATAGTTTAAAATAGTTAAAATACCATTACTTCCCTCAGGAATAACTGTACCTGAAAAAGAAAATCCTAACACCTGTGATGCAGCAGAAGATATCACAAAACCAGCATCTTCAGCTAACCCTCCTGAGCCAGATATAATATTTGTACCTTCTATGAAAAATTGAAATCCACCAACTTCAGAATTTGGTGTATTTATTAGTATTTCCATTGTAGTATCATTCACTGCACCAAAATTAATATATACAGTTGGAGCATAATCACAACATCCATTTAATGTTCCATCTTCACATATTGTTGCATTATCTAAATAATTGATAGCATTTGGATCACTGCAACCATAAACTACACAACTTCCATCATCTATAAAATTACATGGAGGAATAATATTTGTTCCAAATGATATACATTGATTATCTTCATTATCACAATAATAATTTTCAGCCATGTCATCAGAACATCCTAAAAGTGTACTAATATAATCAGCAGTCAAATCATTATCACAAACTAAATCGGCATCAGAATCTGAATCACATTCATCCCAAGCTCCATCATTATCATTGCCACAATCACAACAACCATTACTATTTGAGTCTAAGCAATAGTATTCAGGCTCATCCTCATCACAACCACAACCAAGATCTGCATAATTTTCTTCTAAACCAGTACCACCTTCAACACAGTTATTACAGTCATCAACAAATGCCCCAAATTCAAATCCATTTTCTAAATCAATTTGACCTTGAGGTGTTGATGGGTCACATATCCCATTACAGTCTAAATCTTGATTTGGCTCTAATCCGGTATCTCCACCAGCACATACATCACAATCATCTCGCTCAGCTGACCCATTATCTACGCCATTACAGTCCTGAACACATGCTTCTTCATTAGTACTTCCTCCAACACAATCACCACACCCATCAATATAGGCTTCACCATTACATTCAATATTACAATCAATATTATCTTGATTTATATCATCTGATGGACAATTTTCATCAATTAAATCATCATCATTATCAACCCAACCTTCTTCTGGTTCATTACATTGTAACTCAGTAGAATTTTGGTTACCAAGACCATCACCATCTGAGTCTTCATAAAAAATAAATTCTTCAGCAGTTCCTCCACATATGTTTAGACAATCATCATCAAAGCATTCGGAATTTTGTTGTGCAAATGAATCAAAATTGCACTTACCTTCTTGCATACATCCAATCGCTGGATAAGATGGATAACCAATATTTGCAATACATCTAAAGCCAGTGTGATTTAATGACTGATCATAAATACTATATGCATAATTACTAAGTTCATCGATTTCACTATTAAAAGCTCCACCAAATTTTTTATATGATTCTTCATTAGATGGACTAGAAGTTAGCTCCCATACATTACCTATCATATCATATATTCCATATGGGCTTAGACTTAAATTTAGAGTGCCAATACCATTATAATAACCAACAGGAGTTGTTGAATTTGAATTATAATTTGCATAATTTTCATCTATATCATTTCCCCAGGGATAAATATTAGACTCTGATATGCCTGCAGCGATCAACCACTGTTCCGCAGATGGTAGCGTCCATCCAAAATGATTAGCATAGATAGTTGCCCCTACCCAAGTTACTCCTGTAACAGGATGATCTAAATATATTGATTCTGAACCATCATCTTCATTTGGCAAATAAAATTTTTGCAGATAACAATCATATCTAATTTTACCACCTTGGTTACTATAATCTGCATTTGCATCATATATATTATAACCATTTTTATAAACGCTATACATACCAGAAGGTAAGTCTTGGTTACCAAAATTTGCTTTTACGTTAACATACCACCATTCTGTAGGTTCATATTGATCTAAAGCATCAAACTCACAATCATTTGGATCACCATAACCAAGATTATCTTCATCATCCCATATAATATCAACAATTTCAACTTCAAGATAATCATTAGAATTTAAAAAGCTTATAAATTCTCTATTTGTAACAGGAAATCTCATCATACTAAATTGATTATCTACATTTAAAAATGTGGGATTGATAAAATAGGAATCTGTTTCTTCAGTATTAATATTAAGGGTACTATAAGCTGTAGCTAAAACAGTAAAATTTTCAGAATAACAATTAGTATCTGTCCACATACATTCTTCATTAGAAGCTAAGCAATCATCTTGATTATCATAAGAGGTACATAAACTTTCACTAAAATCAATTAATCTGGCTTCAATATTTATATTATCTTGATTAACACCTGATGGAGGTTTATAATAAGCTGTTAAGGTATCTAAAGAGCCATTGGAAATTACGCTTCCGTTTACTAAAATTTGTGCTAAATCTGCAGATTCTTTATTTTCAATATTAACTTTGATTTCAACAATACAGTTATCATTTTTATCTTGACATATTTCTTTAATTTGACAAGATTCATTTAACCATTCGCAGTCATTAGTATTTTCACATTGAATTGGATCTTGTATATCTTGACAAGTTAAATCTTGATTATAATCTAAAAGTATCCATTCACAACTATCAATATCTTGACATGATGATTTATCTTCTATTTCTTGACAAGCAAAATCTTGCATATTATCGTCATACCAGTTTCCTTCACTATCACACACCATCGTTGAATTGTTTTCTGGATAGATAATATTAATGCTGGGTTGTATTTGTATAACTTTAGGATCTTCTTCGCATGAAAAAAATAGTAATAAAAAAAATAGTGTTAAACTAAAGTAATTTTTCATTTAAAATCCTGTTGAAAATCTCATAACAATTTGTCTACCCATCTTTGCTCCACCAACGATTTCTCTTCTTACATCATTGAAAATATTTAAGCAAGAAATTGAAGCTGAAAGATGCTTACTAATTTCATATTTATAATGTAGATCAAACAAGTTATAGGGTCCTATTACTCCTGACCAAATACCATCTTGCCATTCAAATTGATCTACATGTCGATATGCAATAGAAAGCATACCATAGTCATCATTTTTATAATTAAAATTTAAGTTCCATTTAAATTTAGGAGCATTTATAGGGTCATTTCTTTTGGTAAGCTCATTATAGAATTCAGTAGTATTATACCAGGAAAAGTTTCCATTAAAAAACATTTCATCATTTATAATTTGTGTGAAAGCCATATCAATACCTTGCGTCCAAACATTCCCATAATTTAGAACACCAAGAATAATTTCTGGTGGGCTAGTTGCTCTACCTTGAACATTATTAGAGCTACATGGATAACTTTCGCATTCGTATTCAGCCATACCTTCTTGTGGGCTCCATTCATCTACACCAACTTTATCTAGAAGATTATAGTTAATTCCATATTGATTAGTGAGAGGGTCAGAATAAATCCATGGAAGCCCATTTCCATCAAATCCAAGTTGAGCAGGCGTATAAACTTCACCTGTTTCTAAATCAACAAAACCCCATTCTCCTGGGTCTCTAGGGTCGCCATCGCCATTTTTATCATCTAAATCCCAACCAAAGTCACTAGCCCAAACATCCCAATCTCCGTCATCATCCAATCCATTCCAACCTGTTGAGTAGGGAGGGTTTGAATTATTTTGATTACCTGGAATAAAGCCTGCAAATTCAAAATCATCCACAGTTGCTTCTGAACCATCAGCATTATATCTATAAATTACTGTAGGGGTAATATAAGTTGCTGGACTAAAAAAATCTGTATAATGGTTTACATAGTAATCAAGCGACATAATTGCACCAAAGTCAAACATTTTTTTATAACCTATTTCAAAACTATTAATTTTTTCAGATTTAATTGCAGGTATATCAGGTATGTATCGTTCTCCTGACTTTACATCACTTGGCCTCACTATATATCCATCTCCATTTGGTTCAGGTATATAAACTAAAAAATTAGTTGTATCTAGTGGAATCCAATCTGAAGGAACTCCTTCAAAAGTGTCATATAAAAAGAAGTAGGGCATATCTTGTATTCTATCAATATAATCATCTCCAAAATTATATTTTCCATAATATTGAAGATCACCATTTGAATCATAATATTGTGGCTGACTTATATTTGTATCATCACCGACCCTTAAATAATTAGTTCCATCCTTATTACCTCTAAGATATACATTAAATATTCTAAAATCTTGCACATAATAATTTGTAAATAATTGAGTAGTGGTAGGAGTGTTAAAAGCCCTACCAAAAGTAACTCTCCACGATTCGCTTGGATGAGGATCATACATAAGTCCAAATTTTGGACCAAATTGCCATTTATGTCCAAATATATTTAATCCATCATCCTCTTCTAATTGATCATGATAATCTAACCTTGCAGCTAAAACTAATTCCCATTTATCAGATAATAGTTTGGATAATTTTGAAGAAGACTGAAAGTATAGACCTCCTTCATTAGCAATAGGATTATCAAATTCAGCAGGATCATCAATTATGCCATTACCATTTTCGTCTCTTCCATTTGGGCCATCATTTAAAATAGTACCCTTTGTAACAGGTTCTGTTCTAAAATAATCTATTCCCCACGTAACATCAGTATCAATTGCAGGTAATTTAAAATTGTTTTGTATTTGGTAGGCTCTATTTTTTGATAGATCGGTAATCAAATCACCTCTTAAGTATCCTCTTGTATCACCAGAATAACTACTATTTAAATAAGTTTGAAAAAACCAATTATTATAACTTAATTTTAATTGATTAAATGTATATTCCCATCCATCTAACAAATATCTTCCAACGCCAGTCACAACTTGAGACTTTGACCAGGAATAACCAGATTGAAAAGTCACATCAAGATCATCCATTCCTAAAAAAGGTATTCCATTAATATCAATACGAGCCTCAACTTTTCTGTTATCAATTTCAAAGTCAGGATAATCATTTAGAGTGTCGCCATTGGTATCATTAATTTGCTGAAAACGACCCACCAATTCAATTTCATCAGAATTACACCCATAACATCCATCACCTGTATCATAATTTCCATCTAATTCATCATTGTCTAAAGGATTTAATCCATTACCTTCTCCCGGATCTCCAGTATTGTGAATTCCATCTTGTCCCCAATCTTCAAAATATTCACCTTCATCATATATACCATTTGGAGGTGGCCACAAATCATCTTCTTCATCAAAAGAATATTCAATATCATATCCATCAGTGATATCGACAACACCATTATTATTAAAATCAATCCATGCATCACCCGGTTGCCATATACCATCGCCTTCACCTTCATCAAACGTAAAAGGTATTCCATCCAACCCATTATCATAATGTCCATACTGAAACCATGTAGCATTTGAACAATCTTCGTAGTAATCACTGCATTGTAATTGTTCACCTACTTCATAAACATTATTACCACCAACATCAATAAATTTATCACCAGCTAAACCATCATCGCCAAAATCATCAGTAAAAACATCAAACATGATTGTAAAATTATCTTCATCCCAAATATAATCTCCTCTTATATGATCATCTGTACTAACCTCACCATTTATATAATGCCATGAATTTTCTTGACCATTTAAAAATTCTTCTTTTCTACCATCATAGATAATTATTTTTAAATCAGAATCTAATGATTCACCCCAGTTACTGGTTCCATTACCATCATGGTCATATTCCCATGATTCATCAACTTGACCATTTCCATTATTATCCATCCCATCATATGATAAATCATACTCGTTATCTATATTTTCATCTACCCCTACATCTCCTGGACCACATTCAATACCATCCCCATTTGTATCACCTGGACAATCTCCATCATTATCAACACCATCAGCTCTAAAAAAATCTTCATCAATAAGACCATCCCCATCATCATCATATCCATTTACCCAATCTTCGCCCATTATACCATCACCATCAGGATCACCAGTATTCATTCCCTCACCATTACCAATTAAAATGAGTTCTCCTGTTTCAGGATGATAGGTATACTTTGTAACCGTGTCCCATCCACCTTCCTCTCCTGGGTTTCCAATAAATTCATTTTGTTGATAAACACCATCATTATTGTAGTCTTCCCAATATTCTTCAATGTTCCAACCGCTTGATTCTACAACAGTTTTAATATTTTCCCAATTTGCAGGAACAGAATCATCCCATGCAAATTCATTCCACGGGTTATTATCATAACCATCAATAGTCCTATTAGGAGCTCCAATCCATGTATATTGGTGATTTTTCCATTCATCTTCTGATATAAATTCCCATTCATATGCATTTAAATAAGAGCCAGATATTTTAAAACTAAGATTATCATTCATTTTTTTAGCGTACCTACCATTAATTTTTCTTAGAGATCTATCATCATTTGTTCCGCTTACATGTAAAGAAAAACCTTCTGATGAGGCAGGGGGTTTTGATACAATGTTTACTACGCCACTATGAGCATTTGCACCATATAATGCTGTTGCTGGACCTAAAATTACTTCCATTTTTTCAATATCATCTTGAGACTGAGGAATTGTATTATAGGATACTACTCTTAGTGCTGGAATATTTGCAACCCGACCATCAGTTAAGGTTAAAAGCCTTGAGCTAAAACTACTATTAAAACCTCTTACTGAAATTGAATAACTATCCATCCCAGATGCAGTATAATCTACACCTTTTAAACCCTTGAGATAAGACCCAAGATTTGTACTTGCTTCTACTTGAATTCTTTCTGAAGAAATTAATTCTTTTGTTGCAGGTGAGTTAGTTATCTTATCATTAATTGTTTTTGTTGACCCAACTATTTCAGCACCTTTTACTTTTATATTTGAAGGTGACAATGAAATATCTAAATCAATAAGCTCTTTATCAAATAAATTTATTTCTTGGGTAAATTGTTTATAGCCTAAATATTTAACTGTTATTGTATAACTTGAATTGTTTGGAATGTCAGTAATGATATATTGACCATCAACATTTGTACTACCACCTAAAGAAGTGTTATCAAGATAAACATTTGCACCAATTAATGGACTACCATTATTTTCATCATAAACCTTACCTCTAATAGTTGCAGAAAAGTTTAGTGTGAATAAAACAAACAAAATAAATATTTTAAATGTTAGTTTTGACATAACTTCTAAATTTAAGAAAACTTATTCAAAATTGTGCAGAAAATAAAAAAAACCCTCATTTTTTGAATGAGGGTTTTTTTTATTTATAAGTTGTTAAAGCTACTACTTAACTAGCATTACTTTTTGAGAAGCAAGACCGTTAATTGTTTCAGCTTTTACTACATACATACCACTTGAGAAATTTGTTGCATCCCATGTAATGTTGTAGCTTCCAATATCCATAGTATTGTTTACTAGAGTTTCAACTACTTGACCCATAACATTATATACATTCATTGTTACGTGACCAGCATTACCAACATTTAGCTCAAAGCTTGTTGTTGGGTTGAATGGATTTGGATAAGCAGAACTTAATGAAATAGCTTCAGGATTAACTACGTCAACGTAGTCACTGCTATTTGCAGCAAAAGTTTCAACAATTTCAAAATCACCAACAGCTGTGAATAGCTCTTTACTTTCAGGAGCAACAACCATTAAAGTTGTTTTGTTACCTTCAGTATTATACTCAGATATAAAAGCATCATCTGTTAATTCAATTTCAAAATCTGAATCATGGCTAAGTGTCATTTGAATAGCGCCAATATAACCATTAGATTCCATACTTACAGTACTTTCATTGTTGAAAATTTGAATTTCTGTCGCATCTATTCCTCTACCACCTAAGATAGCTTGAACAATTGCAACTACATCAAGAATATTAATAACACCATCAGCATTAATATCTGCATTACATACTTGGTTATCATTTAATTCTTCACTACCTAAAATAGCTTGAACTAAATTAACAACATCAAGAATATTAACAACATCATCAAGTGTTACATCACCATTAGCAGCGCATTCATCAATTTCATCAAAATCAATGTATACTTCTCTAACTTGAAGCTCAGGAATACATAATGGATCCATCACCATAGATAGACGACCAGCACAATCGCTGAAATCACCATCACCTAAACATGTTGGATCAAAATCAAATGCTCCATCAGAAGCTAAGAAAGATACATCACCAGTTTGGCTATATTGTAGTGCATTCCATGTAAAGAATCCACCCCATGGTGTAAATGAAGCATCCATTAAGTAGAAGTCTCTACCTGCGCTATCACCATAAACACAATCAGCAACCCATGCACCTGCGGCAGCAGAACATAAGCCATCAGCTTGATATGTAAGACCTAATAGTCCA
>MDTD01198937.1_pt1 | contig 13454 bp, 10 predicted proteins | sample 811221 | NCBI WGS metagenome assembly MDTD01 (sample SAMN05326646, study PRJNA326480) | marine metagenome | isolation source: seawater | place: Pacific Ocean: South West | collected 2011
GCTCTGGATTCTTTTGTAGCATTTTAAAACAAATACTTCCGAGCCTTTCTGGACAATCAGGTCGATCAAGCCGAATGTCGGGAGGCATCGTTGACTGATGCTGAGCAATTCGCTGTGCCAGGGTCCCTTCCGGGAACGGTGGATGTCCGGTCAGCATATAGTACAAGGTACACCCGAGACCATAAATATCGGCGCGTCCGTCAATCTCATGACTATTCAATGCTTGTTCGGGAGCCAGATAATCAGCTGTCCCCAAAACCTTTTCATTGTGCTTATCGGTAAGCCCGGCCAGATCTGACTGATCCTCATCCATCAAGGCTAGGCCCATATCAAGAATCTTGATTGAGTCCTGTTCATCCAAAAGCAGATTTGCCGGTTTCACGTCACGATGTACCATGGCTGCGTCATGAGCATGTTGGAGCCCCAGAGCCGACTCACGAATATACTTCGCAGCCTGCAGGTATTCCATGGGACCATCTTCTTTAACGATTGTCATCAAATCTCGTCCTGCAACGTACTCCATGACCAGATAGTGTGTTTTTCCCTGATTATCGACATCATAGGCACGCACGATATTAGGATGGTCGAGTGCAGCAGTAGCCTGAGCCTCACGGTGAAATCGCTCCAGATACGAGGAGTCATCAACCCGGTTACGAGGAAGTACTTTGATCGCCCGTAAACGGCGCATCAAGGTATGCTCAGCCAGATAGACACTACTCATGCCTCCCGCACCAATATGCCCCAACAATTTATATTTGCCGAGAAAGAATCCTTTGTACTTCTGGTTCAACAACTTTTCGCGATGCCATGTCGTGATTAGATTCTGGGCGACAAAAAAGTCGGCAATCTGTTCAGGACTTTTAGGAATGGTTCCATCATTGTCATCCTTACACGCCTGCAAACCCCTCTTTAACTCAGCATCTGTCAACAGCTTACTGCGTCTTAAGAGTTCCAGGAATTGTCGAGCGGTGATACTCATATAGGCTGGTCAGGGCAGGGAATGTAATGAAAAGAGACGTTGAAACCTCAGTTTATCACGTGAACGGTTGATTCATTCAATTGAGTCGACATAATTGAGGCGGTAAAACCATTTTTAGAGGGATTAGCTGACTAAAAGCAGCCAAAACTTTAAAACTCACTAATACTACAACGCTCGAAATCGTCATATGTCCTCACGCCATGCCGTTTTATATACCCGAAAGTCTTGTCAACTTTGTGATGAAGCCAAGGAGATGCTAGACATGTATGGTTTTTCCATCGATGAAATCGATATCAACGAAAGACCGGAACTATTAGATCGTTACAATACTTGTGTGCCTGTGGTTGAAATTGATGGTAAAGTTCGATTCCGCGGCAAAGTGAACGAAGTCCTTTTGCTACGCCTAATTAGTAACAACGAAAGCTGAATAATGACTTCAACAACTCTGCTCGGTGTTTTCGCCAAATACTGGGAAGCGGGTAAGGTAAAAACTCGATTGGCTGAAGGTACATCAGATCAGTTTGCCGCCGAATTGTATCAGGCTTTTATTCTTACCACGCTGGAACGAGTTGCAGGACTCGCCACATCACAAATGCTGTGTATAACTCCCGCAGACAAACTCGACGAATTCGCTTTGATCACTCCTCCCAACTGGACGATCGCTACACAATCAGAAGGCTGTCTCGGTGAGCGCATGAAATCTTTTTTCCAGCAGGCCACAGAACATCAGTTTGATAAAACTATCCTTATCGGAACTGACAGCCCAACTTTACCAGCCTCGATCATCATACAGGCCTATGACATCCTAAATGATGTCGAATGCGTCATTGGGCCGGCAAATGACGGAGGCTACTATCTAATTGGTTGCCAACAAGAAGTACCACCCGTTTTTGAATCCATCGACTGGTCAACTCCCAAGGTGCTCGCTCAGACTATTTCTGCTTTGCAAAGTGCCAGAGTCTCCTATGAACTACTGCCTTCATGGTTCGACGTTGACACCATTGACGATTTGAAGAACCTAAGAGATTCGTTCGATGTCTCTTCCCAATTGTTAGTCGAAAGCCTCAATAAGCTTGAAGCGGAGTACTTGATTTGAGTAATCGCTGCGTCGACGAAGTCATCCTTATTGGTGCGGGAGTCATAGGACTTTCGATTGCCTACGAACTTGCAACCCGTGGACAAAAGGTTCGTATTTTGGAACGTGGTGAAAAGGTCGGGCGTGAAGCATCATGGGCGGGTGCCGGAATCCTGCCTCCCGCCAATGTCAAGAACGTATTGGACCCACTCGAAAAGCTCCGTGGAATTAGTCATCAACTTCATCCATTATGGGCAGAACAACTGAAACAAGAGACTGGTATCGACACAGGTTTCCACCAATGCGGAGGAATCTACCTCGCTAGAAAACCAGGAGAAACCGCTTCGTTGGCTGGCTATATCAGCTTACTCAAGCAAGAAAATATCGAGGCTACTCTACTTTCCAGGGATGCTTTACTTGAGCTAGAACCGACGCTGGACCCGGATCAATTTCAGGCAGCCTATCTGCTGCCACAAGAATTAACACTTCGAAACCCCCGACATGTCAAAGCTTTGTCCAAAGCTTGTGAGTTACGGGGAGTCCAAATTGATACGAATTGCGAAATTCTTGGATTTGAATGTAACAACGGAATTATTACAGGACTCAAAACATCCAATGGGCTCATTTCAGGTCGCCAGTACTGTATCACTGCGGGAGCGTGGTCGTCCGAACTATTGAGACAAGTCACTAAAATTCCAACCGGAGTTGTCCCGATCCGGGGACAAATGATTCTTTTTGAAGGCCCTGAGAGATTAATTCAGCATATTTTGAACGAAGGTACTCGATATCTGGTGCCACGGCGAGATGGTAAGATTCTTGTTGGCTCCTGTGAAGAAGAGGTCGGTTTCCAGAAGGAAACAACACCTCAAATGATCGAACAACTTTCCGACTTTGCCTATTCAATCGTACCAGCCTTAAAAGAATACGAAATCTCCATGAGTTGGTCTGGTTTACGACCGGGAAGTTTTGACGGACTTCCGTACATGGGCCGGGTCCCGGATGTCGATAACCTATTTATGGCGTCTGGACACTTTAGAAGCGGCATTCATTTGTCCACGGGTACCGCAGTATTAATGGCCGACTTATTGACAGACCAAAAGTCTGACATTTCCATCGGTCACTTTGGCATTATCCGATAACTGAGAAACAACAAGTATGGCTATCGACACTCCCGCAACAATCCTTTTCATCGGTGCCGGACCGATTGGATTGGAAGCAGCACTCTATGCTCGGTATCTCGGATATAATGTGGAAATTTTCGAAGCCGGTGAGATTTGTCAGCACGTTCGTCAGTGGGCACACGTAAAAATGTTTTCGCCTTTTGCGATGAATCACTCACCATTAGGAGTTGCCGCGATTGAAAGCCATTACCCGCAACATTCATTTCCGGAGGCAGAACAATACATAACCGGACAGCAATGGTTGGATAACTATCTTTTACCGCTGGCAGCCACCGACCTGCTTCAACCATGTATCGATACTCATAGCCGGGTAACAAGTATCTCACGCACCTGGATACAAAAAACCGATCTTGATACCGAAAGCCGACGCAGCGATCCGTTTCGAGTCGTAATCGAGCAAGCAGGCAAATACCAGGCCCTCACTGCGGATGTGGTCATTGACACCTCGGGAGTACTGTCAAGCCCAGCACCAATAGGAGCCGGTGGTGTTCCAGCAATCGGTGAAGAACAACTTACAAATGCGATCGCCCATCACATTCCATCGATGTCCGAGGCGCAATCTCTAAGCGGAAAGAAGGTGGCTGTAGTTGGAGCCGGACATTCGGCAGCCTGTGCTTTGGTAAATCTGGCACAGGCGGGAGTATCTGTCACATGGATTACTCGGGGTGATTCCCAAAACGCGTTACCCCGAATCCCGGACGATCCGCTGAAAGAACGAGTTCGTATCGTGCAGGATTTACACACTCTGGTGGATGAAAAAGCAATCCAACTATTGCCTCATGCTGCTATCGACTCATTGCAGGTCGGTGAAAGCCAAAACCCGACAAGCCTGCAACTCGGTATCTATCAGAAAGACAATAGTGATCGCGAGGGTGGCATGAGCGAGGAACACACAACGACCTTAGATTGGCATTGGTTTGACCGCGTGTACGGTTTGACCGGATATCTGGTCGATAACTCAATCTATAAAGAATTACAGATTCATCAATGCTATGCGACGGAAGGTTCGATAAAACTTGCGGCCAGCCTGTTGAGCCAGGACAAAGACAATTGCCTGGACATCACCCTGGGGTCTAGCGGACTTTTAAAAAATCCAGAGCCAAATTTCTATCAACTTGGGATTAAGAGCTATGGCCGTCATTCCGGCTTCCTATTCAATACCGGCCTACAGCAAATCGTCCAACTGTTTCAACTTATTGGAGATCGTGAAACACTGGACATCTATCAAACGTTTTCGACCTCGTAGTACCTTTTGTTTTTAATGCTAGCGAATCACGAAGGAGAGTACGATGAATAAATCAAGCGTCAGAGTTTCTCTTTCACACCTCGACGAACTTTGGTTTCAGGTTTCCGGTACCAGATGCAACTTAACTTGCCAGCACTGCTTTATTTCATGTAGCCCACATAACCGCAACTTTGAATTCCTTTCACGTGACGACATTCAAGGGCATCTCAAGCAAAGTGCCATTTTGGGAGTCAAGGGATATTACTTTACCGGAGGTGAACCGTTTCTCAATCCGGAAATGACAGACATCTTAATCGATACTTTGCAATATGGCCCCGCAACCGTTCTCACCAATGCGACTGTCATGAAAGAAGAATGGCTCAGCCGGCTACGAATCGCTCAGGAGCAAAGTCGCTACAGTCTGGAGTTCCGTGTTTCAATCGACGGTTTCAGTGCGGACACGAACGATCCGATCCGTGGGCAGGGCACGTTTGAAAGAGCAATTCGTGGTGTAACTCAACTTGTTAGCCACGGATTCCTGCCAATTATCACTGCAACCCGAACGTGGCCAGACTCTGAAGACCAACTTGTACTGGGGGCATTCTATAAAATTCTGAAGAGACATGGCTACAAGCATCCAAGAATCAAATTGCTACCGACGCTAAAAATCGGAGCGGAAGAGAATCGCAACGGTGGTTATTCAAAACATCAGCGAGTTACTTCAGAAATGCTCAAGCAGTTTGACGTAACGCAATTAGTTTGTGAGCATGCCAGAATTGTAACTGACAGAGGCGTACACGTTTGTCCTATCCTGATTGACTCCGCTGACTCTTTGTTGGGTAACACACTGCAGGAGGCCGTCGATACGCCATTCAACATTACGCATGGAGCCTGCTATACCTGTTATCAATACGGAGCCATTTGTTCGAATATCTCTACCCGTAATTTGGCAACCGGAATCGAAGCATGAGTACAAGACTCGCGTTATTTGGTGGTGTTTATAATAATTATCTAGCTCTCGAGGCGGCGATCGCTAAGGCACAAAAAATCGGCGTGGATGAAATCTACTGTTTAGGAGACATTGGAGCATTCGGACCGTATCCGAATCGAGCCTTCCCTCTTTTGACAGACAACAACATCCTATGCATCCAGGGCAATTATGACGACAGCGTTGGAAATGATCTGGCTGACTGTCAATGTGGGTATACAGATGCCAGAGATAATCATTTTGCCCAAATCAGCTATGACTACACTCTGGCGAATACCAACGATGAACACAAAACATGGTTGAGGTCTCTACCCGCTGAAATAGAAATCGAGGTTGAAGGACAACGTCTTCTGTTATGTCATGGTAGTCCGCGTAGAACCAATGAGTTTTTGTGGGAGTCCACCACACCTCTGCATTTCATAGATTTATTGCTAAACCAACGTGAAGTGGACTTCATTGCTGGCACCCATTCGGGTATCAAGTGGGATGCTCAAACTGCTAGTGGTCGTTACGTCAACGTGGGTGTACTCGGACGCCCCGAAAATGATGGGAATACACACGTCTGGTTCACGACACTGGAAATCTCCGGTTCATCCATTGAACATCAATTTCATCCTGTTGATTACGACTACCAACGATTAGGACGTGAAATGAGTCAGGAGGGGTTACCCGACGAATTCATTGAAACAATCCATACCGGTTGGTGGACGACCTGTCTAGAAATACTTCCCCAAAAAGAACGTGCCGCAGGATACCACTAAGCGTTACGAATCTTGCAAATCGTTGATTAGACTACGATTAACAAGAGCTTCGGGCTCTTGGTTGAAAGACGCCTGACAGACCTAAGCAAATCCATGACTACTCCACGCACTTCGATCTACTTTTATTCAACAGCGGTTGGCATTGCGGTGATTGTATTCATCTCCCTTGGTTATCTGGGGCTGCCTTTGTGGATCGATGAACTCCATACATCCTGGACGTTATCCGGAGATTACGGTTCCATTCACGAGCGAGCCAATGCCGGCAATCAGTCTCCTCTATATTTCTACATATTGAAGTTTCTGGTTAACATCACCGGGCATACAGAATCGACGCTGAGAATTTTTTCAGTTGTCTGTGCGTGTTGCTCGGTGGCCATGCTTAATTGGTTCTGTTGGAAATATAAATTTAGACTCTTTGCCACTCTGCTAACCTCTCTTTCCTTTGCGACCGGACACATTCAACTGATTTTTGCGTTGGAAGCGAGATCTTACAGTTTGCTAACACTTCTGGTGCTAATCTTGTTTTGCATTAGCGCTGACCGATGGACAACTATAGGCACCACTGATAAACGGCAGAAAAACAGGAGCTTTTGGCGACGAGAAGTACTCTGGCTGATTGTGGCCGCCTTATGTTTTTACACTCATTACATGGCAATTCCGGCGATCGTTAGCCTTATGCTGGCTCATCTATTGATTCGCCCGACTTCGTCTACGAAAAGACTAAAGCTAGTTTTCGTTCAGGCTTGCGCCCTGACTGCAATTCTGGCAACTCAATTTGACACCCTGGAAAGCATCTATATCCATCGAAGCCAATGGGGCACCTTTATACGTGCCCAATCTGCCACAATACAGGCATTGATGACAAAATTGCCCATCGTCAGTCTGATCATGTTACCTTTGGTTTTCCTTTTAGTTTCACGACCAAAGCTAGGAGAATTGAAACCACTTTTCCGGGGCGCTTTGATGATGGCTGTGCTGCCTTACCTAACGGCCTGGGCAACCACACGCCTTGATTGGATTAACTGGTTCTTCCCTCGATACTTAGTAATCTGCCTGCCTGCTTTCAGTCTGTTTTGTGGAATTTGTGTGCATGCGGTCGACAGACATCTTCATTCCACGGCGTTAACGATATGCCTCACCTTTAGCAGCCTGGCAATCTTTTTAACCTTCGACAGCAAGGTGATCGATAGTTATCGACAAGGAACCATTACTGTCAAAACGGAACACTGGAACGCGGTGGTCAAACGCCTCAACGAATCCGCTGAACCTGATGACACCATTCTGTTGGCCGCCGGCTTAGTGGAAGACACACGATTACCCGAACTTGCCGCTACATTACATACAGAAAATATCACTACGGCAGAGTACTGTTGCTTCCCGCTGTTCGGCATGTATCCTGTGACAGAACAATTAACGATTGAGCCTGTTTCAGAGTATCGAAATTCACTTAAATTAGCCGCTAAGCTGAGAACAACGCCGAAAGGCTGGCTGATCGTTCGTGGATATTCCCACAACAAACGAGTGAAACAGGTGCTGGGACGATTATTTGGCGAGGATGGATTTATCGATCATCGCCTTCCCGGCAAAGTCAATCTTTATTCTTTTCAAACGCTTGAGTGAATACGGGTAAAGGCGACAAGGAAAAATGTATAACCTTCGTGAAGTTATCGGTAGTTGTTAGTTTTGGCTCATAGGCAATAATAAGAGATTGCCTAATTGAGTGACGTCTGAATAGAGTTCTATCGCAACTGAGCTATAGTCGAAGTCAGCCATATCCCCTTCAACGAGTTAAATCCCACCGTGACCAATAACCGAACCGACGAACTGAAAGACATCATGCAAAAACGCGTGATGATACTCGATGGCGCGATGGGGACCACTGTCTTCTCTCTGGGATTTGACGAAAAGACGATTCGTGGAAAACAATTTGCCGACCATCACAAAGACGTCAAGAATTTCGTTGACCTTATTGCGTTGACTCATCCTGACACTCTGACGGACATCCATAGAAAATTCCTTGCGGCTGGTGCTGACATTGTGGAAACCAACACCTTTGGTGCCACTCCGATCGGCATGGCCGAATTCGATTTGCCTGATCTGGTCTATGACATCAATGTCGCCGCAGTCCAGGCAGCACGACGAGCCTGTGACGAGTTTACCAACGACAATCCGGACAAACCTCGTTTTGTTGCTGGCTCGATCGGCCCCACCACAAAAACCTGTTCTATTTCACCTAAGGTAGAGGACCCCGGCTTCCGCGAAGTAACTTTTAACAAACATGTGGATTCGTATTATGCTCAAGTTTCAGCCTTGGTAGACGCTGGCGTTGACATTTTGTTTCCTGAAACGACCTTTGACACACTTAACCTCAAAGCCTGTCTTTTCGCGATTGAAAAATACTTTGCAGATCACAATGTCAATCTACCTGTCATGGCTTCGGTCACAATTACCGACGAAGCAGGCCGTACTCTAACCGGCCAGACAATCGAAGCCTTCTGGAACAGCATTTCACATTTTGACTTATTGAGCGTAGGGATCAACTGTGCCTTAGGTGCCGAAAAGATGAGGCCCTATGTGGAAGAACTGTCTCGTATCGCGCCAGTCCATATCAGTTGCCACCCTAATGCGGGACTGCCGAACGAGTTCGGAGGCTTCGATCAAACTCCGGTTGAAATGGCCGGCCATTTACAGGACTTCCTCTCCAATCAGTGGGTCAACATTTTGGGAGGATGTTGCGGCACAACACCAGAATATATTGCAGCGATCGCTAAAGCCGCCGAAAACATGCCTCCTCGTGAACTGGCATCTGTCGAGCCTCTCATGAGACTCAGTGGCCAGGAACCACTGACACTCCGGGATGATTCCAATTTCCTCATGATTGGTGAACGAACCAATGTCACCGGTTCCCGTCGTTTTGCGCGATTAATCCGAAACGACCAGTACGAAGAAGCAGTCGAAGTGGCTCGTCAGCAAGTACTGGGAGGAGCGGCTGTTATCGACATCAATATGGACGATGCTCTGCTCGATGGCGAAGCTGCAATGGCTCGCTACTTAAACCTGATTGCAGCAGAACCGGATATTGCCCGAGTCCCCGTGATGATCGACAGTTCCAAATGGTCCGTCATCGAATCCGGACTCCGCTGCGTGCAAGGCAAAGCCATTGTTAATTCCATCAGCCTGAAGGATGGGGAAGACGAATTTCTGCGCCGTGCCAGACTGATACGTCAATATGGTGCTGCTACCGTTGTCATGGCATTTGATGAACAAGGCCAGGCCGTGGAAACGGACGAGAAAGTGCGTATTTGTAAACGCGCTTATGATCTTTTAACCAAAGAAATTGGTTTCCCTCCGAATGATATTATTTTCGACCCCAATATCCTCACCGTTGCCACGGGAATTACCGAACACGACAACTACGCGGTGAATTTCATCGAGGCGACCCGACAAATCAAACAGACTTGTCCAGGTGCCAAAGTTTCAGGTGGTGTTAGCAATATCTCATTTTCATTTCGTGGCAACGATGTCGTACGTGAGGCTATGCATTCTGCCTTTCTATTCCATGCCATCAAAGCCGGTTTGGATATGGGAATCGTCAATGCCGGCCAACTTGAAATCTATGAAGAGATTCCCAAAGATCTGCTGGAACACGTCGAAGATGTGCTACTAAATCGCCGCGAAGATGCTACCGATCGTCTGCTGGCGTTTGCGGAAACCGTAAAGGGGCAGGGCGGAAAAAAGATTGAGGAAGATCTGAGCTGGAGAGAGGCTAACGTTGAAGAGCGGTTGAGTCATTCGATGGTGAAAGGGATCGACAAATTCATTGAAGAAGACGTCGAAGAATTCCGCCAAACCACCGAACGGGCATTGCAGGTGATTGAAGGGCCGTTGATGGACGGCATGACGATTGTGGGCGACCTTTTTGGTGCTGGGAAAATGTTTCTACCACAGGTCGTGAAATCTGCTCGGGTCATGAAAAAAGCGGTGAACTATCTGCTTCCATTCATGGATGAAGAAAAGAGAGCCGCTGGTCTCGATGAAAACTCCAGTCGTGGCAAAGTCCTCATGGCCACTGTGAAGGGAGATGTTCACGATATCGGTAAGAATATCGTCGGAGTCGTTCTTGGCTGTAATAATTTTGAAATCATCGACCTTGGCGTCATGGTCCCGAGCGAAAAAATCCTGGAGGTAGCGAAACAGGAGAATGTGGATATCATTGGCCTCTCAGGGCTAATCACGCCGAGCCTGGATGAGATGGTGTATGTCGCGAAAGAAATGACTCGTCTGGGAATGCAAATTCCTCTTTTGATTGGCGGTGCAACTACTAGTGCCAAACATACGGCGGTAAAGATCGCTCCACAGTATGAGCAACCTGTTATTCATGTTATGGATGCGTCTCGCAGTGTCGGTGTTGTGGAGTCCTTACTAAGCAACAACAAACAATCGTATGCCGATGCAAATCGGGAGAAACAAGCAGAATTGGTTCGAGCTTTTGAAGACCGTCAGGTAAATTCTGTAAGCTATCAGAACGCACTATCCAATCGTTTTACGACAGATTGGGCTACTGTGGACATTCAAACTCCTGACTTCATTGGAACTCGGGTGATCGAGCAACAATCGCTTGCCGAATTGGTAGAATACATCGATTGGACCCCCTTTTTCATGACCTGGGAATTAAGGGGAAAATATCCACGCATTTTCGAACACCCTCAACTGGGAGAGCCTGCTAAAGAGCTGTTCGACAATGCTCAGACTCTGCTAAAGCGAATTATCGACGAGGATCTTTTTCAAGCGAAGGCTGTGTTTGGGTTCTGGCCGGCCAATGCTGTTGATGACGACATTGTGTTATTCCGGAATGAGCAACGCCAGACGGAACTAGTTCGTTTGCACACACTGAGACAGCAGACCGAGCGTAAAGGTCAGGATTTCTTTCGATCACTGGCAGACTACGTAGCTCCCTCTGATTCAGGTCGGGCGGATTACATCGGTGCCTTTGCCGTAACCACAGGCTTTGGATGTGCCGAATTGGCCGCGGAGTTTGAAGCTCTGTCCGACGATTACAATTCCATCATGGTGAAAGCAATTGCAGATCGGCTTGCCGAAGCATTTGCCGAATATCTTCATCAACAGGTGCGTCAGCACTGGGGATACGGAACAGATGAAGCACTATCGAATGAAGAACTGATTACTGAATCATACCGCGGTATTCGTCCGGCTCCGGGTTACCCCGCTCAGCCTGACCACACCGAAAAGGCTACCATCTGGAAGCTATTGGATGTTGAAGAGAATATAGGTGTTAAACTGACCGAAAGTTATGCGATGATGCCTGCGGCCAGTGTGAGTGGCCTCTATTTCGCTCATCCCGAATCCAGATATTTTGCCGTAGATCGAATCACGCGAGATCAAATCGAAAGCTATGCGCAACGCAAAGGCATGAGTATACAGGAAGTCGAACGCTGGCTCGCGCCTGTACTAGGATATTAGTTGCAGCTCATGCCGCGGACATCGGGCGTCATCGTTCGGAAGCCAATATCAATTTGGTTGAAATCGAGCAGATTAACCACTAATCCAGCTTTGTCGGATAATCGACAATTGCAATATCCGACTGAGCGACTTCCAGCAACCGTCGATAGCCACTAGTGACTTCACGCTCGCGTATTGCTACAAACTCCGTATCCAACTGTCGCTTATCAAAATCTCCCTCGACTTCCACGGCAGGGAAATCCGGGTGCACGATGTACTGCGATAGCGTAGGGTTACAATTGAGATGTCGTTCCGAAGCAATGTGCAGGACCTCAGGGTCCACCAGCCCCAGGATATAACGCAGATACAGATCACTGTCCACGATACCCTCAACTTCGTGGCCACAAACCTGACATAGATACCCTTCGTCACACTTGGCCATTACAATCCCAGAACGTCGTACATGTTATAGAGTCCGGGTTGCTGCAGAGCTACGAATTTAGCGGCACTAATTGCCCCTAACGCATAGCAATCCCGGTTACTCGCTTTAACTGTAAGTTCGATTGTTTCACCAAGCACCCCAAACACGATCGTATGTTCTCCGGGATTGTCTCCTGTACGAATCGCATGGTAGGCAAGTTCGTTACGAGGGCGAGCCCCAGTCTGTCCTTCACGACCATGGACTGCACTAGTGAGCCCCATCGCTTCGGAAATCAAATTCCCAAATCGCAGGGCTGTTCCGCTTGGCGAATCCTCCTTAAAGCGATGATGACGTTCAAGAATTTCAACATCGGTACCACCAGGATAGTCCTTCAAAACTTCAGCTGCTGTTGTAGCCAATTTCATTGTGAGATTGACCATGGTGCTCATGCTCGGAGCCCAGACGATTGGGATTTCCTCCGCAGCCTGTTCAATCAGCGCCTTTTGATCGTCACTCAATCCCGTCGTGGCAATCACCAATGGTGTCCTGCGTTCTAAACATGCTCGAGTAATTGCCTCCGCTCCGGCAGGTACTGAAAAATCAATAACAGCCTGTGTATCCGAATCCCAGTCCGGACTAAAGCTGATTCCGATTTCCCCAACGCCTGCTATCACACCTGCGTCCTGTCCTATCAGGGGGTGGCTGTCAGATTCAATGGCCGCGGTCAATTGAACATCTTCATCCTGACTTCCCAAAGCAACCAAACGCTGCCCCATTCTTCCGGCAGCACCGTGAATTGCAATTCCTATCATTTTTTCTATTCCTTTTTCAAAAAACGATCAACGGCCATCCCTGAAGCGAGATATTCGGTAGTGTATTTAACCGTAAAGCTTGATCGCTTTGATTATCTCATCAAGGCTGTTGGAGACAGCGACAGCTCGATTCGCAAAATTAGCCCGGCTAACTCCACGTACTCCCAACACTTCATTGAATTTGTCCTGATCGGTTGTATGGTAAGCCACCGTGGCGGTCGGATCTTTCAACTGATGGCCCGTCAAAATGCAGACTACGCGGTCACTCGAAGCAATAATGCCTTGCTCACGTAACATTTTAGCCCCCGCAACACTGGCGGCACTGGCCGGTTCACAGCCAATCCCTCCGATTCCAACCTTTGCTTTGGCATCTAAGATCTGCTGATCCGTTGCTTTGCGGACAACTCCATCACAGAAATCCAGAGCTCGCAAACACTTATCAAAATTGACAGGCCTGTTAATTTCAATCGCACTGGCAATAGTCGATGCTTTCTTGTTACTAGTATCAAGTTCGTCGTAGTACGACTGCAGAACATTGCGATCAATGTGCCC
>MDTD01115175.1_pt1 | contig 13453 bp, 13 predicted proteins | sample 811221 | NCBI WGS metagenome assembly MDTD01 (sample SAMN05326646, study PRJNA326480) | marine metagenome | isolation source: seawater | place: Pacific Ocean: South West | collected 2011
CCCGCCAAGACTTGTATAAATAAACCCTGTAAATGAAATTATAACTACTGTTACCCATTCAGGTATTTGAGGTATAAGACCTGCCAGAAACCGTGAACCCACGGTAAGCTCTACTGCAAAGGCAGACAAATAACCCACGGTAGTAAAAATTGCCCCGATGAGGGCAACGTTTTTTGAACCAAATTCAGTTCCTATAAATTCATGTAACGAGGGACGGTGGTCGTATGCAGCCATTCGCTGCCATATCCGTCTTGCCAGTAAACCAAACAAAACAAACCCTATTCCTGTGGTAACAACAGGCCAAAATAACCAAAGACCAAGCGCAGGAACCAAATCGAAAAATGCAAGAATAACTGTTGCCAAAGAAATTGAAGTGGCGACAGTACTTGCGCTAAATTCTGCATTGCCTTTAACCTGTGCATTTTTACCTTTCATTATCGGGATAATATCCCCTAAGCCGAATACAGATTTTTTGTGAATAAAACCTATCGCGATATAAATAACCAGCGATAAGGCGAGTGCGGATAATACAATCAAGGCCATATTAATAGGGTTTAAATTTGATTTCGACAGCTTGTATATTTTCCAATGTTTCAGATACCCCTTTCAAATTACCTGCGATTAATTGTTTTATAATCGGAAGCTGGTTGCCGGGGTATATATTTACTTTATATCCTCTTTCAGCAAGGATTTCAAAAATTGCCAGCTCTTCTAAAATATACTCACCGCAAAGATGTCGTGCTGTATCGAGCGGTACTTTTACTTCTGACTGTCTTCTTAAAAAAATATCGATAGTGTAATTCACCAACTGTTGAAACAACGTGTTATTATTATATGCTTTCCTTAACCGTTCAATTTTTGGCAAATACTCTTTACTATTAAAAATATCTGCCGTTGTAATAAACTCATAGTTGACCTTAACAGGGAACCTGTCGGCAACAATTCTATAAAAATCTTTCAGAAGTTCACCTTTTTCTATGCTTGAAGAAATCGCTGTATTTTCACTACATCCGTCAAAAATCATTTCGTTATATCGGTGAAGGTGGTCCCCTACAAGAACTATGTAGCTATCTGTATGCGTTGTTAAAATTTCTAAAATCTCATTCAAGGTTTTTTCGAACCGAAACATGGTGTTATTCATACTCATTCCGAGATAAACTCCTTTTCCCCATCGTATATCCCCTTTCGGGAAAACCTTCACCTTTTTAATCTTATACCTCATCCTTTAATACTAAGCGTTTCCCATATCCTGTCAAATTGGTTGCTTCTTTCAATGGCAACACTATATGGTAAATTATAAACGATGTTGACTTCTCCTTTTTGATTAATACCTACAAAAGCAATTTTACTTCCGCTGGAAGTGGTAAAAACCCAAAAAGCATGCAAATACTCACCTGTATTTATGGGGTGACTGATTAGCTTTTTTAAAGGCTCTGATAGTTTGTTTACAGTATGAATCTCAATTTTTTTTGCATCCTTAAATGGCTTTAAATTGGTGTTTTCTCTGCCTTTATTAAGGAGGTTTATAAATTCGTCTTCGAGTGCTTTACCAGCATCTTTACCGTCTTTTAAAAAAATAAAATCGAGCTTTTTAAACCCTCTCATTTCTAAAAAAGGATAGTGGTAAACACTTAAATTTTCTTTATCAATGATATACTCGGGTTTCATGTAGAAACCTTGCACACTAACGAAGTATTTACTGTTTTCCTCTTCCCATTCTGCTGCGATATGACCAAAATGCTGAGGAAGTAATTTGCCAAAGGAATTAATAAAAGTTAACAGGATTTCAACACTTAAACTCGGAACTGATTTTACTTTCTTTACCAGTTCACCTTCAAACATTTCTGTGGTTTTTGCAGGGTAGGTTTGACTGGACAAGAAATCTCCAATTTCATTTAAAACCTCATCTGTTATTGCTTCTTTAAGGGATGTTTGATTATCTATATATGGGAGCAATTTCTCAAAACGAGCATATAGCTCTTTGAACTCTTCATCTACGTCTCCCAAAATTACGAAAGCATCCTGGGGTGTTATTGACTTCGTCAAAAGGCTATCTATATAAGCACTACCAGCAAAAAATTTTGCAAGCCGGTTAAATTCTAATTTTGTCTCATCGAAAACCCTAATTAGGTCAAATAACCGATTGATATTTAAGGATGCGTTTCCTGACTCTATCATCTTATACAGTGATGAACTCACTCCCAATTGTTGAGCTATTTCCTCTACCGTAGAATCAGCTTTTGTGAGTTTACGCTCATTCTGGAGATAGGTTCCGAAAAATACGGCCAGTGGATTCTTGTGTTTTTCAGTCATTCAACAACAAATTTATTATAAAAAGTCAATATTTCAATACCAATAATAAAAAATTTAGATATTTTTAATGATAAAAAAATTTCAATACTATTGACTTTTTAGAAAGTATCTTTATCTTTGATAAACAAAAAAGCCGCTTTGCAAGCGGCTCGTTATAAGATGTGAAATCACGGATGGGGCATCTAAACCTGTCCACAAGACGGTCGCTGAGATTGTGTGAAAGGCGACCGCCTTTCTTTTAACTCGAATTAACAGTAAAAATATGAAAAATAAATCTACTTCTCAACAAACCCCAACAGACCCTGACCCTGTAAACTTCTACCGGGTAGCAAGTGAAAGGCATTTGCGACATAATGAACTTCTTACAGTTCATTATATAGTCCCTCAAACAACAAAGCAAGTGCCAAATTCTAAGTTCACCAGTACCACTATTCTTATTGCAAAAGCCTTTGAGATGGCTAAAACTCTAGAAGACCTATCAGAACGCCACAACGAACCCTACCGTGTGGCAGGGCCTGCAAATACTGTAAAGGAATTCATTGATGAATTAGAGTTGCACATCGCCCACCACAACGGCGAAGAACCCGGGGCAACCCACCTGCAAGAACTGTACGCCCGGTACACCAAATGCCTTGAACGCTTTAAACGTATTGATGGCATGGAAGGTTACTTGTAATTTTATTTGAATATTTTAAATAGTAAATATTCTTTACAAAGAATATTTACTATTTTTGCTTTTATCCTTTCTTATGGAAACACCCTTACCCGGTTCAGAAGAAAACCCCTACCACACCAGTAAACTTTTGAAAGAACTGTTGCCCCATTTCCGGCGGGCGCTCAAAGGATTTCATAAAGTGCGTGAGGAAGTATTGCGTTCCTGCCACATCCACGTTTTGAATATTAAAGACATTGGTTACAACAACGGAAAAGCCCATCACAGTAAAGGAGAAGAGTACGCTTTAGCACTCAAAACCGCCGGACTGCTTCGGGTGATGAACAGCGGTTATCGGTGGTTTGGTAAAAAGCAGTTGGTGTTACCACTGTACGATACGGACAACAACCCTGTAAACCTGATGGCTCTTAAAGTAACCGAAACAGGGCTTGCCATTGATACCTTGTTAAACAAAGTGCAGGCCACCTATCCGTCAGTCAACCCACACGCCAAAACCCTGCACGTATTTGGTGAGCTTACCGCTTGCCTTTCATTCATTGCAGATGGAAAGATAAACCTTGATACCGCTTGTATGTTTGCCATCGGTGCAAAGCTCAATCCCCTGCAAATCGGTATAGTCAAACCCTTTTACCAAAACAGCAGCCTGGTATTTGATGAAAGTATTTCAATGGTGCAGAAAGAAATCATTATTAATGCGTTAGGGACTGTTGATGAAAAGCAGGAAGCCCCCGCACTTGCAGAAGAAGAAACAGAGCAAAGAACACTTTATATAGTACACCCCCATAAACTCACACTGGAGGCGAGCTTTGGCGGACAATGGGAAATTGTCGGTAATTTGGATAAAGACCTGGCTACCCTGAAAGTAACCCTGTTTTACCAAAACGTACACCATAAAAAATTCAGAGGTAAACTTGACCTGTTTGATACAACACAGGTAGAACGGTATATCGAAGGGCTTTCCTCACAGGAGTTTATCCCGCAGGAACTCATCGCCCTTGACCTTGGAGACCTTACGGGCTTGCTTGAAGCCCACCGCGAAAAGCAGTTTGAAGACTACCAGCCCGAAGGTAACAGGGCCAAAGAAGAAATCACCCCCGAACGGCAATCCCATGCCGTAGAAGTTTTGCGGAAAAACAACCTGCTTGAAACCATCAACACTTTGTTAGAGAAGAGCGGTATTGTGGGCGAAGAAAACACACGCCTTGCGTTGTTTTTAATCGCCCTGTCCTACAAAATGCCGGAGCCGTTGCACGCGGTTATTGTATCGGTAAGCGGGAGCGGCAAAAGCCATTTGATAAACGGTATCGCTGCTTGTATGCCTGCTGATGATATTTTACAAATCACCCGCGCCAGCGCTAAATCCTTCTTTCATTTTGATGAGCAACAACTGGTAAATAAAATAATGGTAATACAGGACATGGACGGGATGCCCCGCGAGGCACTGTATGCCATGCGTGAACTTATCAGCTTTAAAAAGCTATATTCTTCCCTATCGAAAAAAGACAAATTCGGCAACGTCAGGGCAGAAGTAAAACTGGTACAGGGGCACTTTTCCAGTTTGGCAGCTACCACCAACCCCACCATCTACTTCGACAACGCTTCCCGTTCGTTGCTTTTCAGCGTGGATGAAAGCCCCGAACAAACCGAACGCATCAATGCCTACTTAGCCAAACTATCAGCAGGCAAAATAGATAAAGAAGAACAATACCTGGCCCGTCAGGAAATCCGCGACATCGTGCGGATGTTACAACCGCGTGAGGTTATAAATCCTTTTGCGGAATACATCACTTTACCCAAAGAATTGAAAGACCAGCGTAGGCTTGCCCCGATGTTTAACTCGTTTGTGTCCTTAGTTTCAAACGTCAACCAATTCCAACGCAAGAGCGATGAGAAAAACCGCATCATAGCCGAAATAGACGATATACAACTTGCCGTCAGGATATTTTTTGATGCCATCGTATTAAAGGCCGACGATTTTGATAATTCCCTGCGCCAGTTTTACGAACGTTTAAAAACCTACCTGAAAGAAAAACCGGGCGGACAACAGACGGCCTTCACCCAGCGGGAAATCCGCTTGGCCTTCGGGTTATCCAAAGCTCACGTATCGCGCTTTTTATTTGAGTTACGCTCGCTGGAGTACATCACTGTTACAGGCGGCTATAAAAACAAACAGTATTTCTATTCTCTCACCAATACAGACGACTACCAACAATTACGGGAGAGTATCAAATCCAACCTGTATGCACAGATTGAAGCACTTAGAACACCGCCGCGAGACGCTAACTCTTTTGACCCCAAAGAGCCGGAGGCGTAGCGTTCCGTGTTTTTAAAAATATATACGCCAATTACTCAAACCCGGTACACCACATGGCACACTTTACAATAGAAAACCCGCAGTATAAAAAACACCTTGCTGATTTTTTAGTGATGATTGATGCGAAGAATTTAAGTGGTGGGCAAGCCCGTGCCTATAAATCCGCCCTGCTTGAGTTTCTTTCCTGGCTTGAAACAAACCAAATAGAACAGGTACAGGATATATTGCCCCGCCATGTAAATCTGTATGCCGGGTATTTAGAAACCCGCCCCAATATGCGACGGGAGGGAGGCTTGAGCCAAAGTAGTATTGTAGGCACTCACTTTTTAGCCATCCGTAGCTTCTTTGAATTTCTATTGGAAACAGGCGCACTTGATGCCATTGTTCTGCTTCCTAAAAAACTGCGGGCGAAATACCAGCCCCGCCAGATAGCTACCGAAGAAGAAATAAAAAAGATATACGCCGTATGCGAAACGTATCGCGACCGTTCCATTCTGTCTTGTGCTTACGGTGCAGGCTTGCGCCGTACAGAAATACACTGGCTGGATATGTACGATGTGCAGTTATCCAAAGCACGGCTTTCCGTGCGGGAAGGTAAAGGCAGAAAAACACGGAGTGTGGTATTGTGCGAAGCCGTTATACAGGACTTTAAAACCTACCTTAATACAGAACGTACCCACTATGTGGAGAACGGCAAAATACCTACCCATGCGTTTTTAGTAAACGATAGAGGTAAACGAATGACAGGAGACCACATGAACGAACGTTTAAAAGAACTGGTAGAAAAAACAGGAAGCGAGGAACTGATTAAAAAAGAGTTGTCACTGCACAGCTTGCGGGCAAGCATCAGCACGCACTTGGTAGATAGAGGGGCAGATATAGATTTTGTGCAAAGTTTCTTAGGACATTCCAATATTGATAGTTCTCATATCTACATCCAACGTAGGAAACAAAAGCTACTCATACAATCCCAAAAATAAACCCTATGACCGATATACAACTCGAACAGCTTTTGCATACGTTACGGCAGTATTTACTGGCCTTTCATACCCCTAAAACCTCAGACGGGTATTTGTTTGACCTGAGCCACTTTTTGCGTACCAACCCGAAGGCAGCGCAATATAAATATCAGGATATTGTACGCTACCTGTCCGCTATAAAGCGCGACTATATGCGGGAAGACGGCAGGGTGAGTAATTCTGTAAACCGCAAACTCGCTTCGCTCAAACGGTATTACGATTATCTGTATGAGACAGGGGTACGCACCGACCACCCGTGTAAAGGTATGGTGATTAAAGGCACACGGGCAAAAGGGGTGAACTTCAATGTATTGTTTACTCCCGAAGAATTACACTCGTTACTTGATGCACGGGAGAATAGGTACACACATTTGGAACTGCGCAACAAGTCCATCCTTTCCCTGCTTATCTACCAAGCTCCTGCCAGTGATGAATTATGCCGGATGAAGGTATCACACGTAAATTTTGATAACGGCACGGTATATTTTCCGGCAGGTCGTAAAACGGCATCGCGCAGATTACCGCTTACCCCCATGCAGGCTACTTTATTGTATCGGTATATCCACGAAGAACGCCCGCACCTGTTACAGCTTTTACAAAGCGATACTTTGTTTATTACTATTCGCGGACAAGCAGAAACGCCGGACGGCATACACAGTATGATAGAACCCTTAAAGGCTTTGTTTCCTGATAAGGTATTATCACCGCAGGAAATACGCAAAAGTGTTATTGCCAACTGGCTGAATGTATATAAGCACCCGTTGGATGAGGTGCAGCTAATGGCTGGCCATAAGTACCCGAGCACGACAGTGAAATATAAACGGTCGGACGATGACCGGGCAAAGGAGATTATTGACAGATTTCATCCGTTGGGTGGGCTTTAGTAAGTATTTTATTGACTAATAAAGTGTAGTAATAGCCTAATATTCGCATTTGTTATGTCCCTAATATATACAGCCAGCCAACGGTCGGCTTCCTCACCAAAGTGTGATTCACTAAAGCCGTTTCTTGTTCGGTCAACTGTGTGGGATATATGGTTTATCAAATTAATGGCTTCGTCTGGAAAGCTGGGAATATTGCTTCTCAGATAAGTTTTAATCTCCTTAGACATCGCAATTATTTCAGTTGAACTACTTTCGGGCAATCTTTGTTTTAAAAAAGTTCTATAAAAACCCTCCAATGCAGTATAGGCTAAGCTAACGGCTCTATTATAATTGCCTTCAGAAATATTGGCATCGATATCTTTAATAAGGGTATTTAATCGCTCTGCGTTCCAATGAATTTCACCGATGTTTACTGCACTTAGTGTATCTTGCCCTTGCATTAACCCTCGGATAGTACTTACTTCGGGCTTATGTTGTTCTATTAAATCAAGAATTCTATTTAGTATCTTATAACGCATAGTGTCGTCATAAGACTTCAAAATATCATAAAAATAGTCTTTCCTACTCGTAGACAAACCTTCACTATTCCTGTTTTCTATATATTGCTTATAGTCAGGATGTGAAGCGTCAAATTCTCTCACTATGTTAATAAAACGGACACCTGAAAAATAAGATTCCTCGCCGTTAACATTTATTAATGGCAGTAGTAAATTGTAGATTTTAACCCAGTTCATATAACATCTATTTTATTGATTATTATGTAATCTCACCTTTTCAAGTATTTCACTAATTGCATCTGGGTACTTACCTTCAAAATACTCAAATACCAACGAGTTACCCGTTAAGAAATGACCAGTAAATTCTATCCATTGCTCAATGCTCACCACTCCGTTTAGCTTAAATAGCTTTTCTGAAAGGGTTTTAATATGGGTGCTATTTTTGGCATTATAATTAAAATCTGATTTACGCCGCGCGTAATATTCTTCTTCTGTATAGAAATGTATTGCCCCGTCAAAGTGCCTGAAATGGTTTTTGTCTAAATCAAATTCAGCATGAACATACCGCACCGGGTAATATGTAAAACCCTCTTTAGTAATTTTTATCTTTTCAGTTTTAAACTCTTCCGCTTGGAAAGATTTTATCCTGCCTTTGGTTTCCCATTTAATATCAAGCGAATACGCATTATCAAATGCCATTAAAATCAACAAATCATCCATATCAAAAGGCGGACTAAGTTTTGTATTTCCATCGCTAATGGTTGCTATATCTTTATTGAATTTAGGCCCGTACCACGTATCAAATTCTCTGTAGGCGTAACTATCTACATTAATTCTTACCCTGTTGAAATCTAAGGCAATAGAGGGTTCTATGTGAGGGTCATCTATTCCCCAAAATAATCCTACAAAATCTGGAGCATAGTTAGCATTCTCATGGAAGCCCCGCCTAAAATAAGGGTGAGCCATGAGCATATAATTTTCTGCACACAAATACCCCCGATTGAAAAACTCATTTTTATACTCGTTACTGACTTTGGTAAAATCTACCAACCCTTCCTTATCCCTTTGTATTGTCGGGGCGATGTGGTGAACAAGATTCGGAAACGTTGCTATTATTCCAATTGTTTCTTGATAACTGAAATTATCGGGGGTTAGTGAAATACCTTTTTCTTTACAAAAAGCTATAAAGGCTTCTATTAAATGTGCATTCCCTTTTAGCTGTTTTTCGGCTTCTTCTCTTATATGTTGAGCGTGTTTCCGCCGCATCTCTTCCATTTCATTCATAGCAATATCTTTAGGTTTTAGAATGCTAAGGGTTACGTTAAGCCGTTGCTATTTAGCTTCATTATCAATCATTTTCAAGGGGTCTTGTCGCGCATCGAATACCTGGGTAATGTAGATGTTATCCTCAATCCTGTAAATTATTTTATAGTTTCCTTCTACCAAAAATCTGCGGTTTAAGCCGATGCTTTTTAAAAATGGTTCTTCGGGGCCGGATAATGGGTATTCTTCAAGTAGAAAAACCCGGTCAACTATCGAGAGGATTATTTCATTTGTTTTGTGTGGAGCTACTTCATCAAAGTATTCACGCACTCCTTCCATATCAAGAAATGCCTGGTCAGAGAAAAATACCTGCATACTATTTTTTGAGCAAGCGCTGTTTTACTTCATCAAGTGTGTGAACACGTCCGGCCTTAATATCTTCATCTGCCTGTTTTTCCCTTTTTAGTATATCTGCACGTGTCAACGGAGTGCGGCCAATATGACCGACAACTTCACCGTTCAGGTACTCTTTCACCATAGCATAGACAGCTTTTAGAAAGTTCTCATCCTGAATAGTATCTATTGAGTTTTGTAGCGATTGTTTTAGTTCTATGGTAGTCATACTTATAAGTAGCAAAAACTTTACCGTTTACTGTACCTCAAATATACCACAACCCCACCAATTCATCAATACCTATGCATGCCAAGTTGAAAACATCTCTTTGACGGTGACTTCATCAGGAATAAATATTTTTCCCTCTCCGCGTCTTAATCGATTAAAATAATAAGGTGCTTCAACAGAATCAGTATTTTGTGAGAGAAGCTGGGCGGCAATAAAAATGCTGATAATTACTGGAATACTGAATCGGGGATATTTGATGGTTAAGAACAGTAAGCCTCCCAAAATAAGAGCCAAAACTATTTTTTGATTATCCGTAAAGGTAACATTTGCTAAATGCTTTGATAGCTTATCAAAGTTTTGCCTTTGAAGGATGGCTTTACTGTCTTCAAACCCTTTGGGGGTTATAAAACCATCATACAATCCGATAAAAATATCAGGACTTAATGTGCTTCCGACTACTAAGGCTCTTGGTAACAATAAATTTGTATTTGCTATTAAATGATGATTTTCTGATTCCCTTCTGTCTTGTTCAGAGGTATCGGTCTGGTAAATATGCGATAAGACTTCTGACAAATGGTTATCGTTCTTCGTTGGATGCGTATGAAATTTAATAGGAAAACAATAGGAGTCTATTACGCTTTTAAAGGTGCTTTGATACTCTAAATTATCAGGCAGATACGCATTGGATTTTTTTCGGTTATCTGTTCTTTCTTTATCCTCAATGGCGTTTCTAATGAATGATACTTTATCAACAATAAATACTGCGGTTCCATCCTCTATTGTAGGTTTTGCCCAAAGAATACCCCCTAATTCTTCATTTGGTAAGTAACTATCTTTTAATTGCTGTATAATCTTGTCCCTGATTTTGAAAGAACAGGGAGTATTTAATACTAATAACTTCTTGCCTTTTACATCTATCTCTTTAAGAAACCCTTTTGAATGAGTGTCTTGTATAAATTCAATGCTCATTTTTTGTTTGATATTAACTGATGTAGCAAGATATGTATTTCATAAGTTTTTATTACATTGCTTCAAAATGGGATGCCCTGCTATCAAATATAATTCTGAACAACCCCAACTATCATTTGTGAAGGGAGGCTTATTTGAAGCTAAAAACTGTACAAAGCCGTATAGGTTTGGGTTTAACGGTAAAGAAAAAGACCTAGAAGGCATGGGCGGTGGTGGTACTACCTACGATTATGGGTTTAGAATTTATAACCCTAATTTGGGTAGGTTTTTAAGTGTTGACCCGCTATTTAAATCCTATCCTTGGTACACGCCTTACCAGTTTGCTGGTAATAAACCAGTGTGGTGTGTTGATATTGATGGTTTAGAGGAATACTATTTTCAAAAGAAAATTCAAAATAGTTTTGCAGGAAAACTAATAATTTCAATGCTTAACGAATCGGAAACATTTAAACAATTTGCTTCTGATTTGAAAGAAAATAAAAATGGAGTTGTTGTAATTATTCAAACCTTTAGATTTAAGGATCAACTTGGTAATGTAAATTTAAGTTTTGATAAAGATGGTTTTGAGTCATATAAAGATGGGGAAACATCATCAAAAGGTACAACAGTTATTTTACCTGACTATAATACATATAGAGTAATGATAGGTAGTGTTCCCGAGGCGAATGAGTTTCAAAGGAAATATTTTACTTGGGCAAAGAGGCAATTTGAGAATGGAAAAGAAATTCTTCTAATTTCAGTGCACGAACATTTTTTCTTCCCGTTTGCACATTTAACAGATGAAGCCAGTACTCATTTAAAAGAGGGGCTGGTAGAGTTTTTCGTGAGACAGGCCATTTCAATGCCTCAAGCCTCATTTGATGAGAAATTAACAAATTTCTTGAAAGGAACGATTATTAATACAAGTGAAATAATAATTCATGAACTTGAAGCACATGGGCGTAAGTACTTAAAGAGTAAAACTTATGAACAAAATACAAATAAAGAGCATAAAGAATATCATGGTTGGGATAGCAGATATTCCCCAGGCTATAAGGAGTACCTTGAAAACAAAAAAGAATTTTCTGGAACTAAGTTTTCAAAAGTGCTTAATGAATTAGAAGATATATGGAACAGAAATCATGTAGTAGGTGAGACAAAAGGAAATAAAAAAAGATAAGTATGTTAATTAAGAATAAAGTAATTATATTTATTAGTGTTTGTTTTTTAGTGGTTTTTATGTCTTGCAAACACAAACAGACAGTTAATGCTTATCCTCAATTTTTTAAAGAAAATAAATTAATTGATAGCCTCAATATACCATTTTTTGATGTTTCTTACTCAGAGGCGATACAAGACACTCTACATGGTTATGATTTTACTTTCATGTCTCGGTTATCTGTTTTCGGTAAGTATGGCGATTCAGATTTTCGCCCATTAATTAACTTTAGTGGTTTTCTATATATAAATAAGGATTCTATTTTCCTTAATAATAAGTTAAATCAAAAATTTCTGTTTCTTTTGTTAAGAGACACAGTTGGGTTGATAAAGACTTTAGATTATAACACTAATTGTATTATCGACGATGAGAATTTAAGGTATTGTAATTCATCTAAATATAGCTTATTTGTAGATACTGTATATTGGAGTGAAGAAGTTAAAGACACTATATATTCAAATCGGTTTAAAGGTTTCGGTTCGCAGATTAATTATACTCCATATTGGGATGACCTAGTGATTAAAGTATCAAAAAAATATGGAATTATCGGAACAAAGATATTAACTAATGAAGCTCCCCCTTCAATTGTCAATCCAACTTATGTGAATGGTCAGTATTGCTTATATTCCTCGGGTTGGTAGTGTTACACTTGGTCGTGTCCCAAATGGTCGGGTCCCAAATTATCGGTAGTGGTCAAAATTAGTTGGTTTGTTTTTAACGGTCGTGTCCCAAATTATCACCTGCGTGTAAAAAAGTTATGGAAGTCCCGAGAAATCGGGACTTTTTTGTTTTATCGCCACTGAGCAATAGTTTTCCAATTACACATTATCATCTGTTCTTTATCTTCTTGCAACCGTAACAAATCGTAACAAAAGTAAAACCGCGCAATCCCATGTGCTGCACGTAACAAAAATAACATTGTAACTGCATAACATCGTAACACCACAAAAAAGTTGGGATTGTTAAACATAGGTCGCCCCCCCCAATCGGCTTAGCGACCGCAACAAGTTGCTCCCGAGCTACGTAAACCAATTGGCACACCCCAATATGATAACCCAATTGGGGGCTTGTGATATTGATACATTGTTGTATGCCGCAGGCCATTACAATATCAGACTGTTAATTGCAGCTCTTTTACAGGCCTGGGGCTGCAACCCGCGCACGGCTATCGCCATTGCGGAAAAACCGTCTTCGGGTTTTGAAGTATTCTATACCTATTTTTTATCTAATTCATAAAACAACTTGTACATTGATACAAATGCAGTGTCTTTGAATGATTGCCTTGCAATAAAATGATAATTTTTTAATGTACATTTATCTTTTATCGGTTTGTATCCTTCAATAGTTATTGTGGTTGGGTCTAAATACATTGCTTTCTCTTTTGATAAATGTAGGTAAGCCCAAAAATTATTAGCTGCTAGAGTATTTACAATGTTGTTCCAAATATCTTTTGAAATTTCAAACTCTTTTGTAATACCTGTAGTATCGTAGGTATCAGTATATATTTTTATTATTGCTCTGTATTGCCCATTATTTTCCTCAATTCTATAAACTTTACGTCCTTCAAATGTGCTATTCCAAATAAATCTATAAGTTTCTGTTTTTGCATTAAAGAGGGAAGGCTCATTGTAACTATTTTTCATCCTTTTAATGTCAAAATCTTGTATTTCAGGAGTTTTTATCCAGCTCTCTAATGTGTCA
>MDTD01148238.1_pt1 | contig 13453 bp, 12 predicted proteins | sample 811221 | NCBI WGS metagenome assembly MDTD01 (sample SAMN05326646, study PRJNA326480) | marine metagenome | isolation source: seawater | place: Pacific Ocean: South West | collected 2011
AATCGATGTATTCATAGACGCTATGCCTACTGGAGGTTATGTTTTAATAACTCCAGATAGTACTGCTAATCCAAATAATCCGGCTGCATGGAAATATCTCAATAATTTTGAATTAAATGCAACATTAGTAGAGTATGATGATTCAGGTCAAACTAATTTAGATGATGATAATGACTTTGTACTTAATAAAGATGATTTATGTCCAAATACGCCGGGAACCGAATCAGAGACTGTTGATGAAAATGGATGTTCAGAATCTCAACTAGCCAATCAAATTGAAATTATTGACCCTGAATTAGAATGTCCGATGTTAGAAACTTTCGTTGACGGAGTTTGGGTGATACAAAATACCGTAAATTCACAGAATTCAAATCTGGAATGTGAAATAATTAATTATAACAAATTATTTTTACAGTTTGAATATCCTGAAAATATAGTTGTTCAGGGTGTAGAATTAGGAATAAATTGCCCTGATAATTACATAGCTTCCGAAGGTAGAGCCGTTTGTACATTTTCTCCTACTGTAAAGAGCCTTACTAGCAAAAATACAAGTGATCCAGTTCAAATTCCTTTTGAAGCAGACTTTACATTTTCTTGGATCACTCCTACGGGAATTAACCAAATGAAAGTGATAACTCTAGGTTCAGAATTTTCATTAAATGGAGAAATAGTGCAGGTTACAGATAGCAATGATGAGGGCTCAAATAATAATGGAGGAACAGACAACTTAAACTCAGAAAATGGTACTTCAGATTTAGTAATTAATGAAGAATCTGTAGATTCAAAAGCAGGACTATTAGAAGATCCAGTAATTTTATTATCGATAGGAGGAGGAGTATTTTCAATTGTGTTAATAATTATTTTAATTCGATATTTTAGAGGTGATGACGATGATTGGGACGATGAATGGGATGATAATGACGAAGAGGAACTAGAAAACCCACTCGATAGAATTTTAGGAAGAAATGTAGGAACTACTGAGACTGTTGAGTCATCTGACGAACCTTTTGAAAGAGAAAATAATAGAGGAAGACTCAGAGGCTCTGCGGGTGAAGAATTTGTTCGACAAAGTCAACAAACAAACGATTATGAAGACGATCCTAATTACAGTGTTGATGAAGACGGTACTGAGTGGTGGGAAGATGATCATGGTCAATGGTGGTATAGAGATCCAGATATGGATGATTGGGAAGAATGGAATGAATGAGCTGCTTGAATTTCTGTAGTTATTATTTCGGAGTGATGATTTAAATGAATACAATCGTGGGGAATACTTACTCATTAGTGCTGAATCCAGATTCAAATCCAAAAACTGGTGGATTGGCAATTTGCGGTTTCTCAACGGCAGGGATGGTTGGTAGTATTGCCGCTTATCACGTAATTAGAAGTTTAGCAATAGATGAGATTGGAACTGTGATGAATCCAGATTTTCCTGCATTGGCCTTGGTAGAGGACTCAGTTCCTAGACATCCAGTAAGAGTCTATCAAGGTGAAGAAATTGGAGTTTTTATTGCAGAGATTCCATTTCCTACCGAACAAGATATTTCTTTTGCTAATACGGTATTAGAATGGTTTACTAAAGGAGGGTTTAGTAAATTGATAATAGTTGATGGGCTGGTAAAACAGTCCCCCGATGATACTAGTGGCCCTGGACTGTTTGGGGTTGCATCAATTTCTGACACGAGAGAGAAACTTAACAGGTTAGGTATAGAATCTATTAAAAGAGGGGTAGTTGCTGGTATTGCCGGCTATCTACTTGCAGAAGGACACCGTAGAGGATTAGATGTTACAGCTCTTTTAGCGGAATGTAATCCTACATTCCCAGATCCTAAGGCTGCGGCTACAGCAATTGAAGCAATTACTGAAATCACAGGATTAGAATTGTCATTACATGAACTATTAGAGCAAGCACATCAATTCGACATTAACTTAAGAGATGCTCTCCAGGATAGAACCCCTAAATTATCTGCACCAGAGGAAGATAGTTTTGATAGACAAGATCCAATGATTGGCTGAGAGTTATTTAGCTATTACATCATTGATATCTTTAACGATTTTAATTAGTTCATTCCAGGGTATATCTGTTTGTATTGCAGGTGTTGAGATTACTGATACTGCAGCCTTAAATCCTCGTTGATTAATGGCAGAAATTAGTTTTTTTGGGCTTGGAGGGCCGTCTATATTTATCCATTGGGGTAATTCATCCATCGTGACTAATCCATTAGTTTCTACAGCATCTTTCGACTGATGCAATCTTTTTACACAACTGATTACTTTTTTATTTGACATTCTTATATCTTCATCTTTCCAATTAGCAAGCGAAATTAAATGTTTATGATCATCTTTACAAATACCACAGGTTTCCAACGCATAATCTTCTGTTAAATGTTCTAAAACTTGCTTTTTTGCGATTGGGCCAGTCCATAATGGACCACTGACCTTTCCATTTGCTAATGATTTAGGAGGAGAGTTATAAGGTAGAAATACTCTTGGTTGTGGATAATCTGCACATCCAAAACTATGTAATCCTGCTTTAATAGAAGTGGTGATCGTGTTTTTGTCCGGACTGTTTACCCTCCATCCTATATTTTCATAGACATTTGAAGCATTCTTTTTTCCTGGAGTAACTAATACACTTACTCTCGTATGGTGTCCATCAAAAACGGACATTAATGGTTCAATTGAACGTTCATGTTTAGCAGCACATAATGCAATATTTCCCAATAAGATTCTGATAGCTGTATCATGAGTCACTGTATCATTAACTGCATATGCAGCGTATCTTCTTCTTGTGACTTGAGGATATGTTCCGCAAAGAGCGGCTGTATCTGTAGCACTAACTTGTAATATTGCCTTTCTTGCCAAATTTTGCATAGCAGAGTCAAGAAATGGAATTGGAGAACCATACGGATCGATGTCAATCCACTGCCATCCACCTGAATATACTATTTGTCTTAAATCACCTTCCTGAATTGATAATTGTTCAGGATTTGAATTTTCAGGAGGATATTTTTTATGATTTGCTAACGCCCAATTTACGGACTCTCTATTTCGATCAACAGAAATGATTTCAAGCTTTTCCACTAGTTCCTCAGGCAATTCATTTAACCATCTTCTTGAACGCAAAGAACTAGCTGCTAATCCATCTAAAACGCGTAATTTCCCTTCTTTTAATAACCATCTTTCACGTATCGCTAATCCTAATAATAACACACTTCTGGTTCTATTGTTCGCCATTGCGACATTATGAAAAACAGGTGAATCACTTTTTTTGGCTGGCCCAATTCTCCATTCTCCTTGCCCTTTAACATTAGGTACTTGCAGTAGGGTTCGTCCTTCAATCCAAGTAATCCCTGGCCATCCCTGTGGTTTATTCTGCAAACTTACTACCTCAATAGTACTCAAAGCATATGTCGGGGTTGATATGTGTTACTCGATGTCCATCGTCATTAACATGGCCAACTATGGCACATCCTAGAATACCAGTTTCTTCGAGCCAAGATAAAATTGGTTTTGCACTTCTTTCACTTACTACAATACATAATCCCATTCCCATATTGAAAGTTCGGGCCATTTCATAATCACTTACCCCTCCAGCTTCTTGTAACCAACCAAACTCGGGTAACGAAGGTAATGGATTATCAATATGATAACCAAGGCTAGGATGTAATCTCAAAAGATTAGATAAACCACCCCCAGTAATATGTGCAACACCTTTAATTTCACTATATTTACAAGGTGTACTATTTTTCCGACATTGTTCAAATAATGGAACCATCGGATTAACATAAATCCTCGTAGGATTAAGTAATACTTCTCCGAGTGTAAGATCCTCTTGAGTATTAAATCTTTCAATTACTCTATTTTTATTTGAAGCATTAAAAGGTGGGGGGCTTCTCAAATCCGCTCCTGAAAGATCTAAAATTTTACGAACTAAAGAGAATCCATTAGAGTGAATTCCTGAGGACGGTATCCCAATTAATAAATCTCCAGAAATAATATTTTCACCAGTTAATTGATCTCCTTTTGGTAACCATCCAAGCGATGTTCCAGACATATCTAATTCATTAACAATATCAGGAAGTGAAGCAGTTTCACCTCCAGCCAAACTAACATTGGCGATTTTAGCAGCTTTTGCCAACCCCTTTCCTAGAGCTGCATGGACTTCTGGATCAGGTTTAGGTGTGGCGATATAATCTACAAATGCTATAGGTTCAGCCCCGATACACAGTAAATCATTAACATTCATTGCCATACAATCGATAGGCACAGTTTCCCACTCTCCCAGTATACTAGCTAACATTAGTTTGCTACCCACCCCGTCGGTACACATTGCAAGTAGTTCTTCACCAAAATCAATTATTCCACTAAATCCCCCAGGGTGATCAACCAATGAACCAACATTTCCAGCCTTTCGAGTATTAGAATTTAGTTGATTTATTAAAGAATTTACGGCTTTTCCTTCCAAATCAATATCTACTCCACTATTCGCATAGTTGACTTCTTCTCTACCTGTCACACCATCTGCTCAAAGTACTCCGTTTTGAGAGTGACGCTTCATAATGATGTTTATTGAATTTTTTAAAGTGTAAATTTCAAAAAACATCCAGTGGAAATTTATTTTTTAAAATAAAATGATTGCGTCATTTATTTTTGTTTTCCAGTGGAAGTAAGGGGGTTAAATCGTGTATCTTAATAACTATAGCCTACTCATACTTTCTCTACGTAGTGATAATATGCATGCCAATGAGATTGAAGCACGTTGGATGACCTTTTTGGAGGAAAATATTGATGTGGGTACGTTGGCTTTAAACTGGCCTGATCAAAGAAGTCTAGTTGTTTCATTTAGAGAACTTTATAATTTTGATTCAGATTTTGCGAAAATATTATTCACAACACCTTCCTTATTCCTTAGATGTGGAGAAAAAGGTTTAAAAAAACTCTGTAAGGAAAAAAACTATAACATTAGTCCATTGATAAGAATAAAAGATTTACCTCCTGATCAGAGGAGAGCCGTTAGAGACATTAGACAGAACGATGTCGGTAAAATGCTGGCTGTAGACGCAATCGTTGTAAAAATTAGTTCGGTTAGACCAAGGGTTGTAGAGGCAGCATTCCAATGTGCTAATGGCAATTGTGAATCAATTCAAATGATATATCAATCTAATGAGCAAGAATTAATTGAACCAATCGAGTGCAATCCTAATACAGGTTGTGGTGCTAGAGCACCTCAAGCAAGATTTGAAATCATCCCATCTCAGAGTGTGTTAGAAAATACACAATTCATTGAGTTACAGGAACCACCTGAAAAATTACGCGGAGGTGTCCAGCCAGAGCGCCTCCAATGTCTCGTCGAAGGTGAAATTGCAGGCCAAATATTACCTGGAGACAGAATTGTTGCTAATGGAGAATTGTTTGTACGCTCTAAAAAGAAAGGTAATAAAAAATCAACAATCTTTGAAATTTTTTTACGAGTAAATTCTTATGAACAACGTAACACCCCTTTTGAAGACGTTAAAATATCTTCTGAAGATGAGACACATATCAAAGAATTAAGTTTTAGAGAAGAAATATATGATTTATTAACTCGGAGTATAGCACCCTCTATTTTTGGGCATGATTACGTAAAAGAAAGTCTTCTTTTACAGTTATTTGGCGGCGTAGCTAGAAGAAATCCAGACGGTACCCGACAAAGAGGAGACATGCATATATTATTAATGGGAGATCCAGGTACAGCGAAATCACAAATGTTACACTATATGTCAGAATTATCACCTCGTGGGCAATATACCAGTGGACGGAGCGCTTCTGCAGCTGGTCTAACTGCCGCTGCAGTAGCGGATTCTACTGGGGATGGACGTTGGACATTAGAAGCTGGAGCATTACCACTTGCAGATACGGGTTTAGCAGCAATTGACGAATTTGATAAAATGGGAGATAGTGATCGTTCCTCAATTCATGAAGCAATGGAGCAACAAACAATTAGTATCTCAAAAGCGGGAATCAATGCTAAATTAAGAACTAGGTGCTCAATCTTGGCAGCTTCCAACCCTAAAGGTGGGCGCTTTCTAGACCCTGATGACGGAGGCCCCTATACCAGACAAGTTAACCTCCCCCCTCCATTATTCTCAAGATTTGATGTAATTTGGTTGATGGCAGACACACCCGAAGCAGAACATGATAGACACATAGCGTCTCATATTTTACTCAACAGACAATCTGGAGTTAACGAACATGCTATTGAGCAAGGAAATGCTGCCGACCCTATGCTAAACCTATCTAAAGAGTCAACTCTTGATTATGAAGGTAAAGAAGTTCTTAGTAGAGAAATGTTCAGAAAATATGTTGCTTATGCTAAAAGAAATCATCATCCTGTTTTAGACGATGATGCAAGAAAACGTATTATAGACTATTACACAGAAATGCGTGGAAAAGTATCAGAATCTGCAGATAAATTAGAGAGAGGTAAAGATGTAATAACGATAACTGCTAGAGCTTTAGAAGCCCTATCAAGAATGGCAGAAGCATCTGCTAAAGTAAGATTATCGGATGTTGCAGAATATGAAGATGTAACAAGAGCATTAAGATTATTTGAACTTTGGAGATATCAATTAATGGGAGACGATTACGATGAGACAGCAATACAATCTGGTAAATCAGCGTCATCTAGAAATTTACAACAACGAGTCATTAAAATCATTGATGAGATTTTCGAAGGTACAAGAACACATGCTACAACTGCACAAATTTTGGAATATACGAGGAAAGAAGGTTTTGATGATGAAAGAGTCGTGAATTATTTAGAGCAACAAAAACAGGCAGGCATGTTATTCTCACCTGGAGGATATGGAACATGGCAATCAGCCTAATTTAATTATTTTTTTAATCAATGTTATTCAGTAGTATCTTTTGGAGCAACTATGACAGAGGAACCATTAGGTAATATCTCTGATATCAAAACTTTAAAAACTCAGCAATTAGGTTTTATGTGCGGATTAGAAATACATCAACAATTAAGTACAGGAAAGCTACATTCTCGAGAAGAAGGAATTCTTTATGATTATACTGCAGAAACAGTGCCTCCAGATATTGAAAGAATTAGTAGGAAGCTTGTAGCATCAAGTGGCGAAGGTGGAAAAATTGACATTGCAGCCAGATTTGAGGCTCGTAGAAATAGAAGTTTTGTGTATGTAAAATCTCCAAATGCAGGGCTTATTGAGTTAGATGAGCAACCTCCATTAAAACACGATAAAGAAGCTTTACGAACATCGCTATTAATTTCAGCAATGTTAAAAGCTCACCCAGTTGAGAAATTACAGGCCATGAGAAAAACAGTAGTTGATGGTTCTAATACATCAGGATTTCAAAGAACTACATTGGTATCAACCAATGGAAAACTTTCTACTCAATCAGGAATTGTGGGGATTTCAGTAATCTGTTTAGAAGAAGATAGTGCTCGGAAATTATCATCTAAATTGACTCCCGAGGGAGAAATTGTAACTTGGAATTTAGATAGATTAGGAATTCCTTTAATTGAAATTGCTACAGAACCTGACGTAAAAACTCCAGAACATGCGAAGGAAGTAGCAATTGCTTTGGGTGGACTTTTGAGAGATACTAGAAGAGTAAGAAGGGGGTTGGGTTCAATCAGACAAGATCTCAATGTATCAATCGCATGTGGTGATAGAGTTGAAATCAAAGGCTGTCAGGATTTAGAGTGGATTCCTAAAATTATACGATTGGAAATGTCACGTCAATTACACTTTTATCGTTTAGCAAATAGTCTTAGAGATGAAATGAAAATGCCATTACTTCCACCCAATCGAATTGATACGAACAACCAGACAGAATTAGAAATTTCGAAAATATTAGAGAAAGAAATACCTAATGAGGTCAAAAACATAAGCGAATTATTTTATAAAACTGAAATAAAGATGATAGATAAAATAATATCCGAAGGAGGGGTGATGCTTGCAGTAAAACTGCCTCATTTAGCAGGAAAACTAGGTACTAAAAATCTAGATTCCGATGGTTCTCAATTACCAAGGCTTGGTAGGGAATTAGCCAGTGCAGCCAAATTAGCTGGAGTTGCAGGGATCTTTCATAGCGATGAATTACCAGCATACGGAATAACAGAAAAAGAAGTACAATTAATTACAAAATTATTAGAGTTAGGTGAATTTGATGCATTCGTTCTTTGTTGTGCGCCACAATGGCAAGCAGAATTAGCTCTTGAATCAGTAATTAATCGAGCAAGGATGGCATGGCATAGGATCCCTCAAGAAGTGAGAAATGTTGTAGTATCGAAAGGTTCTCCTGTAGATGGAACTACTTCTGCAATGAGACCCCTACCAACAGGTGCAAGAATGTATCCAGAAACGGATGTCCCTATATTTGATATCACAGAATCTTACTGGAAAGAAATTTCAAATAATTTACCTTTGTCAAATACTCAGAGATTAGATAGGCTTGAGCAATTTGAAATCTCTTTTGATCAACGAAAACAATTAATAAATAGACAATTAGATGATGAATTTTTTGCAGGAGTTGTGGGTGATTTAGATTTAGACTTAGGAAAGCTATCTCCTAAACCTTGGGCTTCAATGTTGTTAGAAACAACCAGAAAACAAATTGCTGAGAAGGTCGGAATAGTCGTTCATAATGTTAGTATTAAAATGCTAGCAGCATTATTGATCGTAAGAGAAACAGGCGGAGTTACACGAGAAGGACTAATTGATTTAGCCGTCAATATGATTGTAGAAGGGGGCGTACATTTGGAAGGAGGAATAAATCACTTTATTGAAGAATCGATGGTAAAAGCAGAAATTTTAGGATTAAGACCGTCAGATTTAACCTCAATTGAGGAAGTCATAGATCGTATTTTAGAAGAAAGATCAGATTTTATCGCTCAAAGGGGAATGGCGGCTATGGGCCCACTAATGGGAGTAGTAATCAAAGAAGTTGGCAGTGGAGCAGACGGAAAAATTATTAGTGAACTTTTGAGGGACCGTCTCAAGGGAATGTGAAATCAGTGAGTATTGGGAAGAAGCAAATCATATCATTAATAGTTTTAGTAGCAGTAGTTATTACCTTTCCGCAGATTAATAGATTTTGGCTTGAATCGACTGAGGAGGTTCGTTCGAGTCTTATTACTTCTGAAAACAACACACACTATGGTCTACCGACTGAATGGAACAATACTCAAGTAATTTGCATTCATTTCCCTGTTGCAGATGTTACTTCTGACATGAGTGCATCTAAGTATGTAGAGAATCGAAGTTATTTTGATGTTAACGGTTTAGAAATTTTAGTTGATTCAGAATCTGAAAATATTTTAAATTTTTCAGAAACTAGAACCACGGGTGTTTGTATTGGTGGTTTTAAAGATTATTCGGCGGGTTTTGATTTTATGCTTGATGCGACTAATGTGACTAATGGAAATTTAGAAGTTGGGTATGATGAAAGTGATTTTGGACCTTTTGTACATACCATCGGCGGACTAAATGCAAATAATTTAACAGGTGATTTTACAGGAGCTTATTGGTCATTGTATCATAATGGTGTAATTTCAGAAGTTGGAATAGGTGATTTAGTAATGTTAGAAAATAGTGTTATAGTATGGGAAATTGCTACCTATTGATATAACTCTTGAGGAATTATCAAGTATGAATGCCTCTTCTTAAGGTTGAATAAGATGGTTGATTACCATGTACTGTATTTGAATCCACTAATGTCTTTGTTGCTTAATTTAATCTTACTTGGAGTAATTTGTTGGAGCCTACTTAGTATCGGGAAAAACTATTATAATGGAAACAAGTTTGTAATTTTAGGAATTTTAGCCATAATTGGAATTTCTGGAAGGATATTAATGAGCCCTATCCCAAATGTTCAACCAGTAACTATTATTGTGATCTTAGTCGGAATCAAGATGGGTGCTAAAGAATCAATATTTTTAGCATCATTAATTGCTTTTTCAACAAATTTAATTTTAGGAAATGGTGTTTGGACAATTTATCAAGCAGCTGCCTGGTCACTAATCGGCTGTTTAGCAACATTACTTTCGAATAGATTAAACTCATCAATTAGATTAATTAGTTTTGCAGGTATTTCAGGAATTTTATTTAATTGGTTAGTATCATTATCGATATTACATGTGGTCAGTTTTGATAGGTTAATACCGTACATATTAGTCGGAATTCCTTATGATTTACTCCACATCGTAGGAAATATAACTTTTATGATTTGGTTATCTCAACCCCTGATTGAAATAATGTCTAGAGAGCACGAGATTCATTTAAATTTTGAGGTTAGTACGCATGAATCGAAAACTTTCTGAAATTACGATGGTAATAATAACTAGAAAAGATCTAAAGTTATCTTCAGGAAAATTGGCTGCCCAAGCAGGACATGCTGCAGTAAATTGTGTTCTTACAGCTAGAAAATTAAAACCAGCGCTATTAGAAGAGTGGCGTAATTCTGGTTCAAGAAAAATTGTATGTGAGGTGAGGAATTTGGAGGCAATGAAAAGACTATATGGTGAAGCAAGAGAATTAGGACTTATCTCTGAAATGATTAGGGATGCAGGTCGAACAGAAATTCCATCTGGAACCATAACTTTATTAGGAATTGGACCAGGACCAAGGAGAGTAATTGATGAATTGACTAGAAACTTACCTTTAGTAAAATAAGCACCATCTATTCCGATGTAATTGTGGGCATACGATCTTGGATTCATAAGGTAACATCTCCCAATAGATTTCAAAAATTTAGTTACAATTTATTGGATAATGTAAAACTTGTAATAATTGTGAATAGTGATTTAAAAATGGGTAAGGGAAAAATTGCAGCTCAAGTAGGTCATGCTTGTGTAAAATCTGCATTATTAGCAACTGAAAAATATCCAAATGAAATGCAATCTTGGCTTTCTACAGGGCAAAAAAAAGTTGTTTTGAAAGCAAATGACGTTTTTCATTTAGAAGAAATAATCCAAAATGCGAAAACCTCTAATTTACCAACTTGCATAATTAGAGATGCGGGTAAAACACAAGTACCTTCCAATTCATTAACAGTTGGAGCTATAGGGCCAGCACCTTCGGAAAAAATTGATTTACTAACTGAAAATTTAAAACTGCTATAATTAAAATAACCCTCTAGGAACCTCGGTTCCTAGAGGGTTTATGTTTGATTTGTTAAAAATATATCAATTTTCACTCTTCGGTCTCAACAACATCCATCTTTTCATCTTCTTCTGCTTCAAACCAATCCCAAATAACCATACCGAGAAGTATTCCTACAGTAGGGAAAATCCAGAATATCCAAAATGTTCCAAGATCAATCGTCAAACTTGTGTTCATAATACTAGTCCATAATCCTTGAGCGAAATGTGCTCCTGGATTCCATGCTGCAAATCCAGAGGATTCCAGCATCCAATAAATCATACCCACTGCAAAACCACCCATTGCGAAACCAGTTTTATTATCATTTAATGTTGTAATCCAGACAATCATTAGTATAAAACCTGCAAAAGTCATTGCTGCCATATCCTGCCATAACTCCAGCATTCCGCCAGTTGTAGCAGCGGATGCAATTTCGTTACCAAGTACAATGTCAGCCATCAAAAACGCAGCGAATGCGCCTAGAACTTGGGCCGCAACGTATTGACCACCTTCTTCAGCTTCCATTTTTTTGGTAGCCATTAACCCAATTGTAATTGCAGGGTTTAAATGACCTCCTGAAATACCCATCGCCATAGTGTACATTAGACCCGCAGTTAAACCTGTTAACATAGGATGTTGATCACCTGAATACGCAACCATTACAATAACCATAACGCCGAAAAATTCCATACCTAATTTTTTCTTGTTTTCCATTATTCCCATCTTTTTCACTTCCATTTTTCTTTTAATCAGTCTAGCCGATTAAATCTCGCTAACTTTATCATTTATCAAGTGTTTCGTAAAAAAATGCATTTACAAAGTGATTTAGGAGGTTTGTTCTATTTTTCGGAATTTTAATAACATATCATTAATTTTAGTAAATCAGTATAATTATTTCTTAATTTTTTTCTTTAGTATGACATGATAACCTACTTCCTTACCAGAAGAAAACCCCCCAATTCCAACAGCCTCCCAACCATATTTTCCAAGCGAATTAAGCTTATCGGCTATTAGTTTTTTATTTGAAATCAATTTATCACCATTAGAATCTGTTTCATGTAAATCTACGACTTTGTACTTCCACTTCTTCATGTTTAAATCCAAGAGCACTTAGATATTGATTCTTTCCAATTCAAAAGAAATGTTTGAATTAAATTTATATCTATTTGTACACGTTGAAAAATCTATTACATTAAGTATTATTTATTTCTCGAAGTGTTATGGTCGACCTACGTAGCGATACCGTTACAAAACCAACCAAGGAAATGAGAAATATAATTTCAAATGCTGAAGTCGGGGATGATGTGTTAGGCGATGATCCTACGATAATAAAACTTCAAGATTTAATTTGTGAATTATTGAATAAAGAAGCCGCATTATTCGTTCCATCGGGTACAATGTCTAATGCTATCGCAATTCGTACGCATACTAACCCTGGAGATGAAATCATCACAGAAAGTACTAGCCACATATATATCTATGAAGGTGGTGGATTTGCAGCACTTTCAGGATGTTCTGTTGCACTAGTTCCTGGCAGACTTGGAATTATGGAACCTAAGAATGTTTTGAGTGCAATTCGAAAGAGTGATGGTAGCATGAGTCATTTTCCTAATGGTTCTCTAGTCTGTGTTGAGAACACGTCTAATAGAGGTGGTGGTACTTGTTATCCACAAAAAATTTTGGATGAAATTGCTCATATCGCACATGAGAACGGTTGCTCGATACATATGGATGGAGCGCGCTTGTTCAACGCAGCCATTGCAATGGACACCGATCCAGCGCGTATGGTTAGAGATTATGACTCGATTTCAATTTGTTTATCGAAAGGATTGGGTGCTCCAGTTGGTAGTATCTTGGTAGGTTCATCTAATTTTATCAAGTCTGCTCACCGTTGGCGTAAGATGTTTGGTGGAGGAATGAGACAAGCCGGTATGATTGCAGCAGCAGGAATTTATGCTTTAGAAAATAATATATCTAGATTGAAAGAAGATCATGAACGTGCCAAAAAGTTAGCAATTGCTATTAATCAAACAGACATGTTTTCTGTAGATTTAGAGACTGTCCAAACTAATATGATTTATGTAAAAATTATTGGGGATGAAGATGCAGAAAATATTGTGAAAAAATTAGCAGAACACGACGTTCATGTACTGGCTTTGGGAGATAAATTATTACGTGCTGTTACACATATACACATCAATGATCAAGACATTGAGCATTCAATCAACGCATTTCAAAAAATATCTGTTCGAATAAACTAATGCAGAACCCAGTATTATTAATGTGGTCGGTAAAAA
>MDTD01010678.1_pt1 | contig 13452 bp, 16 predicted proteins | sample 811221 | NCBI WGS metagenome assembly MDTD01 (sample SAMN05326646, study PRJNA326480) | marine metagenome | isolation source: seawater | place: Pacific Ocean: South West | collected 2011
CACATTTATACATTCGGCGGCTTGAAGGAAACAAACAAGTGGTTGAAGGAGAATGGTTATGTCTAAAGAATTTGACTATACGAAACTAAAACATGTTACTTCTGTTGATCAATCAGATCGAAAAGTACCATATAATTTAAGGCAGAGTGGACCAACTAAAGTTGAAATGTTAATTTCAACAAGAGTTCGTAAATCACCTTATTGGCATTTATCAATGCAAGCAGGTTGTTGGAGAGCTACTGTATACAATCGTATTTATCATCCAAGAGGTTATGTAAAACCCGAAGATGGTGGAGCTATGGTTGAATACGATGCTATTGTGAATCACGTTACAATGTGGAATGTAGCTGTTGAAAGACAAATACAGGTAAAAGGTCCAGATGCAGAAAAATTTGTTGACTACGTAATTACAAGAGATGCCACAAAAATTTCACCTATGAGAGCCAGGTATGTAATTCTTTGTAATGCGTATGGGGGAGTTTTGAATGACCCAATTCTTTTAAGAATTTCAAAAGATGAATTTTGGTTTTCATTATCTGACTCTGATATTGGTATGTATCTTCAAGGAGTAAATTCTGATTTGAGATTTAATTGTACTGTTGATGAAATAGATGTAAGCCCTGTACAAATTCAAGGTCCAAAATCTAAGGCATTAATGAAAGATTTATGTGGCGATCAAGTAGACTTCGATAATATGCCTTTTTACGGTCTAGCAGAAGTAAAAATAGGTGGAAGAAGTTGCGTAATATCTCAATCAGGTTTTTCTGGTGAAGCCGGTTATGAAATTTATTTAAGAAATTCTACTCTTTATGCAGAAGATATGTGGAATTCAGTTCTTGAAGCAGGAAAAAAACATAACTTAATGGTTATTGCACCTGCTCATCACAGAAGAATTCAAGCAGGTATTCTTTCTTGGGGACAGGATATGGATTCTCAACATAACCCTTATCAATGTAACTTAGGTTATCAAGTTTCATTATCTGGTAAAGGAGAATGGAATAAAAAAGGAGATTATGTTGGTAAATCTGCCTTAGAAAAAATGGGTAAAGAGCTTAAAGATGGAAAGAAACCTTACAAACTCCAATTAGTTGGATTAGAATTAGGTGGTAAACCTATCGAAGAGTATGCACCTGATTTTTGGCTCATTTCACCCGAAAACGGAGGTGATCCTGTTGGGTTCATTACTTCTCCATGGTATCACCCAGAGAAAAAAAAGAATATAGCAATGGGGTATGTTCCTTTTGATGGAACTTTAAATAATAATGGCTTTCCAAAAGGCAATGTAGGAACTAAATATAAAGTACATCTTCCTCAAAATTACTCTGATAAACCAGGAATGCCTGTAGATGCTGTAATTGTTGATATTCCTTTTAAAGAGTCATTTAATGCTAATACTAGAGAAGTAGTAAAAGGATAGGTTAAAAATTTAGAGAAGAGATTTTGCGCTCTCTCCTCTTTTTTTTAAATTATAATGGATAAAATTTTTTTAATTGCAATTTGCATTGTAATAACTATTGCTTTAATACTAATTCCATTAATTGTTTCTTACAAAGAGCAAAAAAAAAATAAAGACTAATGTTTGGTGAATTTCTTAACATAATTTTCAAATCTATAAAATTAGACCGTACTCTTTATAGTGATAATAAGAACTTTGGTGAAGCATCAATTTATTTTGCTGGCCTAATTATGATTTTAGATGGAATAGCTGGTGCAGTAGCAGCAAATACAGTAATAAAAACTGCAATAGCATTATCTGGCCTTACAGCAATCATTACATGGTTTGTTTGGGCAGTACTTATATTTGTGATTGGTGTAAAACTATTTCCAGATAAACAATCTAATGTTCCATTCAAAAAGGTTCTCACCTCTGTAGGATTCGCTCACGCCCCAGGTTTGTTAAGGTTTTTTGCGATATCGCCAGAACTGATGGTTCCAATAATTTTTTTAACTCAATTTTGGATATTTGCTGCTTTGATAATTTCAACTAAACAGGTTTTAAATTTGAAGTCTAATTTTAAATCTTTTGGGATAGTTTTCTTGTCCTTTTTAATAATAGCTTTTCTATCTATCTCATTTGTGATGAGTAGAATGGATATGCTACCAGTTAATAACATTTAAATTGGAAAAATAGTTTTTGAAACTCTGCAGGAATAACAAATTTTAAAACCTGTTAAAATAAGATTATGTGTAACACTTTCGTGCTTTTGTTTACATTCATCACAGACTTCGTCTAATTCCTTTAAATTTTTTTCTAAAATATCTTTTTTTTTAATCATTATCAGTTAATCCTGCGCCGGCTGCATCTTTTTTCAGACTATCAGACTCCTCAACAAAAGTTTCCTCTGATAGTTTATAAAGATATTTCCAATCTTTATCACTAAAGTTATCAATATTTTCTAAAAAAGAAATTTCAATATTTTTTGCTTTTTGAGGTAGATCTCTATCAAAAAAGTTAGTCGATATATTTAAACTGAAATTTAACAAAAACTTAAATTCATCAAATTTAAGTAATATTTTTTTTCCTATTATCTCGGATCCTCTGCTTATAAATGGTAATAACAAAATAGGGAATGCAATATTCTCAAAGGTACATTTTTTTATATTTTCAATTTTTTTAATTTGATCTAAAAAACTTATTCCTACACTAATAGGACAAAATGGATATTTTTTTGGTTTATTAGTTTTGCTCACTAAATTTAATTCTTCAAAATTTACATTTTTTTTTTTTTGATAATATAAATTTAAACTCTTAATTCCTGCAAAGCCCAATAATTCTAATTCTCTGACACATTTTCCCACCTCTTCTGCTTCACCCCAAGAAAATCCAACTGCGCGGCTAGATCTTTTAGTAATTGTCTCTATTTCACTTAAAGATTTCATGAGTTATGAATTATAGATCCAGTGCTCATCAAATTCTTTGAGCTCATAAGGTAGAGGTGCTCCCTTAAACATGCATATTCTTAACCATTTGTCAGATCTGGGATCAAATTTTACAGCACCGAAAAAAGATAATTTAAGTCTTAACATATCAATTGGCATTACCTTTTCACTTATTGTGTTATCTTGAATCTCTGAGTAGGGAAATTTCTCAATTATAAAAGCTCTTCTTACAACATGTCTTAGATCAGAATTATAAACTAAAAAATGATCTATAGTTTGATCATCATTTTGTAATAATAATTTTTCATGTAATTTTTTTATATCTCTAGCTATAGCAAGGGGTTGTTCCAAGTTCGACCCTTGCTCTTCAAATCGATTAGCTATTCTTGGCTCCTCCTTATTTTTCGAGATAAACCAAAATTTCTTGAGATTTTCTTTCTTATCAAAATTAATTGACAAAATATTTGAATACCTTTTTTCAATAATTCTTTTTAATTCTCCAACTTTTCTGTATGTTGGAATATTAAAATATTTTTCTTCATCAGAGCTCATCTTGCTTATAAGAGGATTAACTATTCTACTGTAAGGCTCCATCATAATTGAAACTACATATTCAATACATTCATGACAAGTTTCGTTTTCTAACCAATTATAAATTCTATTAAAAGGATATTCCGTTTTGAAATTGAATTCATTTTCGATATAATCAATAAATTTTCTTATATTGTACAGTAAAGACTTTATCTTTTTAAGTTGATACTCACTATTTGTATTCCAGCTTGTGATATTTTTTATAGAATTTCTCAAACACTTTTTGAATATATCTATTTCTTTATCTTTAACTTTTTTAATTTCTCGAATTTTTTTAAGAGCTGTTTCCCTACAAAGTATCCAGTTATTCAATAATGTTGGATGATTTACTATAAACGGAGCCATACCTAAACCAGTTGAATTTCCTATACCAAGATTTTTACAAATTTCATTTTCTAATTTTACTGCTTTTTTTGGATTTTTATATTTTGCAATATGATTAACTTGATCAAAGGTAAATTGTCTTACAAGATACACCAACATCATTTCTAATCTAAAAGGTCCATTAATTTCCTCTCTATTTTTAATTCTAAATCGATCAGCTAACCCAAATTTACCAGAACCATAAACTGCAGTCGTTCTGTAAAGATAACCTACTTTTTCTAATAGGTCTTTATCTGGTTGTTTACCATTGCTTAATCTTTCCACTACATGATTAAAAATTCTCATAGATTTATTAGCTCTAGACAAAGTTAATTCTTTATAAGACAATCTTCCAACCTCCTGCTTAGGAACTTCGTTTTTTAATCTATCAATATCCTCTTTAACTGGTACTCCGTCATATAATGTAAAAGCAGCATCCCATTTAGTAGCAATTACTCTATCTGATCTTTCATCATCTTGAATTTCGTTAGCAAAGCATACTAATGAATAAACTCTTTTTTTCTTTTTAAATGAATAAACAGCTTCTCCAAAACCATTTTTGTCTAAATTAAAAAAATTTCTTTTATATTCCCAATCTTTAAACTCATCTAAAAAGCTCCTCAAAAAAGATAATTTAGATTGATGAAAAGATCCAAGTCTAGATAATTTCATTATTATATTTGGATCTCTTAATTCAACTTTCATATTCAAATTATTTTATAAAAATTATACCAATTATTCCCAAGAATTCCGTCAATTTCAATTTCGGAAAAACCTACATCTTTTAACCCTTTTTCTAAATTTTTAAAACCTCTTGCATCCTCAAACCAGTTTGGTTGTTTTGGAAAACCAGGTTTATTTTTTGAACCTTCCCCATAATTCTTACTTTTGGACCAAGTTCCGTTTCTCATCCATTCGACAACTTTATCAGGTTGATTTAGGCAAAGGTCAGAGCCTATACCAATATTCTTTACACCCATAATCTCTACAGTTTTAGCAATCATTTCACAAAAACTTTTTAAAGTACAATTTGTATTATCTTTTAAATGATGAGGATAAATAGATAATCCTAAAATTCCACCACTATCACTTAAAGTTTTTAATAATTCTGATGACTTATTTCTTTTCGCAGGATGCCAAAATGACGGATTGGCATGTGTTATTGCTATAGGTTTTTCGCTAATTTTTATGGCATCTAAAGTACTTTTTTCTGCAGAATGAGACATATCTACTACAATTCCTACCCTATTCATTTCTTTTATTACTTCTCTACCAAAATTTGTAACTCCACTATCAATTTTTTCATAGCAACCTGTCGCTAATAAAGATTGATTATTATAAGTAAGCTGCATAAATCTACATCCCAATTGATGAACTTTTTCAACTAAGTTAATATCATCCTCTATAGGTGAGCAATTTTGAAATCCAAAAAAAATTGCTGTTTTATTTTCATCTTTAGCTCTATCGATATCGTTATGATTCTTACCTAGAAATATTAAGTCAGAATTTTCTTTCAATAATTTTTCCCATTTCTTAGTTTCGCTTAATAATTCTTTAAAATCTTCATGATAAACTATTGTGACATGGACTGCATCAAGACCTGCCTCCCTGTTAATCTCAAAAACTTTTCTAGACCAATTACAATACTGCAAATTATCAATTCTAAATTTCATATGATAAATGATATTAAACCATACTAGTACGTTTTTTAAATACTATTTATTTTATTGAAATTTTTATTTAATTTTGAAATAAAGTTCTTGTCACTAAATTCATGAAAAAAAATAAAAATCTCAAAGTATCTATAGTTATGGGGAGTCAATCTGACTATAAAACTATGAAATTGAGTGCAAAAATACTTAAAAATATGGGTATTCAATTTGAAACTAAAATTATTTCAGCACATCGAACACCTAAAAGAATGTATGAATTTGCAAAATCAGCTAGAAAAAATAACATCGGTGTTATTATTGCAGGAGCTGGCGGCTCAGCTCATTTACCAGGAATGATATCTTCTTTGACCTCAGTTCCAGTTTTAGGAGTTCCTATAGAAAGTAAAAAATTAAAGGGCTTGGATAGTTTGCTATCAATTGCACAAATGCCTAAAGGAATTCCAGTCGGAACTTTGGCTATTGGAGAGGATGGTGCGATAAATGCTGGTTTACTAGCAGCATCTATTATATCAAATGATAATCTAAAAGTTAAAAAAAAACTCAATAATTGGAGATCAACTTTAAGCAAGTCAGTCAAAAAATATCCAAAAAGTTGATGTTAAATAGATGTCTCAGATTAATTTAGGAATAATTGGTGGTGGTCAGTTGGGTAGTTTACTCTCAATTGCAGCAAAAAAACTTGATGTTCATACGATTATATATTCTGATGATATAGTAGCTCCAGCTCAAAATTTTTGTAATGAATTCATTTATGGGAAATATGATGACAAAAAAAAATTTTTTGAGTTTGTAAAAAAAGTTGATCTAATTACCTATGAATTTGAAAATATCCCTTATGAGACCCTTAATGATATGAATAAAATTAAACCAGTTTTACCTAAACCATCTGTTAACAGACTTATTCAGCATAGATTAGTAGAAAAAGACTTTATAAATAAACTTAATATTAAAACAACTAAGTATGCACCAGTAAAAAAAAAATCAGATTTAAAATCATTAGAAGATTTTCTTCCAGGTATACTAAAAACTTCTACAATGGGATATGATGGTAAGGGGCAATATCCAATTAACAAAATTGAAGATATCGAAAATCTAAATATTGATTTTTCAAAAGATTACATAATTGAAAAATTAGTAAAACTTAAAAAGGAGATATCTATAATAATAGTTCGTTATGGTATGAAAAGTTACGAGATTTATGAGCCGATAGAAAATCTTCATCAGGATCAAATACTTAAACATTCTAAAATTCCAGCAGAAATAAGTAATCGGATATTAAATCAATCAAAAGATTGGGCTACTAGAATAGCTGAAGAGTTAAAATATATTGGAACATTGTGTGTAGAATTTTTTATTGACAACAATGATAATCTATACGTCAATGAAATTGCACCCCGAGTGCATAACTCAGGTCATCTGACTATTAATGCATATAATGTAAGTCAGTTTGAAAGTCATATAAGAGCAGTTTGCTCTCTTAAAAAAGTTCCTTTAAAGAAAGTATCTAACGCTGAGATGATAAACTTAATTGGTGATCAAATTATACCTTATAGAAAAGATATTAAATTAAACAAAAATCAATTTTTTTATGATTATCTTAAAAAAGAGATAAAAAATAAGAGAAAGATGGGACATTTAACTACTTTAAAATAAATGATTAAATCTATTGAAGGAAATTTTGACAATCCAGAGGTAAATGAACTTCTTTTAAAACATTTTGTAGAGTTAAGAGCAGCGTCGCCTGAGGGAAGTGCTCATGTTTTAGATATCACAGGTCTTAAAGTTCCATCCATAAAATTTTGGAGTCTTTGGGAAAACGACAAACTATTAGGATGTGGTGCTCTTAAATTTTTAGGTAAAGATCATGGAGAATTTAAATCTATAAGAGTTCATGATGATTTTAGAAATAAAGGCAACGGTGTTAAAGTCATAAATCATTTAATTGATGAGGCAATTAAATTAAATATTAAAAGATTGAGCATTGAAACAGGTGCTGGCGATTTTTTTAAACCCGCGCGAAAACTCTTTAAAAATTGTAATTTTACGCCCTGTAAACCTTTTGCTCATTATAAAGAGGATATAAATTCAATTTATTTAACTAAATTAGTTAATAACGATTGAGACAAAAAAACTTAAAAAAATCATCAATTTTGTTGACAAAACCTATAATTTTATAAAAAAGACTAGGATTACTTAATTATAAGTAACAAATAAACATAACAATAAGTAAGAAGAAAAATATGAGTCTACAAGGAAAAGTAAAATGGTTCAATCCAACCAAAGGTTTTGGTTTTATTGAAAGAGAAGATAAAGAGAAAGACGTGTTTGTACATGTATCAGCAGTAAGAGATGCCGGTATGAACGGTTTAGATGAGGGTCAAGCTTTGACTTTCGACGTTGAAGATGGTCCTAAAGGTCCTTCAGCAGTAAACCTAAAAACTGCTTAATTTTTACAATATCATTTATTGGCTATAATTAATTTTTAATCTTTTAATGAAAGATTAGATTTATTTTGTAGCCAATAACGAAATTTTATATAATTTTTAATATGATCGGAATTCTTGGAGGAATGGGAACACAGGCAGGTTTAGACTTTTGTAATAAACTTGCAATACTTTACAGAGGAAAAATAGATCAAGAGTATCCTTTATTTCTTCTTTATAATAAATCAAATATTCCTGGAAGACCAGAGTCAATTGGTGTCCAAACCAAAAATTTATCAGATAAATTCAAAAATAAAAAAAACAAAAAAAAATATTCAATGGTTTTAAATAGCTTGGTTCATGGATGTAAACTATTAAAAAAAAGTAAATGTAAGTTTATAGTCATCCCATGTAATACAGCACATTATTGGTATAATGATCTAATAAAAAAAGTTAATTTACCTATAATCAATATGCCAAAAGAAGTTTTTATGTACACGAAAAAAAAATGTAAAAAAAAATCATCGATAGGTTTACTTGCAACAGAAGGAACATTAAAAACTGGAATATATGGTAAATTTTTTAATAAAAACTATAATTTAATTTATCCAGATAAATATAATCAAAAAAATTCGGTCAATAAAGCTATTAAACTTGTAAAAAGGGGTAATGTTAAAGCTGCGAATAAGAATATAAAGTCAGCGATAGATTTTTTGATAAAAAAAAAATGTAAAAAAATTATATTAGGTTGTACTGAATTACCAATAGCAATATTTGCATTCAAATCTTTAAAGACTATTAAATCCTCTAAAATATTTTTAGATCCAAATTTAATTTTAGCTAATGCCGCTATGAAAAAATATAAAAAAAATAATGGGCACTAAAGAAAAACCTTATGTTTTATTTGTGGCTGAAGAAATTTACTCAAAAGTTTGTCAAATAAAAAACAATAATCCAAATTTTTCTAATACTGACGCTATAGAAAATTATATAGGGTCAAAGGCTTATAATGAAATAAGTAATGGAAAATTTCATGATAATTGGTTTGAAAAGTTAGAAAAAAATAACTTTATAGATCAAAAGACTATGAAAAAAATTCCCAAGGAAACAATAAGGTTACTTAAAATCCAAAAAGATATGATTATTAAGCAGCTAATTCAATTTCCTGATTTATATTATACTAAAAGCCGATTCCCACTAGAACTATCAAAGCGAGCTTTCGATAGTATTTGGAGAATGTGTGAAAGTTATGAACTATGGTGCAAAGAAACTAATCAATCAGAGCTTCTGATTCTAAAAGTTATTGAGTAGATAAATTTATAATTTTTCTATTTTTCTTGATCTTGTTTTCTACTAAAATAAAAAAATCTTCACTTTCTAAAGTTTCTTTTTTTATATTTTTAGATTTTTTTTTATCTTTTAGTCCTAATTCTTTAAGATTTTCCAAAGGTGTCTTTCCTGTATAGTTGGTTATAATTTGATTTGAACCATAGCTAAGACCTGTTTGAAGAGTATTTCCAGTAGTACCGAAAGTATATACTGGGGCCAACATAGCTGTAGGAGAAGTACAGCTAATTATAAAATTTAAAGTAATAAACAAAAAAAAATTTTTTTTATTCATTTCCCTCCATAAAACCAAAAAAATTTGACTATACAACTCTGGATAGTATCAAATTAATTATTTTCTTACAAATTAAACATAATTAAACGAACTAAAGTAACAATAAATGCTCTATAAAACCTGAAATGGTCAGAATTTTTCCAATAATCTTTATCATACTGTGGTCATCTGCTTTTATAACTACAAAGCCAATTATTGATAACAGTGATCCTTTTGCGGCACTTGCTTTTAGGTTTTTTTTTGTTGCGGTTGGTTTTTATTTATTTTGTCTTTACTCAAAAAAGTCAATATTGGTTAATAAAAGAAATTTATTTGAATCTTTATTAAGTGGAGTTCTCTTCCACGGCTTATATCTGGGTGGAGTTTTTTTTTCAATCTCGATTGGTACACCAACTAGTTTGGCTGCACTAATAGTTACTCTTCAACCAATACTTACAAATATCTTAAGCGGTCCAATATTGAATGAGAAAGTTTCTTTTAACCAATGGATAGGCATTTTGCTGGGTTTTGGTGGCGCAAGTCTTGTTCTTGGATGGGACATTGGTACTGATATACCTGTGGTTGGTTTAATGGCAACAATAATAGCTCTTTTTTCTATAACTACCTCAACAATATGGCAAAAAAAGCTTAGTAGCAATCTGCCATTGTCTGTCAGCAACTTTTATCAAGCAGTTGGTGGATGTTTTTTTCATGTTTTAATAACATTTTCTTTATCCAATCCATATATAAATTTCTCTAAAACATTTCTATTTGCTATGAGTCATCAAATTTTTCTTGTTTCATTTGGTGCATTCACAATATTAATGTTTTTGATTAAGAAAAATTCTGCAAGTAAGACTGTTTCGGTTTTTTTCTTAATTCCACCAACCTCGGCAATAATGGCATGGTTTTTCTTGAATGAAAAATTAACAACTTTAGATATATTTGGTTTTTTAATTGCTACAGTTGGAGTTTACATTGCAACAAGAAATTAGGAAATCTATCATATGTAATTCCGTTGATAAAGTTGTAAAAAAGAGATAGTAATCAATTTTTTTAAAAAATAATTTTCAATGGCAAAAATAAAATCTGACATAGAAATAGCTCAAAAAGCTAAAATGAAACCCATCAGCAAAGTTTTATCTAAAATAAACGTTCCAGATAAAAGCAGTGTATTTAGTCCAATGGGTAGACATATTGCAAAAATAAATTTTGATTTTTTAGACAAACTAAAGAAAAAAAAAAATGGTAATCTAATTTTAGTAACAGCAATAACGCCTACTCCAGCTGGTGAAGGTAAAACGACTACTTCAGTAGGTTTAAATGATGGTTTGAATAAGATTGGCAAAAAATCAATAGTTTGTCTAAGAGAACCAAGCTTAGGTCCCTCATTTGGAATGAAAGGTGGAGCTGCCGGAGGTGGTTACTCACAAGTCGTCCCAATGGAACAAATAAATTTACACTTCACAGGTGACTTTCACGCAATTACATCAGCTCATAATCTATTATCAGCAATGATTGATAATCATATCTATTGGGGCAATAAGTTAGAAATAGATGAAAAAAAAATTGTTTGGAAGCGAGTAATGGATATGAATGATCGTGCATTAAGATTTATTGACATAAATACTAGTGGTGTAGCAAAAAATTTTAAAAGATTTGATGGTTTTGATATAACCGTTGCTTCAGAAGTAATGGCAATTTTTTGTCTATCAAATGATCTAAAAGACTTGGAAAAAAAAATTGGTAACATTACTTTTGCATACAATAAAAATGGAGATCCTCTTTACGCAAGAGATCTTAAAGCACATGGCCCTATGACTGTTTTACTCAAAGAGGCACTAAGACCAAATGTAACTCAAAGTTTAGAAAATAATCCCGCAATTATACATGGCGGCCCTTTTGCAAATATAGCCCATGGATGTAACTCTGTAATTGCAACTAAAACAGCATTGAAACTAGCAGATTATGTAGTAACTGAAGCAGGTTTTGGTGCAGATCTTGGTGCAGAAAAATTTTTTAATATTAAATGTCGAAAAGCTGGTTTGACACCTAGTTGTGTTGTTATTGTAGCTACAATAAGAGCTCTAAAAATGCATGGAGATGTTAAAAAAGAAGACTTAAAAAAAGAGAATATTCCTGCACTAAATAAAGGTTTAATAAATTTAGAAAGACACATAATTAACATTAAAAAATTTGGTTTAGAACCTATTGTGGCAATAAATCATTTTAAACTTGATACAAAAGAAGAAGTAAAAACAGTTTTAAAATTTTGTAATAAAAATAAAGTCGAAGTAAGTGAATGTAAACATTGGGCAAAAGGTGGAAATGGTATAAGAGATCTTGCAAAAAAAGTTGTAAAAATGTGTAAACAGAAAAAAAATAAATTTAATTTTTTGTACAAAAATGAACTAAATTTATGGGATAAGATTGAATTAATTGCAAAACAAATTTACAAAGCTAATAAAATTACTGCTAATGATGAAGTGAAAAAACAAATAGAGATTTTTGAGTCAAATGGACATGGGCATTTACCAGTCTGCATAGCAAAAACTCAATATAGTTTTTCAACAGATCCTAAAATTAAAGGTGCTCCATCAGATCACGAAGTTCCGATCAGGGAAGTGCGATTATCATCTGGGGCTGAGTTTGTGGTTGTTGTTTGTGGATCAATAATGACGATGCCAGGACTTCCAAAGGTGCCTGCTGCTGACTATATTAGATTAAATAAAAACGGTGACATTGAAGGTCTATTTTAATTTAATCTATTAAGCCAGTTTTTTAGCTCAAGCATTCTTTTTCTTTTATTGGTAATTAAAATTTCTTTTTCTATAAATGATATGTGTTCTAGAACATCTTTTTCATTTTTAAACACTTTTCTAGTCTCGATTAATCTTTTTTTTCTAAATTTAATTAATCTTATCATCTTTTCATATGATATTTCTGGATGATATTGTAAGCCCCAAACTTTTGTTTTATTAATCTCAAAATACAAACTTTGTATTTTATTAACTTTATTCGATGCTAAGCAAATACCGTTCATCGGTAATTTAATAACTTCATCATAATTAAAAGCTGGTGAATTAAATATTTTTTCTTTACCCTCATACAAGGGGTGACTCAGTCCAGCTTTATTTAATTCTATATCTTTTGCAATTCCAATATGTGAATTTATAGCTTTTTTTACTTGGCCGCCTGCAGCAACAACTGCTACTTGCATGCCCCAACAAATGCCTAAAATATTTTTTACTTTATTTTGACAGTTTTTCATAAACTCTATTTGTTTTCTAATCGCTACTGTATTGTCATAAATATTTAGACTGCTACCTCCCCAAATTAAACCGTCATATGAGTGTAGCTTATCTTTAAAATCCTCAATATTTTCGTCTGATGATGGATTTACTATATCTAATGATAATGACTTAGTAAGATGAGATAAACTATCTCTTAAACTTTGAGTATGAGTTTGTATGCCTGCCTCACTAAAATTTTTATTTTCCTCTTTTAAATTACCTTCAACAATTAAAATTTTTTTCATAAAATTATATGATTTTTTATATTATTTAATGTGGGTTACACTTTGATATATACTTAAATCAGATAAAATTAATAATTAAAAAAAATTCAATCCTTAGTTGATTAAGACATTATTATTCTTTGTTTTGTATGTATTTTTTTCATTTTACCATTGATTATTAATTGCAGAAATTAAAACCATATGATTAGATTATAAATAATAGAATGTTTAACATAGCAAAAACTAAAAAGGAGGAGAGATGTTAGCAAAGATGTTTAAAAGACTAACTTCTACTTTAACAGTAGTTGTAGCTTTATTTTCTTCACTCGTTTTACCTCAGAAAGTATTTGGAGCTGAAACTCAATACTTTCCAATAGCAAGTAGCCGTGTTGGACCTTACTCAGC
>MDTD01016148.1_pt1 | contig 13452 bp, 13 predicted proteins | sample 811221 | NCBI WGS metagenome assembly MDTD01 (sample SAMN05326646, study PRJNA326480) | marine metagenome | isolation source: seawater | place: Pacific Ocean: South West | collected 2011
AAGATGGCATGTGGCTCCACCGAGAACTCTACCTGCGACAGCAACAACGAAGACGAAGAGACATGCGCCCAGCTGGGTAGCTTCTGCGGTGCAGCTCTCCTTTTCCTCAAGCCAGATGTCGATAGCGACGGCGACGGTGAAAAGGACGCGATGAGCGTTGGTGCTTGGGTTAGCGGAACGAGCGCAACCATCACAGGATTAGCTGGGGAGTAACTCCACTAGCAACGTTCGAGTTATTGAAGGCTCCTCGGTTCCCCGGGGAGCCTTCTTTCATTTCTACCATCACTGATGTAAGACTTTCACTATGCGTAGAGCGTTTACACTATCTATCCTCCTTACAGCGTCAGCATGCTCCAACCCAGCCAGCACAGAACGTCCTGCGGAGGTTGCTGTATCGTCTGGAGTGGTCGAGGTGTCTGCGGTTAAGCGGGTAGCTCCAGCCCCATCCCCCAAAAGCTCAGGAGTGGCCGCTAAAAAAGACTCTGATTTAAATCGAAGGACAGGCCGTATCCTCAATGCCTCACCTTCGACAGCGTCGACTTCAACAAGCAACCAGCGGGTGCCAAGTACGTCGTCAAGAAAGGCGTCACCGGATTCTGCAGCAACGTCTTCGGCGCAGCTCAAGGCCTTCGCGGGAAAACGAATTGCGTTGGTACACACTGCGAATATGATCGGCGAGATTGAACCGTGTGGCTGAAAGTCTAACCCTCTTGGCGGTCTTGCCAGGAAAACGACAATTCTTAATGAAAAAGCCGAGCGGGAAAGCTGGGATGCTCGCCTGGTAGTTGATTCTGGCGACACTTTCTACGACGGATACAGTGCTGACGACGCCAAGATGAAGACCGTTCGCGCAACCGCTCGTTTTATTGTTGAGGAGTACAACCGGGGGGGATTGGTTGGCCTCGTCTTGGGCGACCGTGATTTTAAACTTGGCTCAAAGGAACTGAAAGCGCTTCGTAAAAAGGCGAAGTTCCCATTCTTGGTTGCGAACCTTGTGAAGGCAGGTACTAAGAAGCCCGTTTTTGAGGACAGATTAATTCGAACCGTTGCTGGCGTAAAAGTCGGGATATTCGGCGTCACGAGCAATGAGCGAACGACTCTGGAACCGGAGGCAGGTTGGCAATTACTCGATCCTTTAGCTGTCGCTCGAGATCAAGTGGCAGCTCTAAAACGTGGTGGTGCAGAACTTATCGTTGCCGTGACTCATTTACGCGAGCGCCTCGATCAGAAGTTAGCCCAAGGTCTGACCGACGTTAACGTCATCCTTTCGGGTGGTATCGTTAAGATGGTTAAGCATCCTGTTCAAGAAGGGAGCACGTACCTTGCAGGGGCTTACACAAAGGGTAAGTACGTGAGCGTACTCACGCTCTATCTTCAAGAGGGCTCCAAGGCTCCGTACACGTTCATTGATCGCTTTAAAAAAACCGGCCTTGCAAACAAAATAAGGCAGTTGGATGCTCGCCTTTCAACCTACAACCGTATGCTCGAGAAACGACGTGTTGAAGCTGACGAAGAGGCCAAGAAGGATCCGAAGAGCAATCAAGCTAGGATCAAGCGGGGCGGCGTGGAGTATTATGAGACTCAACTTGTGAAATTGCGTTCAGAAAAACAATTGGCTCAGGCAGAAATCGATGCAGCCGAAGAAGCCGACCCCACGGCTGATTTCATTCACTACGAGCTAACACCACTCGATAAAAAGATTGTTCATGATGCTGCTGTCGAGGCTGCGATCGTTAAGTTTCGTCGTAAGTACCCGAAGCCAGGTCCTACAAAAGGGGCGTATCCGAGTCAACGTAGGCCAACCTCCTCGATTGGTCCACGAGGTACCCCACCAACCGGTCAGTTACCTCCGACAATGCGAGCTCCGCGACCGATCACACGCTAACTCGACTCAGCTAGCCTAAGCGAGACATGAGATACTATCCCCGGCCGGATATGGGACGCTCTGCGGTAGCTACTCTTCTTCGAAGATTGACCGGATATCGTCCATCGTAAGCCCGCTTCCGGCAACGCCTTCACTGGAAACGACCGAATCGAAGAGTTCCTGCTTTCGCTTCTGCAGTTCGATGATTTTCTCTTCGACGGTATTTTCCGCAACGAGCTTGTACACGAAGACCGGGCGAGTCTGTCCGATACGGTGAGCACGGTCGGTCGCCTGAGCTTCTACGGCGGGGTTCCACCACGGGTCCATGTGCACAACGTAGTCTGCGGCTGCCAGGTTGAGACCTGTTCCACCAGCTTTGAGGCTGATTAGGAAGAGAGGCGGGCCCTTCTTGGAGTTGAAGCGCTTCACCAGGGCCTGCCGCTTCTTCGTGCGCCCGTCGAGGTATAAGTAGCCAATACCTTCCTTGTCCAACCACTTGCGGAGAATCGCCAAGTGTGAGGTGAACTGGCTGAAAACCAGCGCGCGGTGGTCCTCGGCAATCGCTTCCTTTAAGAGGCTGTGCAGCACATCGTGCTTGGCACTTTCCTCGTATTCTCGGGCGATATCCAGTTTCACAAGGTCCGGGTGACAGGCGGCCTGACGCAACTTCAATAGCGCGTCGAGAATGGTGACGGTACTACCCTTGAGCCCCTTCTGATTGATCGAGTCGAGCACACGCTGCTTCGACATGGCCAGGACCTGGTCGTAGAGCTCACGCTGCGATGCAGTAAGCGGGATTTGGAGAACCTGCTCTGTCTTTGGGGGTAGCTCTGTTGCAACGTCTTCTTTCACACGACGCAACATGAACGGGGCAACTTTGACGCGAAGTCCGCCTACTTCCGCAGGCTTCTCGGCACCGGCAATTGCGTACCGTGCTCGGAAGTTCTTCTCCGTATCAAGGAACGTAGGCATGCAGAAGTCGAAGAGAGACCACAGTTCTACGAGGCTATTCTCGAGGGGCGTACCTGTAAGGCAGAAGCGGTGTTTGGCCGTCAGCTGTTTTGCAGCTAATGCCGTCTGGCTTTGTGGATTTTTGATGTTCTGGGCTTCATCGAGAACAACCGAATGCCATGTACGCGGACGGAGCCGTGCGATATCCATTCGTAGGAGCGCAAAGGTGGTCACGATTACGTCGTAATCTTTAACCTTTCGGTAGAGCTTGTCCCGGTTGGGTCCGGATAGCTTCATGACCTTGAGATCAGGCGTGAACTTTTCTGCCTCTAAGCACCAATTGGTTGCGACGGATGTTGGGCAAACAACAAGTGTCGGGTGTTCGGCGCGGCCACTCTCCTTCTCAGCCAGAAGGAAGGTGAGGGTCTGAATGGTCTTACCAAGACCCATGTCGTCGGCAAGGATTCCATGAAACGCAGAGTCTCGAAGGAAGCATAGCCAGTCATAACCGTGTTTTTGGTAAGAACGAAGCTCAGCCTGTAGTCCTTCGGGAAGGGGTTCGTCCGTTAACCCGGAAAAATTGCGTAACCGACTTGAGAGCCGCTCCCATTCCTCGTCAGCTTCGATTTCGGTAGCATCGCCTATGAGTGCCGTTAGCACCGGCGCATGATAGCGAGGTACCCGACCGATACCGCCAGACAGAAGCAACTGAGGCAGTTCCATGGACATTTTAAGATGGTGGGTGACCCACTCGTCCGGAAGAATGGCCAACGTTCCGTCATTAAGAGGAAGGTAACGGCGGCCGCTTTGGTACAATTGGAGGAGGGCATCGAGCTTGTACCGGGAGTCGTCGACAGCCAATTCTAAATCAACATCGAAGAAGTCGAGTTCGCTTTTAATTTTCCCGATAAGCCGTGGCTGACACTGGCGAGTTCGGAATCGTACGAGGCGCTCTCGGCCAAGAATTTCCCAGTATTTCGATAGGCCTTCGAGCTTTTCCTCCAGAACCGTGAGACCTTCCGCGGTATTAAGGAGTACAGTGCCGGCGGATTCCGCAGGGAGACCAGCCTCTCGTGCAGCCTCCAGGCATTTACGCTCTTTGTCTTTGTCCCGAATCACATAAGGAGGGGATGTACCCTCCGGCGATTTGAGAACCGCGGGAGCTGAGGCGTTCATGACCTGCAGTTCCATCGGCTCCCCATACCGGAACTGAAGCTGGACCTTAAGGTTTTCGCCCTCTTCACCCAGAATTAGCAATGGCTCAACGGCGCCCACTTCAGGGAGAACACCGGACTCAGCCTCGACGCGAATAATCTCGCGCATTCGCATCAGACCTCGCTCGAGGAATGTGGAGACCTCTTTCTCCGGCATCCGCGCTTGTTTTCGGCTGAGTCCGAAGACAAGGGGCCCGATTCCTGGCTTACCGTTCAATGGCAACAGGGTGCTATCTCCGTCAAACAGCCAGCGGGCATGCGGCGAGCCCATAACTCGTGCACGTCGATCAAGCGTTCGACGCTTGCCGTTAAGTACGATCTGAATTTTCAGAGAAAGTCCCTGATTTTTTAGGCTGTCAACCCGGATCCGAGGCCTAACACTTTCCGTGCGTATGTAGAGCTTCTTATCGGAGTCTCCGAGGAACACATCACTCACACGAGATAAGCCTCGGATGAAGAGATCGGCGCAGCCCTCTGGAATCAGCATGAAATCGTCTTCATCCTCGACCAAGAGACCACCCAAACGCGCCGCTAAGGTGTCGTCGTGCCGTCTGAGTTGCACTGCATCCTTGTCCCCATCCAGCGCAGCCTTGAGCTGCCAATGTTGGAGTGGACGTTCAGCACCTCGGCCCTTCTTGCCGTAGCGCACCTTGAATAAGCGCACGCGGGGGGCGTCGTCAGGTGTCATAGGCAACCATAGCCTAACAACTAACCGTTCCTCTTGCTCCCCGTTACTCGTAAACTCGCGTGCTACTTCTTCGGCCTGGTCTAAAAGGCCGCCCCAACCGGCACTCTCTGCGAGGCGTAGGGTGGGGTCCGCCAGGGCCGCGAGCGCGAGGGCTACCTCGTGTTTCCCGTACCCGGAGGTATATGTACAGGTACTTTCGGCTTTGAGAAGTGTTCCACTCTTGGCTGAAAGTTGAATTCTTACCTGATAGTCCTCATGGCCACTTCCTGTGACCGTCCCAACGATCCAGTCTCCTTCACGATGGGCCTCTGTGACGCGTCCACTGCTGTAGTACCTACAGCCTGCTGCGAACGTCTTTTGACCAACTTGCTTGCGAAGCTTACGAGTAGGGAGTGAGTCAATTTCGACTGCAACTACCATACTGGCCTCGGTCTACCAGAGGTCTGGACGCTGCGCAAGTCAAAATGGAATTGGTATTGAATTACTTCCGTCACAGAATCACGCGATTAGGAGAGACCACCCTCAGGGCCGTCTCCGAGGCTTCCATCGCCCCCGTCGAAGCAGAAAAATTTAGCGGCAGCATCCGCCAGCGTTTGTCGGTGAGCTGGTTCACCCATGTGCAGCCGATACTCATTGATAACCTTGATCTGCATTTCCAGCCACTCATTCCATGCTTCTTGGGAAACGTTAGCCAGGATGCGTTCGCCGAATTCTCCGACAAATCCGATTCGTGTTTGAATTGCAGGCAGTTCTTTGCCTAGCCTCGAGCAGGTAACGAGTTTCGCTTGTTGTGAGTCGCTCATCGTGGATCTCCTAAAAAGAGAATGGGGAAACAGGGAGGTGAGGAGCACTCAGTGGGAGTGCTCCTCACCGTGTTTTCCCTGATGGTCGGGGCGACTGGATTCGAACCAGCGACCACTTGACCCCCAGTCAAGTGCGCTACCAGACTGCGCTACGCCCCGGTTATCCTACGAATCCTGGTTCAGTGCGGATTTAAGCACTTGGCTTGGCTTGAACGTGAGAACCCTGCGAGCGGAGATTGTAATCTCCTCTCCAGTCTGAGGATTACGTCCAATACGTGAATTCTTCTGCCTTACGACAAAATTACCGAATCCAGAGATCTTGATCTTCTCCCCGGAGCCCAGGGTGTCCTTCATGACCTGGAACATTGTCTCAACGATATCCGCTGCCTCTTTCTTAGAGTGCGTGTTGAGATGTTCGTACACCGCTTCCACGATGTCGGCTTTCGTCATTGTTGATTTAGCGCGTTGCTCAGCCGGCATTTCGTACGAACTCTACTACGCGTCCGAATCCAGCTGGATCATGAACGGCCATATCGGCGAGGACTTTACGATCGAGACCAACGTTGGCTTTCGACATCAGGTTTACGAATTCGCTGTAGCGAAGTCCGTGTGCGCGTGTCGCAGCGTTGATGCGGCTAATCCACAAGCGTCGGAAGATACGCTTCTTGGCCTTGCGGTCACGGTAAGCGTAACCCCAGGCTTTGAACACGGCGTTCTTTGCGGTCCGGAAAAGATTCTTTCGGCCGCCTTGGAAGCCCTTGGCGGATTTCAGGATGCGATTTCGACGTCTACGGGCCTTAAAGCCTCTTCTTACCCTACTCATTTCCTGTCCTCCAGCGATTAGCTATTAAGCAGTCGCTTGATTGCTGGTGCATCCGCTTCCGAGACGAGCCCTTGCTGGCGGAGATTACGCTTCCGCTTTGGGCTCTTCTTGGTGAGAATGTGATTTGCATATGCCTTGGAACGGCGAACCTTGCCGGTTCCCGTTAGGCGAAACCGCTTTGCTGCGCCACTATGTGTTTTTTGTTTAGGCATGGCCAAGAACTCTCGAAGTTGAATGTGTATGGTAGGCACGGGCGGGATTGAACCGCCGACCTCTACAGTGTCAGTGTAGCGCTCTCCCACTGAGCTACGTGCCTAAATTTCAGGTGCCCCGTTCTCTGGGGCGGCAGAGTCTTTACTTGATGGGGCTTGGGTGTCAAGCGATTTTCGATCGTTATTTCGTTGTCATTCGGAGGGGTTGCGAAGATCCACCCGGATGAGGTTGCTTTACTACCAAGATAAGGAGGGGCAAAAAGACTTCCAAACTCGATGCGTAGGCCCTACGTTATGGGCCGTTCGCGGACTGAGCGACACCAAAACAAAGAAATAGCAACGAGGTTACTGGCTTGGCTTTCAACAGAGAAAAACGATGTTCGTCAACGAGGATGTTAGGCATCATTGCCATCGCAGGGTTGAACAGTCTGATCGTAGGATGCGGATCGAGCGGACCAAGCCCGAGTATCGTGGATGATGTTCTCGTACAGGGAGACATCGGTCCCGTGGAAGATGCAGGACCTGCTACTCTGGAGAATGAGTGCGTTGAGGATGCAGAGTGTCTTGCAGGTAAGGGCTGCAGTTCGGGTGTGTGTGTGGCGTTAGCGGATGGCGCTGCCCCGTCCGTAATCACTGATCCTGTAGACGATGTGCCTACGGAGGAATCACCGAACCTATCGTGCGTTGGACAGCCAAATAGTACGCCTGCAGGACCAGCGACGGCCACGCTTTACGGAGCTGTGACGCGGTTCGGTAGCGGCTTAAAAACCTACGATATCCGTGTGCAGGTGTTTGATGCCACGACGTTCGATCCTTCCGAGTGTGCGGATGTGAAAGAGGGGGCGGAGCAGGAAGAGTGCTACGAGGCGTACGGAACCCCCATCGGGGAAGCACTGAGTCAGAAGGTTCAGTTGACCCAGGAACTACCGGAGTCCTGTGCGGGGCACAGCGAATGCCCAATCGGATACCGCTGCATCAAGAACGATTTAGGTAACGAATGTCTCGAACAGTATGGTGTTTTCGAAATCGAAGGTATCCCCAGCAACACGCCACTGGTGCTTCGTTCAACGGCCACTAAGTCCAAGAGCAAGTGGCATACGACGTACTCGTTCAACGTGTTCGTCTTTGCGGATCAAATCGACGATGAAGGACGGTACCGATTCGATGCAACGATGGTCTCTCACGGTCAATGGCTACTGACGCCGAATACTGTTGGCCTTGGCGATGTGCCTCCCGAGCGAGGCGTATTGGGCGGAAGGATCCGCGATTGCCGTACTGATGAGCGCGATAGCTGGGCGATAGGAAGTGTGAAGTTAGGTCTTGCGTCTCCACCGAAGAAGTTTGTCTTCTTCAATGAGTTGGAGGACGACACGGTACCACTCGACGATCGGACGGAAACAAATATTCTTGGTCGGTTTGCTGCTTTGGACGTAGAGCCGGGATGGAACATCCTCTCAGGTTACGCCAGCATCGACTCGGCAAGTGTCGAATTAGGGGCACTTCCCGTCTACGTTTTCCCGAATTCACTGACGGTGGTATCATGGCCGGGACGTCAACCTTATTGGTCCCAGAAATAGAGGCTAAATGATCTCGTCCAGATACACACTGATCGTCGCTAGTATCCTCCTGTCGTCGTGGCAATTTGGCTGCGATAGCAAGGACGAAGAGGTCACGTCGAAACGAAGCGGCGTCAAGGTACAACTACCCGACAAACCTGAGTTGAAGAAGCCGAGTTACAAGCGAGTACACGGAGATGGTGTTCTGACGGTGGAGGGACTTCTTCGTGAGCGCGATGCTCACCTTAATCGACAGGTGACTGTTCGAGGTAAAGTAGACATGGTGAAGCTGTGTGATGCTGTCCAGGAAGAAGCACCTGGAATAACCGCAAAGCCGGCCGACAAAATCAGAAGAGAAAAGGCGCGGAAAAAGACTGGGAATGAGCCAGTCGTGGTCGAGACAATCACTACATGGAAGTGCAAACCGCAACCGTACGCTATACTTGTAGACTCTGAAGGAAGTCAGCGTCACAGGTTAAGGGTAGGGGGAACGATGGGCAGTCGTCTCGCGTCGCTCAAAGTCGGAGAAATGGTCGATTTGAATGGGACGTTTGATGTGGTCAGCCCCAATCGGAAGTACATGGACCAACAGGGTGTCCTCTTTCTCCAGGACTTGGGGCAGCCAGCTACGCCGGTTGTTGGACCTGGAAACTGAGAATCTTGTCGCTACGAGGCAGCGTTCGCGGTTGAACGACTTACAAGCAGTTGCCCCATTTTGACGACATCACCCGTCTTGCAAGCGAACTCTAACGGAGTTGAGGGTGGCAGTAGGAGAACGACCGTCGATCCGAGGTTGAATCGGCCCAACTCTTCTCCACGTCCTAAACGGACATTATCGATGGGAAGATCAACGCCTTCGGTTCGATTATTGGATGTTAGATCGTGAAACGCCAGGGACATCCGGGCGACATTAGCAGCGCCGACCATCACGATTCCAAGGGTACCGAACTCCGAAGTCTCAAGTTCGACGAGAACTCGCTCGTTGAGCCCATAAAGGTTCTCGATGTGCGTCGCGGCCCAATCGTTCACAGGGTAGCATTGTCCCGCGATGTGGCAGAGCCTTACCACGCGTCCTTCATCAGGGGCATGGACACGGTGATAATCGCGAGGACTCAGGTAGATCGTGATCTGGCTTCCACCAACATAGCTTGCAGCGACACTCTCATCATTCAGCAAGGAATCGAGTGAATACGTCGTGCCCTTAATCTGCCCAATATGGCGATCCGGGCCGATAGTTTCCGCCGCGACGACAAGGCCGTCACTTGGTGATACGAGGCTTCGGGCCGTCCCATCGATGGGACGGGTGCCCGTTTTTAGTTCACGTGTAAAAAAGGCGTTGAAGGTTTCGAAGTCACCGAGTTCCTGAGCGACCTCGTCCATATCGACTTTATAGTGCCGAATGTACCACCTCAGAAAGGTGCGCAGAACAGGTCCGGACCAGCGCGTATCTGCGAAGCGGGCAGTTGTACGGCTCAGTCCAGGTTTGGATAGAAGGTTGAGGAAGAACCGGTCGAACATGGTGCTCTGCTAGTTTGCGCTGAAGTTTGTTACCACTTTGCCGGTGAGGGTTCCCTTCAGAGCCCATGCGTCTGGAGTCCCATCACCATCGGTGTCTGTATCAAGGTCGACGAAGCTACCCAAAAGCTCAGCGAGATCCACCGTGAAGTCAGGGGCATCAGGGTTGATGCTGACTTCAATTCCTGTGGCATCTGCCTCCCGAATACTCCCGGCCAAAAATGAAAACGGTAGGTTGGTTGCATCAGCCGAAAACTGACCGCATACATCAACGTTGGTCATGACAATGGGCTTATTCACGCTGGCTGGGGCGAGCGTCAGGTCGGCGGGTGCGCTGGTTTCGTAGTTGCATGCATCGACTGCGAGACTCACCGTCGCAGGTTCGCCCTCCCAAGTGTATGTGTCGTTTTCCAGCTTTCCGCTACCCACGAGAATGGTGGAGGTTCCTGCTTCGTCGTCTCGCTCTACGACGTGGAATAGAATTGTGAGCTTACCCGACGAAATATCAGAGGCCCATAGCGTATTCAGCTGCGACAGAAGGGCATCATTGGCAGGTTCTGTGACGAAGAGGCTGTCGACAAGGTAGGTTTGCCCTACGGTCGATGAATCCAGGGAACAACCCTCCTGAATATTTTCGGTTCCCTCGATTGTGGCTCCCGCGGGAAGGCAAGCCAGACCACCGATGGTTGTTTGGTCCGAGGGACTTGCGTCTGCGACCGGACCGGAATCCGTGGTTGAGCTAGCATCGTTAGAAGGCGTTGAAGTGTCCGTATCGTCACCGCAGGCCCATGTGGTCAGGGTCAATGCCGATAGTAAAATGATTGAGCGCGTCAGCTGCATGAGGAGTCCTTGGGTGAGTTGTTCGGAGGGATTTATGGTGGCTCGAGGCGTTTTTTTAGAGATCTGTAAACGAGGTGAGGTCAACAAACTCTCGATATCTTTTCGTGATTTCGTCGCGGGTGACTGTCCCCAGCGTATCGAGACTGAAGCCCTCTACGCAAAAAGAGGCCATCACGTTGCCGACCACAGCGGCCTTACGGAGGTTGGTTGGTGTGAGGTCTTGCGTTTCAGCTAGATGGCCCATGAAACCTCCGGCGAAGGTGTCGCCCGCTCCGGTCGGATCGACTACGCGCTCGAGGAGAAAGGCTGGCATGACGAATACATCGTCTTCCGAGAAAACAACTGCGCCGTATTCGCCACGTTTAATGACCGCAACAGAAGGTCCCATGTCTCGGATTGCATCCGCAGCGTCACGCAGGTTGTGCTTACCTGTCAGCTGTCGGGCTTCCTCGTCATTAACGAAGAGAGCATCCACCCGTTCAAGCACTCGAACAAGCTCCGGCCTGCCAATGTCGATCCACAGATTCATCGTATCCAGTCCAACAAAACGTGGCGTATCAACCTGTTCTAGGACCTCTGCTTGAAGACTTGGATGAATATTGCCGAGGAAGAGGAACTGGGCGCTTCGATATTCTGCCGGTAATTTGGGCTGGAACGCTTCGAATACGTTGAGTTCCGTGAATAATGTGTCCCGGCCGTTCATGTCGTCATGATAGACGCCACCCCATCGAAACGTTTTCCCAGCAGCGCGTTCAAGTCCTTCAAGATTGACACCGCACCGCTTCAGAAGGTCGACATCGTGTTCTTGAAAATCGTCACCGACGACACCGACTAAACCGGGTGTCGTGAAGTGCGATGCGGCCACAGAAAAGAAGGTTGCTGCACCGCCAAGCGCATTGTCACGCTTGCCCCATTTAGTTTCGACTGAGTCATAGGCGACCGAGCCAACTACGACGAGATCCATGATTATTCTCCGTGGTATTGCGTGTCATCTAGGAAGAGTGCGACGCGTTTCTGAGTCGCCTCATCCATTGCACCGGGGGCTGTCATGACAGCGTGGTGCAAGGAACCGAAGGCGGGGGAGGGGGGGAGCGAGTCGATCGTTGGGATGACCGTTCGAAGTAGTGTCTTCGCGCGATCAACATTGGCCTTCAGTACGGCTACAACTGCCTCTACGGACACCTCTTCTTCGCCTTCATGCCAGCAATCGTAATCTGTTGCCATTGCAATTGTGCTGTAAGCGATTTGCGCCTCTCGGGCCAGACGACACTCCGGAAGGTTTGTCATTCCGACTACATCGGCGCCCCAGGAACGGTACAGATTAGACTCGGCACGTGTTGAGAATTGGGGGCCCTCGATACACACATAGGTTCCACCGTCGTGATACGGCAGGTCGGCAGCTTCTGCACTTTTAAGCAGTGCTTGCCTCAGAACCTCGCAGCAAGGATCCGCGAAACTAACGTGCGCAGCGACTCCATCTTCGAAGAATGTCGATGGGCGCGTCCGTGTTCGGTCGATAAATTGGTCAACCATGACCAACTGTCCTGGTTCAACTCCCTCACGGAGAGAACCAACCGCGCTCACGCTCATGAGCCAACGCACACCCAGCGATTTCAATGCCCAGATATTGGCTCTGTAGTTGATTTGATGGGGGGGAATAAGGTGCTTCCTTCCGTGTCGCGGAAGAAACGCAACGTTAATCCCATCCAGCTTCCCTACGATGACAGCATCGCTTGGCTTGCCAAAGGGGGTGTCGATCTCGAATTCCTCTAAGTCCGTCACGCCATCCATGGTGTACAGCCCGCTGCCACCGATAACTCCGATTCTCGTGTCACTCATACTCGGATCTCCGACAATTGAGGGTGCGCACTACCATCGACAGGAGCGTATTTCAACGAATACGACCCTGGGTATCAAAATCTGTGAAGGCATTCTATAACGCGTCGGCATCGGAACGCCGCAGAGGTTCGGTACTGAGCAAAAACGTGTCGAAGGCCTGCGCGAGCGTATCCCGTGCCCGTTCAACCTCGTTTTGATCGAATCCATCGACCGTCAAACGAGATACCCACGCACCATCCTCCATGCGTGGATAGGACCCGATCGTGACATTGGGGTGTTGTGCGACAATGTCGTCCAGCTCGTTGCAGATTTCTGTTTCCCGGCTGCGAATTGTTAGAGCACTCGAAAAATAGTGCTTTCCTTGAAAGGCCGAGCGAATCGCCAGGAATTTGCGATGCAGCAGCCGCGGCACGCCCGGAAATACGTATACATTGCGCACTTTCAGAACTGGCCAATTCAATCCAGGCGCTGAAACCAACTCGGCCCCATCTGGTAAACGAGCTAGTCTTCGATGACCTTCATTGAAGTCTTTGCCAACGAGCTGCCGAATTTGCTCAACGAGTTCGTCTTGCACCTGGATGTCGACGTCGAAGGCACGTGCAACGCCCGAAAGGGTCACGTCATCGTGTGTCGGGCCAATACCGCCCGTGGTGCAAACCAAGTCATATCGTTCGGAGAACTCACGCACGCGGTCTGCGATAACTTCGACATCGTCGGGGATGAACACGATTTCACGGAGGTCGGAACCGAGAGCCTTCAGCTGCTTAATAAAGAAGGCAGCATTCGCCTCCTCGACGACGCCCTTGAGGATCTCGTCGCCGATAATGACGATGCCAACCCTAGGTTGGAAGTTGTTACTCACGGGATGCTCACCGAACGATAGTGCCCCGAACGCTCAAGGGCATCAGGATCCGATCCAAATCGAAGTTGCCAGTCTCCATCGAATGTTTGGACATAAATCACTCGGAGACCGTTCCGCTTGAGCCATGAGAAGTCCTGACCACGGAGGAATTCAAGCAACTGGTCCTTTTCGTCAAATCGTTTACGGTCAATGTAGCCGCAGTTGGGGCAGTAGGGACAAAAATCGCCACCCAGTGTGAAATACGCTGCGCTGCAATTAAAGCATCCCATGTCGAGAACGTTCTCA
>MDTD01165667.1_pt1 | contig 13451 bp, 14 predicted proteins | sample 811221 | NCBI WGS metagenome assembly MDTD01 (sample SAMN05326646, study PRJNA326480) | marine metagenome | isolation source: seawater | place: Pacific Ocean: South West | collected 2011
GATCTAATTAATATAATAGAGTCACTTTTGGAGAACGTATGACTATTAATAATACTACTTACCTTTTTATGATTTTTTATTAAGCAATGATCTATTAACTCAAAAAAATTTTCATCGTCGTATACATTTATTAATTTCACTAATTCATTTCTTGATATTCTTTTCTTTTCAAAACTAAAGTTGAGTATTTTATTCATTTCATTTTGAAGGTTTTTTCTGTCACCTAAACATTTATCAATAACAAGATTTATATTTTCACTAGATATTAAAATGTTATTTTTTTTAAAAAAATTACTTGCTATTTTAAACAAAGATGTATTGTTATCTTGATAAAATGCTACACATACCAAATTATTATCTTTTTCAAATAAATTTCTTAATTTTGATTTTTTATCTAATTTATCAGATTTAAATATAATTTTTTTATTATGTATTTCTTTTTCAACTATTTTTTTAATTATTTCGTAGAGTTTTGATGTCACCCTGTTTACTTGAATAATTTTGTCATTGTCAAATAGAGAGTCATTAAGGCATGTTTCAAAAAAAACTTCTTGATTATCAAGAATTTGGTTTTCGTCGTATTTGATTATTTCACCAGTAAATCCATTAGTAAAACAATCCTGAATTACCTCATCTTTTTGACCTTCATTTTCGCCATAAAAAAGAAAAAAATTTGAGTTTGTTTTTTTTAAATCATTTAATTTAAATGATTTTACTATCATTTATCAATAGCCTGTAAAAAGAAAATTATATCTTTACCGATTAAGCTAGCTAGTTTTTTTTTATATTTTTTTTCTTCATTTATTTCAGTAATTTTAGTTTTTTTTGCCGATACTGAAATAATTCTTTTGAACGTCTTATTCATTTCTTTTCCATCATCAGAAACAGTTTTTATATCAGTTATAATTATTAGATTATAGTTTTTTGGATCACCCTGGTCATCTTTGTTAGTAACAACTTTGTTATAGGCAGATGTTATATCAATCTGATAACTTTTTATATCTTTCTTATAATTTCTATATTTTTTTAATTCTAGATTAATATGATTATTAATAGTTCTGCTGCCATTAAAATTTATTTCACTTATATAGAAATTAGTCTTATCTTGACTATTAACTGGTACGTAACCACAACTATTTAAAAATGTAAATAAAAAGAACAAGATTATGATTTTATAAAAGTATTTCATTTAAACTAAAAAATTTATTAATCTATTTTTTACATAGATATGCTTTTTTATTTTATTACCTTTTAAAAATTTATCAAAACTTTTACTATCTAAAATCATCTTCATTAATTTTTCCTCAGAAATGTCTTTTTTGGTATTGATAATACCTCTCTTTTTACCATTAATTTGAACAACTATGTTTGTATCTTCTTCAATAAGAAATTTTTCCTCAATTTGAGGCCATTTAAAGTTGTTTATATTTATTTGACCCAGACATTCGCTTGATAAATGTGGTACAACAGGTGTTATTGAAATAAGAAATTTTGAGTATTCTTCAACTAAATTTGAATAATTTTTGTTGTTTTTTATTACATTTGAATAAAAACTGTATGCCTCGTAAATATTCGCGATAATAACATTGTATTGAAAATTAGAAAGATTCCTCTCCATTTTATTTAAATATTGATTAGTAAACTTTGATATTTCTTCTGAATAATTATCTTTTTTTTCATCATCTCCAATTACTCTTATTTTTTCACTAAGAGAGAATAATTTTTGTATGAACTTGTATGCAGCCATCATACCAGTGTCAGACCATTGAACATCTTTTTCTGGAGGACTGTCAGATAAAATAAATAACCTTACTGCGTCAGCGCCGTATAATTCTATCATTTTTTCTGGGTCAACTGTATTTTTTTTGGATTTAGACATTGACTCAGACGGACCGACTGAAATTTTATTTGATTCATCAGATTTTAAAAAAAAATTCTTTCCGTCTTTTGTTTCAACTTCGTCTGGGTTCACCCAATTATTTTTATTGTCTTTATAAGTTTCATGGCAAACCATTCCTTGTGTAAATAATCCTTTAAATGGCTCCTTAATATTAATATCTTTATTTTTATATCCGATTGCTCTCATAAAAAATCTTGAATATAAAAGGTGCAAAATTGCATGCTCTACACCACCAATATATTGATCAACTGGCATCCAATAATTAATCTCATCTAAATCAAATGGCTTTTCTTCATTTGTTGGTGAACAAAATCTTAAAAAATACCATGATGAGTCTACAAATGTGTCCAAGGTATCTGTTTCCCTTGAATAAGTTTTTCCATTAATCTCAACTTTTTTCCATTCATCAATATTTGCTAATGGATTTCCTTTTGTATTAAGATTTATGTTTTCAGGTAATTTAATCGGCAAATGTTTTTCTGGAGCTGCAATATAATTACCTTTTTCGTCATACAATATAGGAATTGGACAGCCCCAGTATCTTTGTCTAGATACACCCCAATCTTTCAATCTAAAATTTATCTTCTTATTTCCAAGCTTTTTATCTTCTAATATTTTGATTGTTTCAATTATAGACTCTTCTGGAACCTTAAGATTATTTAAAAATTCTGAATTAATAATAATTCCAGGTCCAGTATAGGCTTCATCAGTAACTTTAAAATTATCTAATTCATCTTTTGGTTTTACGACAGTTTTTATTTCCAAATTATATTTTTTGGCGAAATCAAAATCTCTCTGATCGTGTGCCGGACAGCCAAAAACAGCACCAAATCCATAATCCATTAAAACAAAGTTAGCGAAGTAAACGGGAACAGTTTGATTTTTATCTAGAGGATTTTTAGCCAATAGATTTGTTTTGAAACCAATTTTTTCTGCATTAGCAATGGACTCTTCAGTAGTACCTGTTTTTGAACACTTTTCTTTAAAAGATTTAAATTCTGGGTCATTTTTGTAAAATTCTGAAATAGGATGATCGACAGAAAGTGCTAAAAATGAGAAACCAAAGAGAGTATCCGGCCTTGTTGTAAAACACTTAATTTTAGATATTTTTGGTTCCCCTTCTACTTCAAAATCAATCTCACATCCGAAGGATTTACCTATCCAGTTTTGCTGCATTACTTTAACTTTATTGGGCCATTCATCTAAAATGTTAAGATCATTTTGAAGATCATCCGCAAATTTTGATATATCGAAAAACCACTGACTTAATTTTTTCCTCTCTACTATAGCTCCAGATCTCCAGCCCTTACCATCAATTACTTGCTCATTAGCCAATACAGTTTCATCCACTGGATCCCAATTTACATAATTTTCTTTTTTATAAACTAATCCTTTATTAAACATTTCAATGAAAAATTTTTGCTGATGTTTGTAATATTCTTCTGAGCAAGTTGATATTTCTCGATCCCAATCAATTGATAACCCCAATTGTTTAAGTTGTTTTTTCATCACAGCAATATTATTTTCAGTCCAAATTTTTGGGTCCTGATTATTTTGTTTAGCTGCATTTTCTGCAGGCATACCAAAAGAATCCCATCCCATTGGATGCAAAACATTGAAACCCTTTAGGGTTTTAAATCTAGATAAGACATCACCAATTGTATAATTTCTTACATGTCCCATATGTATCTTTCCAGATGGGTAAGGGAACATTTCTAAGCAGTAGAATTTCTGTTTGTTTGGATCAATTTTGGTTTTAAATACTTTATTTACTTCCCAAAACTTTTGCCATTTATCTTCGATTTTTTTAAAATTATATCTTTCCACAGAGTTAATATTTGATTTAATTTTTTATCTAATCTTTTATTTCACGTTTATACGTGTTCTCTTTTCTTTTTTTTGCTAAATCTGAGTCCTCAAATTTTGCAGCTTTTTTTAAGATACTTTTTTTAAGAGAAGTAACTATTTCATTATTACCTTCTATTACGGTGCAATTATTTCTTTCGTCACATTTTTTTGTAAAAATATTAATATCTAAAGCATCAGATCTAATTTCATTAGATAGAAATCTTACGGAAATTTTTACAGACTCATTTTCTGAACTATCATCATTGTACCAGTCAGTTACTATTATACCCCCACTATAATTCGCCGTTGCCAGAGGCATAAAGTCAAGTGTATCTAAAGAAGCTCTCCAAAGTGGATTAGAACTTGCAAATTCATAAGTTGTGTTTTTGTTAAAACCGTCCATTACTGTAAACCCTCTACCTTCCTCAATATTTTTTTTTACTCTTTTTGATGGTTCTGGTGGAAAGTCTTTTGCACTGACAGGCTTGTATTTAAAAGCTTGGCAACTGTACAAAAATATAAATGATAGAACTATTACTGCAATTGTCTGTAATTTCTTAATTTTCATGGTATAAATCAACTTTTATTCTAAATAAGATTGAAATCGACTATATAATTTAAATATTTGATTATATCAATTAGGGGCTTATTTAGGTCTTAAAATATGATGTAATTTTGCAACACATATTAAAAAAAACCAGCTATAATCAAAAAAAACGTACAATATATAACAATTTTTCATTAAAACTCGCTCTGTATTAATATTAATATTAATTAACAAAGGAGAAAACATGAACAAATGGAAAAAAGTTGGATTGACAGCTTTATCTGCTTCTCTAGTTTCAGCTTCTGCTTACGCAGGTGAACTAGCAGTAACAGGTGGTGCTTCAATTACATTCCACTCTGACCAGGATAGTACTGGTAACCCATACACAATGGGAAACACTATTTCTTTTGATGGAAGTGGTGATTTAGATAATGGTATGACTGTATCTTACCACTGGGCAATGAACAATGGATCTATGACTTCAGAGTCTGTTGCACTTGGATTAGGTGACGGTGGTACACTTACATTCGGTACTGGTTATTCAGGTGGTACAAGACTTTATGACAGTATGATTCCTACAGCAAAAGAAGAAGCTTGGGATGACTTATCTGGTGAAGCTAACAACCACTCTGCAATCGGAACAGCAAATGCATTTACATATGCAGGTTCTTTTGCTGGTTTAGATGTAACTGGTCACTATCAGAAAAACTCATCTGGAGCTGCAAGCTCTAACGATGCTTCTATCGGTGCAAGCTACACATTCAACGATTTAACAGTTGGATATGCAGTTGGTGAAGATGGAAATACTCAGGACGAGACAGCAGTATACGCTAAGTATGTACTTGGCGGTGCTACTCTTGCTTGGTCACAATTTAGTGTAGATGTAACTTCGTCAACAAATGACAGAGAAGTAACTCAATATGGTGCTTCTTTTGCAGTTAACGAAAATATGTCTGTATCTTACGGAAAATCAGTAGTTGATTTTGATAACTCGACTACAGACCAAGAAGCTACTGGTGCATCAATCTCATACACTATGGGATCAATCACTGTAGCTGCTGCAGCTAACGACGAAACTGGTACTGGCGGAACAGCTGGTTCAGAAGACTCAATGGTTGAAGTAACAGCGTCTTTTGCATTCTAATTAGTTAGAATAATTTAAAAGATTAAAAACCCCCTTAATTTATTAAGGGGGTTTTTTTTTTAAAAGCACTAATTCCGGCAAAACTTAAAATATTAAAGCATTTTAAATATTTGATATTTGCATAATTTACTCCACCCAATGGCACCACATCTTTTTTTGCAACTTCCTTAAGTTTTAAAAATTTATAAATCCCTAAATAATTCTTATTTTTTTTAAATACAGAAGAAATAAAAAGTTTTTTAACACCTTGTAACTCTTTTTGTCTGATCTCGAATATATTGTGAGCAGAACCAATTATTTTAAAATTCTGTTTGAAAATTCTCCCTTTAAGGCTTAGATCTTTATTAAATGATGGAAGGTATAAGCCATCACAATTTAATTTGATTGCTAATTTCAAATCGTTTGATACAAAAAATTTAATTTTTTTCTTTTTACATAAGTTTCTAATTTTTAAAATATCATTAATATTTTTCTTTGAATTATAATTTCTATAAATAACTGAAGTATTACTATCTAAACTTTCTATGTTGTTTCCCTCTAATTTATCTATAAAATAGTATTTAATTAAATATTTTGTATGCATAATTCATCAGTTAAACTTGAGGAAATTAATAAAGAAATAAGTAATAAAGTTAAAGAATTAAATTTAACAAATTATAATCCCAAAATCATTGCAGTATCAAAAACATTTAGTGCTGAAAAAATAAGACCTTTAATTGATGTTGGACACATAGATTTTGGAGAAAATAAAGTTCAAGAAGCCGCAGAAAAATGGCAAGAATTAAAGACAAATGACACTAAATTACATTTAATTGGTAGACTTCAAACAAATAAAGTTAAGATAGCAGTCAAACTATTCGATTTTATCCACTCTCTAGATAATGAAAAGCTTGCAAGAAAGTTATCTGATGAGCTAAAAAAAATTAATAAAAATATAAAAATTTTTATACAGGTGAACTTTGGAGAGGAAAATCAAAAAGCTGGGATAAATCCAGATAATGTAACAAGTTTTTTTAACTATTGTACTAAAAATTTAAACCTTAACATAATAGGTACAATGTGTATTCCACCTTTCGATCAAAACCCCGAACCTTTTTTTAAGCAATTACAGGAAATTAACAAAACGCTTAACTTGAACGAGCTCAGTATGGGCATGTCAGCAGATTATTTATTAGCTGTTAAGTGTGGATCGACTTTTTTAAGAATTGGTTCCAAGATATTTGGTGAGAGAAGTTAGTTAATAATTATTTTAGTTCGTTTATTTACCAATTTACAAAATATTAAGAAATCTTTTTCACTTAAAGCAATACATCCTTTTGTAGGCTTATAATCCTTAGTTAGATGGATAAATATTGCACTACCTTTGTTTTTCTTTGGTTTTAAATAATTGTACTTTATAGGTATTAGGTAATTATATTTAGAGTCATTTCTAAATAATTTTTCATATCTAAATCTTGTTTCATTATTTATTTTTACTAGTTTATTGTAATAATTACTGTTAATATCATCGCACCAACCATAATTACTCCTTATAATTTTACTATCATTACAAAACTCTATTTTTTTAACTCTATCTTTTCTATAAAGTAATTTATCAAGATAAAATCGACCTCTTGGCGTAGTTCCATCACCCTCTATTTTATAACTATTTGTTCCACCTTTTCCAATTGCACATTTTAGTTTAAACTCAGATATATATAGATAATTATTTTTTAAAATAATGTTCATATGGATAAATTTAACTTAATTATTGATGAAAACCAGTCTCTTTATGAAATTCTTAAAGAGTCAAATATTGGTACTCATTATCAGTTAATATTAGCAAATAATAACATTTCTGAATTAATCTCAAAATCAAACAAAGATAATCTTGACTACTTAATCTTGACTAACAAAAATTTTTTTTCGTATGACTTGAAAAAAACTATTTTAATAGACAAACCAATAAATATTAAAACTCTATTAGAAAAAATTAATTTATCTATTTCAAAAAATAAGTTTTCCACTACATCAAATATATCTGTAGGAAAATACTCAATCGATTTAAATTCGAGAAAGATTTATCTAGAAGGTGAAAGTCTTAAGTTAACTGAAAAAGAAATAGAATTAATAATGTATTTAAATGAGAGTAAAATTGAGAAAAAGTCTAATGAAATAAGTAAGTTTGTTTGGGGTCATTCTGATAATGTTGAAACGCATACTGTTGAGACGCATATTTATAGACTCAGGAAAAAGATTATTGATAAGTTCAATGACAGTCTTTTTATAATTTCAAATAATAATGGATATAAGATTAAATGAAAAAAAGAAATCCAGTAGCTAAATCATTATTTACTAGACAATACAAATCCAGAAAAGTTAAACCAAAAAAAGGAAAAGGAAGTTTTAAAAGAAAGCCAAAATATAATTAGTCAGCGATATTTACATTAAAGCTTACTATTATTCTATCTTCATCCGAAGTATTCGGTTCAACTGAATGCCATAAGTATGACGGAAATATTAATAATGTTCCCTCTTTAGGTTCTATTTTTTGAATATTCGCGGAAAATTCAGTCTTTTTAATATCCAATGGAAACCTATTTCTAGAGATCTGATTTGGATTATTAAAAATAATGTTACCACAGTTTTTAGGAGCCCGGACGTAGTATGCCGAACTTAAAAAACTATTAGGATGAATATGAGACTCATTAAAGCTATTCTTTTTATTTATTATAGACCACATTTCTGTGATCTTAACTTTCTCACCTTTGTATGGCCATCCATATTGTTTAAATACATCAAAAATGCAACTTTCTATTTTCATAGCAAAATTATGTGCAGCATTACCCTTTTCAAATTTAAATGGTTTTGAGTGCCAGCCATTCACGTTTGATCTTTTAAGACCTTCATTATCTTTATTAAATTCTTCTAAAATAAATTTTTCAAGTTCTAGATTTAAAGTTTTATAATTATCAATTTCGAAAGAAAATATTGGCTGAGGAAAAAACTTATAGGTATGTACCTTCATGACTCTATAATCTAGCACCGATCTGCTGAATAACTTTTGATGACATTTCAGTGCCTTTTTCTAAACTTTCTTTTAAGTTCATTTTATTAGAATAACCATGTAAAAAACCTGCAGCAAACAAATCACCAGCCCCTGTAAGATCAACAATATTTAACCCTTCTTTTATACCAGTCTCTATAATTTCGTTGTCGTTTATACAAACAGATCCTTTATCACCACGTGTTATAACTAGTAGTTTCCCAATTTTTTTACCAAATTCTATAACTTCAGTAAAATCTTTAGCATCAATTAGAGACATCATTTCCTGTTCATTTGCGAAAGTTATATCAAGTTTATTTTTCACTAAATCTAAAAAATGAGTTTTATGCCTGTCCACGCAGAATTGATCAGAAAGTGACATTGCAATTTTGTATGCACTGTTTATTGCTTTATCAAATGCTTTTTTGGGCTCACCTTCATCCCAAAGGTAACCTTCAAGAAATATTAAATCATACTGCTTAATCACTTCAGAATTTATATCATTTTCGCTAATTTTTCCTGCAGTACCAAGAAATGTACACATCGTTCTTTCAGAATCAGGAGTAACCAAAATAAGGCAAGTTCCAGTTGGTAATTCTTCTTTTTTCTTTGAGTATAGATATTTTACATTTTCTTTTTTTAATCCATCTTCATATTTACTTCCGAAATCATCATCACATACTTTTCCAATAAAACCAACCTGATTACCTAATTGAGATAAACCCACTATAGAATTGGCAACAGATCCTCCAGAAACAGTTTTTTCTACTTTAAGATTTTTTAATAAATTTCTAAATTCATTTTCTTCAAAAATTAATTTCATTGTGCCTTTTGTTAGCTTATTTTGACTAATAAAATTATCGTCTACTTTGCAGATTACATCTATGATTGCATTTCCAATCCCTAAAATTTTCATAATTAAGCCTTCTTGGTTTTAATTGGTTTTTTTCTGTTAGGATAACAACTAGTACAAATTTTACAAGATATTCCATAACATTCTCTTGCTTTACAGAACTCTCTTCCATAATAAATTATTTGTAGATGAAGTTTATTCCAATATTTTTTTGGAAATAATCTTTTCAAATCGTTTTCAGTTTGAACAACGCTTTTACCATTTGTAAGACCCCATCTTTGAGCAAGTCTGTGAATATGTGTATCAACTGGAAAAGCAGGGTATCCAAAACCTTGGGACATCACAACACTAGCAGTTTTATGGCCAACCCCAGGCAATTGTTCTAGTTCTTCAAAAGTTTTTGGCACTTTTCCATCGTATTTTTCTACTAATTTTTTAGATAGATAATAAACACTTTTAGCTTTAACTCTGAATATACCTATACTTTTTATTAATTTTTCAATTTTTTTTCTCCCTAATCTAACAAAATGTTCAGGCTTATTAAATTTTGGGTATATATTTTTTGTAACATTGTTAACGTTAACATCTGTACACTGGGCCGATAAAAGAACAGAGATCAATAATGTAAATATATTTCTATGTTTTAAAGGAATAGGTGTTGTTGGATATATTTTATTTAGAATTTTAAGAATAACTTTAGCTCTCTGGACTTCGTTCATTAATTGAAATTTAGAAGATTTCTCATTGAATATAGCCCGGGTCTTTTATTAATTAACCATTTAGCTGCTGTTAGCGCTCCTTCTGAATATAGGGCTCTATCAAATGCCTCATGATTTAAGGTTATAATTTCTTTTCCACTGGAAAATTTTACTTCATGCTCTCCAATAATCTTTCCTTTTCTAATTGAATTAAAATTTATTTTTTTTCCATATGGAAATTTTTTTTTGTTAAGATATTTTTTTCCAATCAGCTTGTAAAAATCTTTCTTTTTTCCATACGCAATTCCCCTCCCAAGCATCAAAGCTGTTCCAGATGGATGATCTTTTTTATGTTTATGATGTACCTCAAAAATTTTACTAAGATAATTACCTCCAAGAGACTCAGATGCTATTTCTGTTAAATACATTAAAAGATTAATGCCCAAACTCATATTTCCTGCTTTTAGAATTGGAATTTTTTTTGAATATCTTTCAATTAGTTTTTCCTCTTTTTTTGTAAAACCTGTTGTACCAATCACTACTCTTTTTTTTAATTTTGTTGCTATTTTAAGCACTTCAAAAGTACACCTTGGGACTGAAAAATCTATTATCACATCAGTTTTTTTAAATGCTGATAAACTATTTAATTCTGGTTTAATTCCATTTATTTTTTTTTTTAAAATTTGGTTCTCGGTAAGAGAAACCAATTTAAAACTGCTATTATTCTTACACGATTTTATTAATTGTTGACCCATTCTTCCTTTGTAGCCAGTAATTGATAATTTTATTTTCATTCTTATGGCCTTTCGCTATAAATTCTGTTTGAAATACCTCTGGCCTTTCTTATTATCGTGCAACTATTTTGCCTCTTTTTTTGTGGCTCAAATAAAGATACCAGCTCAAAACCTGGAAGTTGACCTTGATATATACTTAACTTTAGATGATTTAAAAAAGCTAAACCATGAACATTAGATAGAGTTGAGTGAAAAATAATATAACTACCGACTTTATCCGACAACAATGGAAATAAAATTTCCCTTTGATTTAAATAATTATTTAGTCCACCCAAATCACACCATATCAAGTCAAAACTTCGTTCTTTCTCTGGTATCAATTTATTGATCTCTAAATAATCGTTATTCCAAAATTTTAAATATTTATCCAGATCCAGCTTCTTAGAAACTTCTAAAACTTTATTTGCACTTGTTTCAGGATGTCCCAAATTATCAAAGCTATGTAGCATAAAGTTAGAATGATTCATTTTGTAATACTCCTCATTTTTTAAACTAGGATCGTATCTTACAGAATTTCCATCAAATTCATTTTTTTCAATAGATGACAGTTCACTTAATGCTGCCAAAATATATATTGATGTTAGACCTGCACCTATCTCTAAAATTCTATGTGGTCTTGTAAATTTAACTATTGAGTATAACAATGGAGCCATTTCCTCGGTTCCCATTGATGAAGATATTAAAGGCTTTATACTATCTAAAAATTCTTTTTGCTGGAGTATGGTTTTCATAATTAAGTTTTAGATTATATAAATATATTAACTATTTCTAGTTTATAATTCCTAAAATCAATATTGATATTTAAATTTAATTAATTCATCTTTGAAATTTGAATTAATCTCAGAAATAAACTCTTCATTTAATAATTTTTTATAATCATTATCCTTGCCTAAATTGAAAAAAGGTAGCTTCTTATCTGACCCTGACTTATTCATTGCTTCTTCAAAACCTACATTACTTTCCAAGTTTTTGAGTTTAGAGAACTCACAATTTTTAATGCAGTTATCCCCTTTTTCTTCATTAAATTCAGCATTGGCCTTTGTGACCTTATTAATAAATTTTACAACATTTTTGAAAGTTCCCAACGCATCATCCATCAAATCTTCATATCTAATAATATGCGTAGGGTATAAATTATTTTCTGTCCAAGATTTAACATGAAATTTCCAAGAAAAAAGTGCTTGGAAACCAAGATATCTATTATTTTCCTTAGAAAAAATGCCTTGCTTATTATTTAGCATAAATTTTAGAGCGTCATCGATGTTGATTTGATAGTGGTGTGATACAGACGATACTATATTTCTTGGGTCCCTAATAATATATATTACAGCTAAAGTATTTTGTTCATCAGTAAATCTATTTCCATTAATCTTACAAAGTGCATTATGAGTTTTAAAAAAATAAATCTTTTTAGATGAATTAATTTTTTCTTGCTCCTTTATCCAATACTTAGAAGTATCGTCAGGTTTCTCAAATTTATCTGGATAATTTCTAAAATATCTTTCACTGGGAAATGAGTCAATTTCTTTCAGTAATTTAAAATCAAAAGATCCATCTTTTGAAAAATAGTAATTAGACAATAAGGCTCTAAGCCAAGTATTACCACTTTTAGGATAAGAAGCTATCCAGACAATCATATATTTAAAAGTTCTAGACTATAATTTTGAATTAATCTAGTTTTTCCAGAAGTTTTTTGCTTTTTGGAAGAATTTTTTAATACTTGGATTTGATTTTTCGTTTTCAATTTCTCTAAATTTTTCAAGTAATTCTTTCTGCTTACTGTTCAAATTTACTGGAACTTCAGTATTTACTTGTACGTAAAGATCTCCAAATCCTCCTCCTCTCATGTGAGGCATTCCTTTTTCTTTAAGTCTAAACTGCTTTCCTGATTGAGTTCCAGCTGGTATTTTAATTTTTGCTTTACTGCCATCAATTGTAGGAATTTCAATTGATGTTCCGAGTGCTGCATCAGCTATTGATACTGGGAATTCAAAGAATAAATTTTCATCAGATCTTTTAAATAGTTCGTGAGAATGAACATTAATAAATAAATACAAATCCCCGTTTCCTGCTCCTCTTGAACCTGCTTCTCCTTTTCCCGAAAGTCTAATTCGTGTTCCGTCATCAACTCCCTTTGGAATTGTTACAGATAATCTCTTAGTCGCTTGTTTCTTTCCTTGGCCACCACAACTTGTGCATGGGTGTGTAATTTCTTCACCCGCACCCCCACATTGTGGGCATGTCTGTTGTACTGTAAAGAAACCTTGGTTAGATCTTACTTGTCCTCTACCTCCACACATTGAGCATGATCCTGCATTATGACCTGGTTTAGATCCACTACCACTACAAGTATCACATGTTTCAGATGTAGAAAATTTTATATCTTGTTTTTTACCTTTGTATGCTTCTTCTAGAGTAATTGATAAATCGTATCTTAGGTCGGAGCCTCTATAATTTGCTCTTCTTCCTCTTCTACGTCCACCACCAAAACCCTCTCCAAAAAAATCCTCAAAAATATCAGAAAAGTGTTCAGAAAAATCAAAATTAGAAAACCCTCCTTGTCCTCTTCCTCCGTTTTCAAAAGCTGCATGTCCAAAGTTATCGTAATTTTGTTTTCTCTCTGAATTTGATAAAACGTGATA
>MDTD01045239.1_pt1 | contig 13449 bp, 15 predicted proteins | sample 811221 | NCBI WGS metagenome assembly MDTD01 (sample SAMN05326646, study PRJNA326480) | marine metagenome | isolation source: seawater | place: Pacific Ocean: South West | collected 2011
ATAGACCACGGCATCTTCGTAGGTTTCCGCCCATTCCGCCCCTTCTTCCAGAAGCTCGGCAGCCCAGTCCTTGTCGTCCAGATCAGCAACGATTTCCTTGGCGCACTCTATGTACTCCTCCGGCGCGTCACACTCTTCCGCTTTTTCTTCCAGTTCTTCTTTTGTAGCCATTTTCAACCTCTTTCGTTTCTATCGTTAATCATAAAAAACATTATGAATTTAATGCAAATCTTAACTTCTATATCATAAGGAATGGCACAGGACAATTCCCAAGACAGTAAAACTAATAATCAATTGAATTTAAAAGATCAATTCATTTTTTTGAAAGATAATTCCTGCGGCGAAAAGAGATAAGCCACAGTTTATAAACGCATTAAAGGCCCCGGCACCGGATGGCGGCCGCGGCCTTTAAGCAAAAGGATAGGAGAAAAAGATCAGGCCTTTTGACGGACACTCGGGGCAGAGAACATGGAAAGGCGGTCCATATCCAGGCGCCCCAGGGTGATCTGCAGGGCTTCTTTCTCTTTATTCACCAGTTTGAACCAGTTCAGCAGTTCTGCTTCCAGACTTTCTTCGCCAACGGCTTTGCCGCCGTTTTTTCCGGAGAGGTTGTTGTCCATTTTACCGGAGTTGATAAAGGTCCACTGGTCGTTCATTTTAGATATCACCCCGGTATGGCCCCTGTTCCGCATGGAAAAAGAGAGGATCTGCCCCTGTTCAAGGCGGGGGGACAGCTCGGCCATGATTTCGTCCACGGTTCCTTCGGGGTCCGTTATCCGGTAGTAGGTTTCCTTGTATACATCCTTGCCGGATTCCGATACCAGGCCTTCTCCGTTGAGGTAATGGTTTCTCGCCAAGCCCTGCTGGCTGGCCCGGTTGACCAGATGCTCGTGGAGCCCGCCTTTCCCTGCGTACTTCACACCAAGCTCCGTCAAGCCGCCCACCAGGAGTTCATAGCAGTCCATCTGCTCGTAATCCCGGCCGATAAACTGCTTGGCAGACGTGGACAGGTCCATCATGCGGGCCTCTTGGGTTACAACAGCCGCATCTTGGGACGCGGCTGACATGGCTGTGATATTTGCCTGTTCCATGGTACCGGAAGAGGCGGAAAGATTACCGGCTGAATGTTTTGCCAACATGACTTCGGCCGCTTTGCCCCAGGCAAGTTCCCGGGTTTCAGGATTATAGTGCACCTGGGCACCTGGCTGAATCCGGTGATAGGGTTTATCGCTGTTTACCTTGTCATGAATAATGTTCCAGCACTCCGCTTTGAACGGGCTTTTGTAAAGCAATTGGGAAACCGTTGGGGTATCACGGGTGATGGTTCCCAACAGGACAGGACCGCTGCCCTGCTCCCGGGATGCGGTGTCGATTTCATTTGTCAAAATCGTGTTAAACCGGTTCCGGGTTTCCGGCGGACGTGACCATACGCCGCTGCTCGGCAGATTCGGTGGCTGCAGGCCGGTATTGTCAATTTTCACACGGCACCTCCCTTATTCACAGGGGTTTGTTGCATACAAAGCGATATGTCTCCATAAGAGCAGAATCTGTGCCAACAGGCAAAAAATCAACCGTCCGGTTTGCGGGCAAAGGGTTTCAGCATTTTTACCGCCAGGGCATGCTGCCGTCCAATCCTCACATCCGCCAATTAATTGACGGAATCTGCGCCAATTTTCCGGTGGAAGCCGTATCCTTTGCAATTAAAACCCCTTGCAATTTTCCCCCTGCCGGTATATCTCAGGTTTCCTGAAAAGGAGCAACGACCAATGAGCCCATACCCATTGTCCCCATACACATTTAAAAACCGGCCTGTAGCCCGGGCGCTCTACCAGGCCCTGACAGAAGACCCTTTTTATATCACCCTGGAGCAACAGTGCGCTTCAAAAGGAGAGCAGGCCAGGGAAGCCATGTTCCGCTACTATGACTACGCATTGGCCGAAGCCTGCGATCACGGCCGCCTGACCCTGACACCGGATGAACGCTCCGGTGCTGCCATCTGGAGCTGCCCTCTGGACGGCGGGACACAGACGGAACTCGGTGCAAAGAAAAAAGCCTTTATTCGGGACTGCCTGGGAAACGGCAGCCTTGTAGCCTACACTGAGATTGTGGAGTATATGTCTGCCCAATCGGCTGATGTGGTGGGCCCGGAGTTCTGGTATCTGTCCATTCTGGGCCTTTGCCCGGACTGCCAGGGGAAAGGTTTGGGAAAAAAACTTCTGGCACCTGTACTGGAAGAAACCGATAATCTCGGTGTGCCGGCATATGCCGAAAGCTTTACCCCGAAAAATTTCAGCTTTTATGAACGGCTGGGATTTAAACCGGCCAAACTGGTGGATGAGCCCGTTACCGGTGGCAGGTACGCCATTCTGGTCAGACCGCCACAGCCATTAGGATGATGTGCCATGACAGATAAAAAAATACAAATGGTTGAAACTCTTGCCCTGACCCGGTGTCTTCTGTCGGACATGGTTGCGGAACTGAAAACCAAAGGGTGTGATGCAGACGATGCCCTGATTGTCCGGGCCGCTGACGTGGATGCCAGGCTTTGCGCAGAAGAAAAGGCTTTGGCACCCCAGGCCGACCCTGTGCCTGCCGAACCTGCGACTCCCCTCAAGCTGCATCAACTGCCGGCCGAAAAAGTCAACCGCTTGAATCTTTCTGAATCGGATGCCCCTGATTTTGATGCATTGGCCCTTCCCCCGCACACCAGGGAAGACCTGGCCGAAGCCGCCTTCACCTTTGAAAACCAACTGATGGCTCTGCTCGGGGATGACAATGCCATGCCCTGGGAGGCCTATGCCGACCTGCCTGCGGACCGTCTGGTGCAGATCGTGGCAGCCTCCGTGGACAAGATCTGCCGGCTGGGGGCGGGGTAACCGCCCGGGGGTGCCGGTTTAGCTTTCTATCAGATCCCGGATGGACTCAATGTCTGCCAGGGCCTTTTCCATGGAGACATCTTCCCAGCCGTTCTCCTTGATCCGGGTCAGTTCCTTGAGGAAACGGCCCAGGGTCTGGGTATATTTGGCGGCCGCCCCCAGACCGTCGGTGGCCTTCCCCTGAATTTCACCGCTTTCCCTTCGGCTCTCCTGCATCTCATTGTAGGCCTTGTTGATGGACTTTTCCCCGGATTGAACACTTTCCCGGATCTCCTCGCTGCCGTGCTCCAGCACCTTTCGTGCCTTATCCACCTTGGCGGCTGAAATGCCCAACTCCTTGGCTCGTTCTTCATTCACAGCTTTGCGGGTCGTTTTTGGGGTCTTTTCCCCCTCTTCTCCATCATCTTGCATATTGTCCAGCAGGGCCAGGCACTTGAGGATATCCTCATCAGACATATTCCGCCGGTTCCGCTGGATGTGAAAACTGTAGAGAATGGCATCATCCTCGTTTTCAAAGGATTTGACCACCACGGGCACGGTATCAAGCCCAAGCTCCCGGGCTGCCGTGAACCGGGTGTGCCCGTCCACCACGATCCCCTCTTCCTCCCAGACCACAATGGGGAATACCGGGTCGAATCCGTTGGTTTCCATATCCTGACTGATGGCTGCCAGGGTCTCGGCCTTGATGGGGAAAAGTGTGTCAAAAGGTTCCCGGGTCTTCAGCCCGGCGGTGTCTACGACTTGGGTACGTGCTTCCATATATCCTGCTGCTGTCTGTATAAGGGGTTATTCATACGGGAAAAAATCATTTCGGTCGGTGTATTTCGTTTTACCTGATCCGGCAGGTGGTTATACAGGAATTTAAGCAGGACTTCAATGGATTTACAAAATCCCATCGGTGGGGCGCCGGACATAAGATCCTGGACCGAAATCAACTCAGCGGGACGTCCCGGAATGCCTCCCGGACCGCCATCCCCTCCTCCCCGTCCTATTTTCCGAACAACGATATTTTCCAGGGCGGTCAATTGCCCCTGCGGGCCAAAGCGAGCCCCAGGCCCGCGGCAATCATCAGGCAACCGGCTGTCCGCAGCAGCGGTTTAAAGACGTTTCGGCGCTGCAAAAAGACTCTTGTATGCCCCGCAGCCAGCGCCCAGAGAGATGTGACCGAAAAGGTAATAACAAGGAAAGTCGGGACAATCACCGCAAACTGTATTCCAAGAGGCTGCCCCGCATCAATAAACTGCGGCAAAAAGGCGGCAATGAAAATCAGGCTTTTAGGATTGGGGATGGTAACCACCAGCCCCTGGATAAAAAGATTTTTCCTGGAAACCCCGGCATTGTCAAATTCCACGGGCGCCCCTGCCCCCCGCCACTGGCGAACCCCAAGATACACCAGATAGAGGGCACCGCCCCAACGAAGCCACTCAAAGGCCTGGGCAACCTCCTGGAGCAGCGACGTCAGCCCCACAGCCGCCACCCCGAGCTGAACGGCAACCCCGGCGGTCTCCCCGGCCACCGTGGCAAGGGCCGGCCACGGGCCGAACGAAATACTGTGGGCCACCGTCAGCAGGACAGAGGGACCGGGCAGTGAAATCATAACTGCGGTGGCAATGACAAATGCAAAAAACACGTGAACTTCCATGGTAAATCCTCCTTTTTTTCCTGAAGGATAGCCCGCACACAGGTTGTATTTATTGTAAAAAATTGATGCGGTAAGCCTGGGGAGTCACCGTTGTCATGGCTTTGAAGTAGCGGTGAAAATGGCTTTGATCGAAAAAGCCGCATTCAAGGGCGGTATCGGCAATGTCCCGGCCCTCCCGCAACAGCTCCCGGGCCTTTTCCATGCGGCAATTCATTCGGTAAGCATGCGGAGTAATGCCGGTGACGGCCTTGAAGCTGCGGATCAAGGTATAGGGATTGGCATCCAGGGAAGCCGCCAGAGAATCCAGGGGCCAGTCCCGATGCAAATCCGTTGACAACAGATGCTTTAACCTTGCCACGTCACCTCCGGTTGTCTTTCGGGATTCCCCGGGACGGCAGACCGCCGTGAAAATATTGCAGACCAGATCAAACAGAACCTGCTCCTTTTCTTCCAGATGCACCGGGTCATCCATCAACAATCCCATGGCCCGGCAATAAGCTTCGTACACCTCTGCGTCTTCAATCCGGAATCTTTCCGCCGCGACAAAATCCCCCACCGCCCACAAAGTCTGCTGCACTTTCAGGCACCAGTCCCTATCCAGGTGAAGCATATAATAACTGCGGACAGTTCCTTTGACCGGATTGCAGGCATGCAGGACTTCGGGATTAAAGACCACCAGGGTACCGGGCAGAAGGTTGGCCGTCTCCCCGTTCAGGCTGTAGACAACCTCTCCCTCATCCACGGCACCGATACTAAGAGTCCTATGCATATGCGGTTTGAAAGAATCCGAACTGTCCCGGGAACAGCGCAGTTCCGCAAAGGGAAGACCCGGATCCTTGAAAAAACGTTCACTTCTCATGGGCATATATTAATTGCTTCGGAGCTGTTCGTCGAGGGATATCATCTGATTAGAAAAAATCCATAGGGATACGGCAGGATTGTCATTCCTGTGTAACGAGAGTGGGTAATGATCGCTGCCCTAAACTAAATATCAAGCCGGTTGTCAAGCCAGTTGCGAATCAGGGTATGCATCCGCTGTTGTCCGAAGCTTTCGAAATGACCGCCGTGTACCACGGACACCTCAAGGTCCAGCAGCCGTTTCATGGTGCGCTGGTAGTCCCGGATGTCCGAATGATAAACATCGTCGTACAGCGGTCCGTCATAGATGGCATCACTGGGAAAAAGCATCCGTGTGGCCGGTTCATAAAGTCCTGTTAGACCCGGGGAATGGCCGGGAAGATGAAGGACCGTAAGCGACCTGTCCCCAAGGTCGATAACATCGCCGTCAGCCAGAACCCCGGTGGGCGGTGCCGGCCTCACCTGGTAGTCCTGAGGCCTGAATCCTTCAAAGGGATACTCAACGAAGAGTTCCGGTACCATATAGCCTTCCACGGTGGTGTTCTCCCGGGTCGGGCGGCGCAGGATATCAGCTTCGTTCTCATGCACCCGCCGGTCCTCAAACTCCCAGCTGCCGCCGCAATGGTCGAAATGGGTATGGCTGGCAATGCAGACCACGGGATGGCGGGCCAGTTGGGGAAAGGCCTGCTTCAGGCTCATAAGGCCGGTGCCGCTGTCCATCACCAGGTGCCGGTCCCGGCCATGGATCACCCAAATGTTGCAGGCAACGGCCGGGTCCAGGCAGGCTTCCCTGATCCGGGTCACCCCGTTGTCAAAGGCCCGGATATCAAACCAGCGGTTCGCCGTCCGCATCATTTCCCCACCCGGATATCAGTTCGGCAGGTCATCCGGTTCAATACCAAAGTTTCGGTATCCGGCAGTTCTGCCTGGGTGCCGGCCTTTCTATTTTCTTGGGTCTGGGCCATTCGCGTTTTTGACATTGGATCTCCTCTTGTGTGTGAATCCACCATACATCAGAAAAAAAGAAAGTGATACGTCACTTTTTTTGTTTTTGTTTATCTTATACGTTCTCAAGTCTTGTACTTTTTTAAGGAAACCCGCAAAAATACACTTGACCTGTCTAAGGGTTCATACTTTACCCTCGGGCAGTTAATAAAAAACACAACCACAGGAGACGCCATGTTTTCCATTGCCCGGGCCTGTGAACTGGTGGGGGTTGCCCGCTCCACCCTGCTTTACTACGAGCGGATCGGTATCATCTCTCCGGCACGTCATCCTACGAACGGATACCGGGCGTATTCAGATACGGACATCCATGCCCTGATCCTGATCCGGCAACTGCAAAAGGCGGGGTTCAGCCTGAAAGAGGCCCGGGACATCATGCAGGGGCATCTGGATGCCGACCTGATCCTGGCCAGATACCAGGCCCTGGAAAACGAAATCCGGGAGTTGATGACGGCCCGGGAGATGGTCAACGCCCTTGCCGTACACGCCACGGGCAGTCCGCCTGCCACCGAGGAACGCCTGGATCTCAAGGGCCGCTGGCATGCCGAACTGGAAAAAAAGGCAGGCAAAGCCCATGAACAATGGCTGAAACGGCTGGGATTTGACGACAAGCAGCAATTGTACATCCGGTGGGTCACCCGGAACCTGGCGGACTCAGGGGACTATATGAAAGATTTTTTCAGGGTGTTCGAGGCCATGAAACGCCAGGGCCCCGGCAGTCCGGCAGCCACAACAAAGGGATTCCACCTGATTCCGAATAATCGGCAGATTAAACACATCCTTGAAATAGGATGCGGCAAAGGAGAGTCCTGCCTGACACTGGCGGCGCTCAGTCCGGCCCGGATAACGGCCATCGACAACCATCAGCCCTTTCTGGATGCACTGGCTGCAGATGCAGAAGCCTCAGGATTCAGGGACCGGATCGATATCCGTAACATGAGCATGACAGATATGGATCTTGAACCGGGCAGCGTTGATCTGATCTGGTCCGAAGGCACGGCCTATTTCATGGGGTTCAAAAAAGCCCTGACAGACTGGAAGACCCTGCTGCGGCCGGGGGGCCATCTTTTTGTCAGCGACGCGGTCTGGCTGACGGACACCCCATCCGCCCCCATTGCCGACTACTTCGGGATCGAGTACCCCGGCATGGCAACGGCCGATGCAAGGAAGCAGGAAGCCCGGGATTTAGGGTACCGGGTGGAAGGGGAATTCATCCTGCCCGAAGACGACTGGCGGGCCTTTTACAATGACATGACGGCCTGTGTCCTGAAAGCAGAGTCAAAAACCGGCCCTTCCCAGGCCTTTGATAAAATGAAGACGGAAACGCAGGTCGGGCTGAAATATCTCAAGGAGTATGGGTATATCTGCCTGCTTCTCAGCCCGGCCGCCGAACCGATACAAAGGAAAAACAAATGAAACTTACCGTACTGGTGGATAACAATACATTGATCGACAGGTACTTCATGGCAGAGCCGGGCCTTTCCCTGCTCATCGAAGACGAGGATGTCAGGGTGCTCTTTGACACGGGGTATTCAGACCTTTTTATAAGGAATGCGCAAAAGATGGGAAAAGACCTTTCCCGGCTGGATTACCTGGTGATCTCCCACAGCCATCTGGACCATACCTGGGGCCTTGATCCCTTTATCCGCTACCTCACCGAACTGGCCATCGAAGACCGGCCCCACACCCGGCCTAAACTTGTGGGCCATCCCGGCATATTCACCTCCGCAGGCATGGACATGATCCCTGAGTTCGGCAGCCTGATGTCCCGGGAAAAAACCGCCCGGCACCTGCCCCTGAAGCTGAGCCGGGAGCCGGTATGGCTCTCGGACCGGCTGGTATTTCTGGGGGAGATACTCAGGGAAACCGAGTTCGAAGGTAAAACCGCCTTCGGCCAAAAAGAGGGGGAAGAGTCACCTGATCTGGTGGCGGACGACTCCGCCCTGGCCTATCGGACCGAGCAGGGCCTGGTGGTCATCACGGGCTGCGCCCACGCCGGAATCTGCAACACCATCACCTATGCCCAGAAGGTATGCGAAGAAGAGCGCATCGCCGATGTCATCGGCGGTTTCCACCTGCTGGACCCGCCCATGGTCCAGATCAAAATGACGGTGGACTTCTTCCGGAGGGTCTCCCCTTTAGCGGTGCACGCCTGTCACTGCACCGATCTGAATTCGAAAATCGCCCTGGCCCGGGTGGCGGCGGTAAAGGAAACCGGCGTGGGCATGACACTGGATTACAAAAGCAAATAATTCACAGACAAAGGGACATTCCATAGGACACGCAATGACATTCACATTCAAAACACCGGATTCCAGGGACTATGAAACCCGGGTGTCCACCCTCTTAAACAACGTATTCCACCCGGAACGCGTGGGGGATCTGGCCTCCAGTTTTTTCCGTTACCTGCCGGGACTGACACCTGAGCACTGGTTTACCATGGCCGATGACAAAACCGGAGAACCTGTGGCCTCCTTTACCCTGATTCCCTGGACCTGGGAACTCAACGGCATCCGCCTCAAGGTGGCGGAAATGGGTCTGGTGGGCACCCTGGCAAGCTGCCGGGGAGAGGGTTTGATGCGGAAACTGAACCGGCATTTCGATGCCTATGTCCTGGAAAAAGGATACGACCTGTGCATCATCCAGGGCATCCCCGGCTTTTACCACAACTTCGGTTATCACTACGCCATTGAGTTCGAAAGCCATATCGACCTGCCTTTGGCCCTGATTCCGGATTCGATGCCAGATGCTCACGAGTCTTTCGTTTTCCGGAAAGCAGGAACCAAGGACATCCCTTTTCTCATGGCCCAGGATGCAGACTACCGGAACGCCAATGCATTTTCCGTTTACCGGTCCCAAGCGGAATGGGACTACCTGCTCACCCACAGCCGGGACACGGAGTACGGTTCCGATTTCTGGATTCTGGAAACCCCGGACGGCAGCCCCCGGTTTTACGCCCGGGTGCCCCTTCAGGGCTTCGGCCACGGTCTGATTTTAAGTGAGGTCAGCGAGGCCATCAGCCACGACGGGTTCCTGGCACTGGTGCGTCACTTAAAAGCACTGGCAACTCAGACGGAAAAACCTCACATCCGGGTCAACCTCCACCGCCAGAGTCCGGCCGGTCAGATGGCCCAGGCCATGGGGGCAGGGGTCAACCGGCCCTATGCCTGGCAGATCAAGATTCCGGATGCCCTAAGTTTTCTGAAACGCATCCGGCCGGTGCTTGAACTCAGGCTTGCTGCGGGCATGTTCAGGGAATATACCGGCGCCCTCCGGCTGGACCTGTACACCGAAGCCATTGACCTGGCCATCCACCGTGGTAAGATCACCATTGTCCGGGGGGCGGATGAGGATGCCGGGCAAACCTTCTGCATCCCCAAAGATCTTATCGCCCCCCTGGTGCTGGGCTACCGGAGCTGGGAAGAACTTCAGCACTGCCGGCCGGACATTTTCCCGGCCAACCAGCACCTGAGGTTCAAACCGGCGGTGCAGCCGGACGAGGCGGGCCTGTTAACCGGAACGCTGTTCCCCAAAACCAGGTCCTGGATTTACGAACGTTTTTAGCCCGGAAGGCAGTAAAATGCCACCGGGAAGGAGGTTCCCGTGGCATCTGCTTTCACCATGACAACACTCGGCCGTACCGGCCTTAAGGTAGGACGGCTGGGGCTTGCCGGCAGTTACGGCGCCCCGGCCGGCGCCTATGAAGCCGCCTTTGACAGGGGCTGCAACTACTTTTATTCAGGCTCCGGCCGTAAACGCTCTCAGATGAAAGCTGCGGTCCGCACCCTGGTGAACCGGGGATACCGGGACAGGATGGTCATCAGTATCCAGACCTATGCCCGCATGGGGCTGATGACCAAATATCTTTTCAAACAGGCGCTTACATCCATGGGCATCGACCATGCCGATATCCTCATGCTGGGCTGGCACAACAGCAAACCATCAAACCGATTGATTGATTTTGCCCTGTCCATGAAGGAAAAGGGGCTTGCCCGCTTTATCGGGTTGTCCGGCCACAACCGGCGCCTGTTCGCCGACTTGGCACGTTCCCCGGAAACGGATGCCGTCTTTGATCTGTTCCAGATCCGGTACAACCCGGCCCATACCGGGGCGGAAAAAGACTGCTTTCCCGACCTGGACCAGAGAGGCCGCCAGGGCATCGTCTCATACACAGCCACCCGGTGGGGCCATTTGCTGAAAGAAAAATACATGCCACCGGGAGAACCGCCGCTGACCGCATCCGACTGTTACCGGTTCGCACTGTCAAACCCGCTTGTGGATGTCTGCCTGACCGGCCCGCGAAACAAGGAAGAGGTGGCACACGCCCTCAGCGTCCTGGACAAAGGACCGCTGACCCTTGAGGAAACCGAACGGATAAGGCGCATCGGTGCCCATGTCCATGACACTGCCGGCGGCGTTTTCAGCTGAAAAAACCAGATACCCTTATACATTTGGATACCTCAATGACAGCCAGCAAGATGCGAGCAAAGATCCTTGATCTGCTGAAGGCCCGCTACGGCATTACCGGCCGCCTGACGCGGATGGCCGGAGAAAATACCACCTATCTCGTGGAAGCGGACACCGGCATGGCCTACGTTTTCAAGCCGATGGATGAAGAAACCACCACAGGCATGATCGAAGTGGAACACCTGGCCGTGGAAACCCTTATGAATGCGGAGCTGGGCATTATGCTGCCCCGGATTATCCCCACCCGGGAAGGTGATGTGGTGGCAACGGCCAAAACCCGGGACGGGATCACCATACGCGGATGCCTGCGCAGCTTTGTACAGGGGCTGCCCTGGCACAGTGATGTGCCGGCGTCACCGGAACGCCTGAAGAATCTGGGACGCACCGTTGCCCGGATGACCAACATCATGTCCGCCATCATCCATCCGGATACCCTGAGAACCCACCCGTGGGATCTGGCTGCGGCCGATCAGCACCGCGCCGCCATCGGCAAAGTCGAAGATCCGGCCCGTCGTCAGATCCTGGAACGAATCTTCCTGCGGTTTTCCGCCATTGCCCGGCCCAAATTTGCGAAACTGCCCCGGGGTCCCATCCACGGGAACCTCACCGACGCCAATGTCCTGATTCAGGGAAACCGGGTGTCCGGTATCCTGGATTTCGGGAACTGCCTGGACAACCCGCTGGTCAATGAGCTGGCCATTGCCCTGGCCTGTCACACCCCGGACGAACCAGACCCGCTGGATACCGCAGCGTTGATGGTGGGCGCCTATCACAGGGAGCGCCCCCTGTCCCGGGACGAGATCGAGGTATTGTTCCCTCTGATGTGCACCCGGCTGGCGGTTTCCCTTATCCTCACCTCCCGGCACCGCACCCCGGCACCGGACCGGGCCTGGAAAAGACTGGCTGAGTTGGTACGTCATACACCGGCGGCAGCCGCCAGGGCCCTTGCCGCACACACGGGCCTGATGCCATACGCCAATCAGGGCATGGCCACCGGGGTGCTGGCCGAAAGACGAAAAACCTGCATTGCCCCCAGCATTTGCCCCGCCTACAATACACCGGTTAAAATGGTCCTGGGCCGTGCCCAGTATCTATACGATGCTGCAGGCAACCCCTATCTGGATCTTTGCAACACCGTCAGCCACGTGGGCCACTGCCATCCCCATGTGGTGGCCGAGGGGCAAAAGCAGATGGCCCGGCTGAACATCAGCACCCGTTACCTTTACGACAATCTTATCGATTACGCGGAACGGCTCACCGCCACCCTGCCCGCCCCCTTAGATACCTGCCTTTTTGTCAACTCCGGCAGCGAGGCCAACGACCTGGCCCTGAAAATCGCCCGGACGGTGACGGGCAGGCCGGATATCCTTGCGGTGGACAAGGCCTGCGGTGACGAGGTGGCCAACATCATAGAAGGCGGAAATATTTCTCCTGCAGCCTTATTCACGGCGTCCCTGTTCTTCCCGGGCGGCCAGATCACTCCGCCGGCCGCCTATTTCCAAACCGCCTTTGCCCATGTGAGGAAGGCCGGCGGCCTTTGCATCTGCGACGAAGCCCAGACCGGTCTCGGCCGCACCGGATCCCACTTCTGGGCGTTTGAAGGCCATGGCGTCGTGCCGGATATCGTGGTGATGGGAAACGCCATGGGCAACGGCCATCCCATGTCCGCCGTGGTAACCACCCGGGCCATTGCAAGTGCCTTTGCAGACCGCATGGCGTTCTTTTCCACCTTCGGCGGCAACCCCGTCTCCTGCGCCATCGGCATGGCCGTGCTGGACGTCATAGAAAACGAAGGGCTCCGGGAAAACGCCCGGGATGTGGGGCAGCATATGATGTCCGGGCTTGAATTCCTCAAAGAACGTCACCACATTATGGGAGACGTCCGCGGCACGGGTCTTTTCATCGGGGTCGAACTGGTAGAAGACCGGGCCACCAGGGCTCCGGCAGCAAACGCTGCGGCCATTGCAGTGAACCGGCTCAAGGAAGAGGGCATCCTGCTTGGAACCTGCGGCCCCTTCTCCAACGTGATCGAAATCAAGCCGCCCCTGGTGATCACCCGGCAGGACGCGGACCACTTTGTCAGAACCCTGGATGTCATCCTGACGGAAATCAGCACGGAAAGGAGAAACCATGAATGAACTGCTCACAAAAAAATGTGTTCCCTGTAAAAAAGGCGCCCCGCGCCTGACCCCGGATGAACTCGCCGCCATGCGCCCTGAAATTCCGGACTGGGAGGTCCGGGAAAAAGACGGGGTTCAAAAACTTCACAAGGCCTTCAAATTTAAAAATTTCGCAGAAGCCCTGGCCTTTGCAAACCAGGTCGGTGAACTGGCGGAAGCCGAATACCACCACCCCACCATCGTTCTGGACTGGGGACGGGTGGAAGTGATCTGGACCACCCATAAAATCAAAGGACTTCATGAAAATGATGTGGTGATGGCGGCCCGGACCGATGCCCTGTCCTGATTACCGGGGTTGATTGTCCGGCCTGTTGCCGCACCTGTGGTCTATCGCAACCGACGTAGACCTAAAACCTTGAAATTAAAGTTTTTCCGCTTATTTTACGATACATAAGAGTAAAGCCTTTAGCACCCATGGACA
>MDTD01081108.1_pt1 | contig 13449 bp, 14 predicted proteins | sample 811221 | NCBI WGS metagenome assembly MDTD01 (sample SAMN05326646, study PRJNA326480) | marine metagenome | isolation source: seawater | place: Pacific Ocean: South West | collected 2011
GATCTGGCCTTCGCGAACCGACAGCGAGACGCCGCGCAGTGCCATGATCGGCCCGTAATAGCTTTCCAGGTTGACGATGCGCAGCACCGGTTGCGCCGCCTGGCCGGCCGCGGATTGGCTCATCACGTTCATGCCGCGTCCTCCGCTGTGTCGTCGGTGCCGATATAGGCTTCGATCACCGCCGGATGGTTCTGCACCTCGTGCGGCGTGCCGAGCGCCAGCGTCTTGCCGTCGGCCAGCGCCATCACCCGGTCCGAAACCGAGGCGACGAGATGCATGTCATGCTCCACCATCAGCACGGTGATGCCCATCTGCTTCTTGAGATCCTCCACCCAGAAGGCGACATCCTGCGTCTCCTCCACCGAGAGGCCGGAAGCCGGTTCGTCCAGCAGCAGCAGTTTCGGCTTGATCGCCAGCGCCCGGCCCATCTCCACCACCTTGCGCACGCCATAGGGCAGGCCGGCAATGTATTTCTCGCGATAGGCATGCAGGTCGAGAAAGTCGATCACGTCCTCCACCGCGCGCCGGTTCTCGATTTCCGCCTGGCGCACCGAAGGCAGGAACAGCAGTTCGGAGAACAGGTTGGTCTTGCGGAAGCGGTTGCGCCCGACCAGCAGGTTCTGCAGCACCGTCGCCTGCTCGAACAGTTCGATGTTCTGGAAGGTGCGCGCGATGCCGAGCTTGGCGATGTCATGCGGCGGATGCTTCAGCAGGTTCTCCCCGTCGAAGACGATCTCGCCCTCGACCGGATCGTAGAAGCGCGAGATCAGGTTGAACAGGGTCGACTTGCCGGCCCCGTTCGGCCCGACCAGCGCGAAGACCTCGCCCTCTTCCACGTCGAACGAGACATTGTTGACGGCGATGACCCCGCCGAATTTCAGGGTGACGTTGCGGACTTCAAGGAGGCTCATCGCATGCGCTCCGTCTTCAGGTAGCTTTTCTGGCGGCGGAACATGTCGCGGCGGTAGAAGGGGAACAGCTCGAAATAGGTCCGCATCTTGATCCATGACCCGTACATGCCGCGTGGCTCGTAGAGGATGAACAGGATCAGGATCAGTCCGAACACCGCGGTCTCGATACCCGGGATGACGATCGAGCCGACGCCCGTTGCCTGGCCGATCCAGTCGCGCAGGAAAGCCAGCACCTGCGGCAGGAACACCACCAGGATGGCGCCGAAATAGGCCCCGTGGATCGTGCCCAGCCCGCCGATCACCACCATCAGCAGCAACTGGATGGATATCAGGATGAGGAAGGCCTCGTGGTTCACGAAACCGATGAAATGGCCCATCAGCGCGCCCGCCAGGCCCGTGATGCCGGTCGAGACCCCGAAGGCGATTGCCTTGGTGCGCGCCACGTTGACACCCATGGCCTGGGCCGAGATTTCCGAATCGCGCACCGCCGCGAAGGCCCGGCCCAGCGGCGAGCGCAGGATGTTCCGGTAGAACAGCGTCACGATCAGCGCGACGACGAGAACCACCCAGTAGAAGGCGAACGGGTTGCCGTAGCGGTTGATGTTGAAGCCGAGGATCGAGATGTCGGGCACGAGGATGCCGGCAACGCCGCCGGTCAGCGGCTCGGCGATGACGATCAGGTCCTCCACCAGGATGGAGACCGCCAGTGTCGCGATGGCCAGATAGATGCCGTGCAGCTTCGTCGTCGGAATGGCGATGAGGACACCGGCGAGTCCCGCGATCAGGCCGGCCAGCGGGAAGGTGACGAGGAACGGCAGGCCCAGCCGCGATTGCAGGATCGCATTGGCATAACACCCGATGGCCAGGAACGCGGCATGGCCGAGCGAGGCCTGGCCGGTCTGGCCCACCAGGATCATCAGCCCCATGCCGGCCAGCGACCAGATGAGCACATTCGTCACCTCGCCCAGCACGAAGGTGCTCACGAGATAGGGCATGGCCAGCAGGAGGATCAGCAGCAGCAGGTACCAGCGGGCCTGGTGCCAGTCCTTGAAGAGCCGGATGTCCTGGTCGTAGGACGTCTTGAAGAGTATGCGCATGGCGTCCTCAAACCTTCTTGCGATGAACTTGCGCCAGGATTCCGTGGGGCCGGAAAACGAGCACGAGGAACAGCAGCAGGTAGGGGGCGATCTGGCTGTAGCCGGCGGCGATGTAATAGGCGGCGAACGGCTCCATCACGCCGATGATGAGCCCGCCGATCAGCGCGCCGGGCAGCGAGCCCATGCCGCCGATGACCGCCGCGGCAAAGGCCTTGATGCCCAGCAGGCCGGCCGACGGATCGATGGAACCCTTCGCGGCGTAGAGGATGCCGGCCACGGTCGCCATCATGCCCGCCAGCGCCCAGACCAGCGATTGCACCCGCTTGACCGGGATGCCCATGTAATAGGCGGCAAGCTGGTTCTGCGACGACGCCTGCATGGCCACGCCGAGGCGGGTATTGTTGAAGTAGAAATAGAACAGCACGGTCAGGAGCAGCGTCGAGACGATCACCGCGACCTCGTCGACCCCGAGCACGACGCCGCCAAACGAGACGTCCTTGCCGGCGAACGGCGTTTCCAGCGATTGCGGTTCATGACCCCACAGGGTCCCGGCGGCAAACCGCATCACGAAGCCGATGGCGATCGTCAGGATGACGACGGCGACCTGGCTCTGACCGAACATCTGGCGGATGACGACGAGGTCGAGGACGTATCCGATGACACCCATGAGGGCGATGGCAAGCGGCACCGCGATCCAGAAGGGAAGGCCGAGCTGGTCTGAATTGGTCAGCCAGAGCGTGACGAAGGCCCCGAGCATCATCATGTCGCCCTGGGCGAAATTGACGGCTTCGGTTGCCTTGTAGATGAGCACGAAGCCCAATGCGATCAGGCCGTAGATACAGCCATTCGCAAGGCCGCTCACCAGCAGCTGCGATACGTCCACGACAGTTTCCTCCCATTGTCGCGATACGGTCTTGTGCCGTAGTGTTTCAGCAAGTTAATCAGCTTTGCCCCTCCTTGGCAAAGCGGATTCAGGCCACCTTATCCGGGCATCAGGAATACCTTTCCGTTTGGTTTTGCCAATTCGCCGGCCAATCGTGAATGGGCTTCGCTCAGTGGAATCACGGCTGTGACGTCCGTTTTCCATTCACCCGATGCAAAGCGCGCCTGCACGGCCTGGGCGGCGGCCATGTTCTCTTCCGGCGAGGCACGCCGTTTCCATTGGGTCAGCCAGAACCCCTCGATCCGCTTGTCCATGAAGATGAGTTGCCCCGGTTCCGGGATGACCGTATCCGCGCCTTCCAGCCGGCCATAGACGATCCAGCGCGCGCCCCGCCCCATGGCGGCAAAGACCTGGCCGGCCAGCGGCCCGGTCACCGCGTCCAGGAAGATGCGCGGCTTTTCCTCCTTCAGGACAGCAGCCAGCCGCGCGGCGAAATCCGGCGCCGTGACATTGAGCACATGCGCCGCGCCATGGCTTTTCAGGAGATCGATCTGGTCGTCGCGGCGCACCAGCGCAATCGGCCGGTATCCCTCGTCGGCCGCCATGCGCGCGATGAGCTTGCACAGCTGGCTTGCCGCCGCGCTCATGATGAAGGCCTTCTCGCCTTCCTCCTTCACGATGCCGAACATCGCGTGGGCGGTCAGCGGATTGACGATCATGGCCGCGCCGTCGGCATCGCGGATGTCGTCGCGCAACGGGATGCAGACGGAAGCATCGGTCAGCGCATAGTCCGCCCAGCTTCCCGATTGCGTGGCGATGAAGGCCACGCGCCGGCCCTTCAGGCTGTCGGCGAAAGCACCGCCGCCAGAAGCGACCACTTCGCCAACGCCTTCAAAGCCCGCCGGTTTCCCCTTCACGCGCCGCTGGCCGTACATGCCCTTGATGAACATGACGTCGGCGGGATTGACCGAGGCCAGCGTGACCTTGATCAGCACCTGCCCCTCGCCCGGCTCCGGCACTTCCGTCTCGGCCAGTTCGACATAGGGGTCGAGGCTCTCCAGTTGCATGGGCGACGGCTGGTCCGTGAAGCCGTCGTTCGATTGGATCAGGGCCTGCATCGTCTTGCTCATGGCCGCCTCACGGTGTCAGCACGATCTTGCCGGTCGCCCCGCGCCCGAGCACGCGCTCCAGCACCGAGGCCGCGTCGGCCAGTTTGTATGTTCCGTCCACGACCGGCTTGACCTTGCCTTCCATGTAGAGCCCGATCAGCTCCCGCATGTTATCGGCATAGACCTCCGGCTCGCGCCGCGTGAAATCGCCCCAGAACACGCCGACGACCGAATAGCCCTTCACCAGCGTCAGGTTGACCGGCAGCTTCGGGATGGTGCCCGAGGCGAAGCCGATGACCAGCAGCCGGCCGCCCCAGCCCATGGAACGCGACAGCGTGTCGAAGGCGTCGCCGCCGACGGGATCGAACGCCACGTCCACGCCCTTGCCGCCCGTCACGCGCTTAAGTTCATCCTTGAGGTTTTCATAACCCAGCACCTCGTCGGCGCCATTGGCCTTGGCGAGCGCCTGCTTCTCCTCGCTTGAAGCAACCGCGATGACGCGGGCGCCCATGGCCTTGCCGATCTGGATGGCGGCCAGTCCCGTCAGCCCTGCCGCGCCGAGCACGCACAGCGTCTCGCCGGCCTTGAGGTTCGCCCGCTGTTTCAGCGCGTAATGCGACGTGGAGAACCCGACGAGCAGCGCACAGGCGTGATCGGCCGGCATGCCCTCCGGCAGCTTCATCGCCGTTGCCGCAGGAACAGCCACGCGTTCGGCATAGCCCCCGAACGGCATCATGGCGGCCGCCCGGTCGCCGACGGCGAAGCCGTCAACGCCCTCGCCCACGGCCACCACCTTCCCCGCCGTCTCCATGCCGGGCACGAAAGGTGTCTCCGGCCGCAACTGGTAGAGACCCTGCACCAGCAGGCCGTCGGGGAAATTGACGCCGATGGCCTCGGCCTCGATGATGATCTGCCCCTTTCCGGCCTCCGGTTCGGGCCAGTCGCCATAGACGAGCTTGTCGAGCGGCTGGAAGTCGTTCGCGATGATTGCCTTCATGCCGGATCAAACCTTTTCCTGGGTGTACTTGCGTAGTTCCTGGCGCGCGATCTGGCGACGGTGCACCGCATCCGGACCGTCCGCGAAACGCAAGGTGCGCAGATGCGTCCACATCCGCGACAGCGGCGCGTCCTGGCTGATGCCCTGGGCGCCGAACATCTGCACCGCCTCGTCCGTGACCTTCAGCGCCATGCGCGGCGCCACGACCTTGATCTGGCTGATCCACGGCGCCGCCGCGCGCGGGTCGCCCTGGTCCATCATCCACGCCGCCTTCAGGCAGAGCAGCCGCGCCTGCTCGATCTCCATGCGCGCTTCGGCAATGATATCGTAGTTCTGGCCCAGATGCGCGATCGGCTTGCCGAAGGCCTCGCGGCGCAGCGCCCGCGTGCACATCAGTTCCAGCGCCTTCTCCGCCTGGCCGATGGCACGCATGCAATGGTGGATGCGGCCCGGCCCGAGCCGGCCCTGGGCAATCTCGAAGCCCGCCCCTTCCTCCTTGACGAGGTTGGACACCGGCACACGCACGTTCTCGAAGCGGATATGCATGTGACCGTGCGGCGCATCATCCTCGCCATAGACTTCCATGGCGCGCAGGATCGTGACGCCCGGCGTTCCCGCCGGCACCAGAACCATGGAATGGCGCCGGTGCTTCGGGTCGTCCTCGCCACCGGTCTTGACCATGGTGATGTAGATCTTGCAGCGCGGATCGCCCGCGCCCGACGACCACCACTTTTCCCCGTTGAGGACATATTCGTCGCCATCGCGCACGCAGGACATGGAAATGTTGGTGGCATCCGAGGACGCGACGTCCGGCTCGGTCATCAGGAAGGCCGAACGGATCCTGCCCTCCAGCAGGGGCGCCAGCCACTCGTCCTTCTGCGCCTGGGTTCCGTACCGCTCGAACACCTCCATGTTGCCCGTGTCGGGCGCCGAGCAGTTGAATACCTCGCCACCGAGATGAGCCTTCCCCATCTCCTCGGCCAGGTAGGCATATTCCACCGTGGTCAGGCCATAGCCCCGCTCCGAATCGGTCAGCCAGAAGTTCCAGAGGCCGCGCTCCTTCGCCTTCGCCTTGAGGCCCTCCAGGATCTCGGTCTGGCGCGGCGTGTATTCCCAGCGGTCGCCCTTGGCCACCTCGGCAAGATATTCCTCTTCCAGCGGCAGGATCTCTTCCTGCACCATCTGGCGCACGGCCGCGTGAAGCGGCTTCACCCGTTCGCTCATGCCAAGGTTCATGTCGGTCATTCTATCAGCTCCTTGCGTGCGCCAAGGCCCCTCAGCGCGTAAGTGACGATCTGGCGCACCAGCGCCTCGCGGTCCGCGTCCGTTTCCCCGGGGCGCGGCTTGTACCAGAAGATCGGCGAGTTCAGCGTCATGAACATGACCTGGTTCGCGATCGAGAGATTCTCGTAGTCCAGCAGGCCGGCCGCCTTCGCCGCCTCCTCGGCCTGCCGGAAATAGGCCGAATAGCGCTCCCGCGTGGCGATCAGCGCATCGAAGGCCTCGCGCTGCTCCGGCGTCGTGGCCCCGCGCAGGTGCAGTTCCACGCCTTCCCAGACCACGCGCTGGAAGGCGCGCGTTGCCAGCATCATGCGCACATGTTCGGTGGCCAGCAGCTTCAGCTTCGCCAGCGGTTCCATTTCGCGTTCGGCAAGAGGCTGAAGATGCACATGCAGCATTTCCATGCCGTGCCTGTAGACGGCTGTGAAGAGATCCGTCTTCGAAGAGAAATGATGATAGATGCGGCCCTTCGTGGACCCAAGCCGGCGCGCCACGTCGTCGATGGAGGTGGAGGCAAACCCGCGCGCCTCGAAACAGGCGGCCGCCGCTTCGAGAATCTCGAATCGCGGCTCATGCTCGTTCAACGCGACAATGTCCGGCACTGTGTCCAACCGGCTCCTCCCAGCCCTTCTCCCGGCCGTGGGCCTTTTCTGCAAGGCTCTTTACGGCTGGGGAAAATATGAACATACTACTGAGTATGTTGTCAACGTGATCCTTCCGGAAAGAACGGCAGGGGGATCACGCAAGGGAAAGAAACCGAGAAGGGAGGCCGTCGTGAGCGGACTGGAAGAACTGTTTTCTGTCAAGGGGAAGGTTGCGCTCGTCACGGGCGGCGCCACGGGCATCGGCCGCATGTGCGCAACGGGTCTGGCCATGGGCGGCGCCCGCGTCCTCATCGCGTCGCGCAAGGCCGGGGCCTGCGCTGAAACCGCCGGCGAGATCAACGCGCTCGGCCTGCCGGGCACGGTGGAAGGCTTCGGCGGCGATGTCGGCACCGAGGAGGGTGTGGATGCCCTGGCAGCGGAGGTGAAGGCACGGACGGACCGGCTCGACATCCTCGTCAACAATGCCGGCCTGTCCTGGGGCGAGCCCTATGAGACCTTTCCCTACAAGGCATGGGCCCGCGTCATGGATGTCAACGTGACCGGCCTGTTCCATCTCACGCGGCAACTGACCGGCCTACTGGATGCAGCGGCCAGCGACGAGGACCCGGCCCGCATCATCAATCTCGGGTCGGTCATGGGCACCCAGCCGATCGCCGACGGCGCCTATTCCTACACCGCCTCGAAAGCCGCTGTGCACCATCTCACCCGGACGCTCGCCATCGAGTTCGCCGAACGGCGCATCACCGTGAATGCCTTTGCCCCCGGTCCCTTCCAGTCGAAGATGACGGCCTTCGCCACGGCCGGCGACGAGAATGCCAAACGCATCGGCGCGCGGGTGCCGCTCGGGCGCATCGGCGCGCCTTCCGACATCGCCGGCGCAACGCTTTTCCTGTGCTCGAAGGCCGGGGCCTATGTCACCGGTTGCATCCTTCCCCTTGACGGGGGACAGTCCGTCCAGCACGGCATGAGCCTCTTCAAGGATTGAGCGAAGGAACACCGGCATGAATGACCAGACGGACCAGAGCGGCAGGCCGCCGGCCACGCTTGATGACCTGCGCGGCGCCATCGGCAAGGAAATCGGCATATCGCCCTGGCACGAGATCACACAAGGCATGATCGACGCCTTCGCCGACGTGACGAAGGATCACAATTTCATCCATGTCGATCCGGAACGCGCCGCCGAAACACCGTTCGGCGGCACCATCGCCCACGGGTTCCTTACACTGTCCATGCTCTCCGTCTTCGCCTACCAGGCGCTCGCCCGCCTGGAGGGGAGGAAATTGGGCGTCAATTTCGGCTTCGAGAAGGTGCGCTTCGTCAACCCGGTGCCCTCCGGCAAGCGCATACGCGGCCGCTTCACCCTCGACCACCTGAAGATCCGGCCCTCCGGCTATGTCGAGATGACCTACGGCGTCACCGTCGAGATCGAGGGCGTCGTCAAACCGGCCCTGACGGCGGAATGGAAGACCATCGCCATCATGGAAGAGGGAGTGGTCAACGCATGAGCGACCCCAACGCCATTGACGACACCCGTCTCGGCCCGTGGCTGGAAGCCCATGTCGAGGGTTTCTCGGGTCTGCGCTCGGTCACCAAGTTTTCCGCCGGCCAGTCCAACCCCACCTACCGTGTCGATGCGGCCAGCGGCAGCTACGTGCTGCGCGCCAAGCCGCCCGGCGAACTGCTGAAATCGGCCCACCAGGTGGACCGTGAATTCCGTGTCATGGCTGCGCTGGCCGGAACGGACGTGCCCGTCCCGCGCGTCTTCGCCCTGTCCGGCGAAGGCGGGGAGAGCCCGATCGGCCGCATGTTCTACGTCATGGAATTCCTTGACGGGCGCATCTTCTGGGACCCCGCGCTCGCCGAACTGCCCTCCAACGAGGAGCGCGCCGGCATATACGATGCCATGAACCGCACGCTGGCGGCCCTTCATTCGGTCGATGTGGAGGCTGTCGGCCTGTCGGATTTCGGCAGGCCCGGCTCCTATTTCGAGCGCCAGCTTTCCCGCTGGACCAAGCAGTACCGCGCATCCGAGACCGAAACCCTTGCCGACATGGACGGGCTGATCGCCTGGCTGGAAGCCAACACGCCGCCCGATGACGGCACCGTCAGCCTTGTCCACGGCGACTACCGGCTCGACAACATGATGTTCGCCAAGGACCGGCCGGACGTCATCGCCCTGCTCGACTGGGAACTGTCGACCTTGGGCCATCCTTTCGCCGATCTCGCTTACCAGTGCATGCAGTGGCGTCTGCCGCACGATTCCGGCTTCAAGGGTCTGGGCGGCATCGACCGCCATGCCATCGGCCTGCCGACCGAGGAGGAATATGTCGCAAGCTACTGCCGGCGGCGCGGCCTCTCGGGCATTCCGGACTGGGGCTTCTACATCGCCTTCTCCTTCTTCCGCCTCGGCGCGATCCTGCAGGGCGTCTACAAGCGTTCGCTGGACGGCAATGCCTCCAATCCGGAAAAGGCGAAACTCTATGGCCAGGCCGTGCCGCTTCTGGCGCGGCTCGCCGTGGCGGGCATTCACAGGGAAGGATGAGGACCATGGGTCGGTTTGAGGGACTGACGGTCATCGTGACCGGCGCGACGGGCGGCTTCGGAAAGCGGGCCGCCGAGCGCTTCCACGCGGAAGGCGCCAATCTCGTGCTCTCCGATCTCGCCGCCGATCCGGGCGATGCCTTCGCCGCCCTCGATCCGGCGCGCCATGTCTACGAGGCGGGCGACATCGGCGAAGAGGAGACGAGCGCACGCTTGGTCGCCCTGGCGCAGGAGCGCTTTGGCGGTCCGGATATCGCCTTCAACAATGCCGGCATTGCACAGGGCTTCACGCCCCTGCCCGCCATTGACAGCGCGCTTGCCCGGCGCATCGTGGACATCGACCTGATGGGTGTCTTCTACGCCATGAAACACCAGATTCCGGCCATGCTGGAACGCGCGAAGGCAACCGGGCGCGGCTGCGCCATCCTCAACACGTCGTCGCTCGCAGGCGTGGCCGGCGCGCCGCAACTGGCGATCTATTCGGCGGCCAAGCATGGCGTTGTGGGCCTCACCCGGTCGGCGGCGGCCGAATATGCCCGCAAGGGCATCCGCGTGAACGCGCTTTGCCCGGCCTTCGCGCGCACCGACATGGTGCTCGGCGGGCTGCGCGACACATCGCAGAGCATGGAAGAAGGGATCGCCCATATCGTGCGGGGCGTGCCCATGCGGCGCCTGGGGGAAATCGACGAGGTGATGGAGGCCGTACTGTTTGCCTGCGACCCGGCCAACGGCTTCATGACCGGACAGACGCTTACCATCGACGGTGGCGTGTCGGCGGTCTGATCAGGCTGTTCTCGCGACGGGCTTGAGAGACGTGCGATGAACGCCCGAATGCGTGTTGCCAGCCCAAGGGCTTGCAGGCAGGTCGCGTTCGCAGGGCCGCGCCGCCGTCAGCTTGTCCAGCAGCGATTGCGGCATGGGCCACCGGGGGTCCGGGGGAATGTACCCTGTCTGTATCCGGTCCATCGACGTCTCCTTCCTCAAGGGAAGGAGACCGTCCGTTCGTGGTGAAATTATGGTTAACAAAAGGTGAGGATCGTCAAATGCTTGAATGAGCATCGGACGCTTCTCAGTCATCCTCCGCCTCTTTTTCGCCCTTCTTGCTGAATTCGCCGGGCGCGCCGGTGGTCGTGGTCTGCGACACGGAGACAGGGTCGGAGGCCGGAAAGGTATCGTCCAGGCCCTCGTCCAGTTCATCGTCCAGCCCCTCCCGGTCCTTGTCCTTGGAGGGATCGTAGGTCTTTCCCCCGCCCATGCACAGCTTGGCCGGGAACCCCTCGGGCGCGGGCCAGCGGGTCTGCGGCATCAGGTCGAACAGTTCGCGTTCCATGGGGTGCCTCCTGTCTGCTTCCGAGGATAAAACGCGGATGCAGGGCCAGGAGTTCCCTTGTCTTCAGAGCATGGCAATGCTCAGGTCAGGACGGCATCCTCCGCGCCTTCCTTCAGAAGGCCGAAGACATAGGGCGCGAAGGAACGCCAGCACTCCAGGTGCCATTGCGTCTCTGATTGCCGCCAGAGGACCACTTCCGCCTTGCCGAACACGGTGCGGCTGGCCGCACCTGCCGGAAATGCGGCAAGACGCAGATCCTGCGGACAGGCGCAGGCGAGCGTATCGGCCGCGCCCTGTCCCGTCACCGTGAACCCGGTATTGCGGTGAGAAACGTCAACGGCGCTGAAGACACCGTCGGCGCCGCTGACCGCCGCCATCAGGTCGGCGCCGCTCAGGTCGAGCACCAGCCATTCGTCCGGGCCGAGCCAAAGAGCCGCGCGGTCGCCATGGCCGGCGGTCTGCTTTGGCCGCTGCGGCAGGTCCAGACCGAGGGCGGCAGACAGCGCCGGCAGGGCATCAGTGCCCGCGCGCAGGCTAAGCCGGCTCATCGGCGCGGTCGCCTTTATCGTCACCGCGGCATTGGCCATCGCCGCGCCCGCCATGGGCTCGCGCCGGTCGGCTTTCACGATTGCTGTCTCAGCCATGGAGGCGCTCTCCCTTCGGATCGAAAAACACCGGTTCGGTGACCGTGACCGCGATGGTGCGGTCCGGCATCGGCACATGCAGCGTCTCGCCCATGCGCGCCCGTCCACCCGCAACCAGCGCCAGCGCGATGGACCGGCCGCAATTTTCCGACCAGTAGGACGAGGTGACATGACCGATCATGGTCATCGGCACCGCCTGGGCAGGATCCGCGACGATCTGCGCGCCCTCCTCCAGAACGGTGGCGGGATCGGACGTGAGAAGCCCGACAAGCTGCTTGCGGCCTTCGGCCACCAGGTCCGGGCGCTTCAGCCCGCGGATGCCGACGAAATCGGGCTTCTTCTTCGACACCGCCCAGCCATAGCCCGCATCGAAAGGCGTCACCGTGCCGTCGGTATCCTGCCCGACGATGATGTAGCCCTTCTCCGCGCGCAGCACGTGCATGGTTTCCGTGCCATAGGTGCAGGCTCCCAGTTCCGCGCCGCGTGCTGCTACGATTTCCCAGACCGAGCGGCCATAGTCCGCCGGGACGTTGATCTCGAAGCCGGTCTCGCCCGTGAACGACACGCGGAACAGCCGTGCCGGAACGCCGCAGACCTCGCATTCGGCCATCGACATGTGTGGCAGCGCGTCCGCCGAAATGTCGGCGCCGGAAACGAAGGGCGCGATGATCTCGCGTGCCTTCGGTCCCTGGACGGCGATGACGGCCCATTGCTCGGTCACCGAGGTCAGCCACACCTTCAGATGCGGAAATTCGGTCTGCAGGTAGTCTTCCATGTGGTGCAGCACCCGCGGCGCTCCGCCCGTCGTTGTCGTCACGTGGAACCGGTCCTCCGCCACACGGCCCACGACGCCGTCGTCATAGACGAAGCCGTCTTCCCGGCACATGATGCCGTAGCGCAGCTTGCCCACGCCGAGCTTGCTCATCGGGTTGGTGTACATCAGGTCCATGAAGGCGCCGGCATCCGGCCCGACCACCTCGATCTTGCCCAGCGTCGAGGCGTCGAACAGGCCGGCCGTCTCGCGCACCGTGCGGCACTCGCGGTTGACCGCGGCATGCATGTCCTCGCCGCCAACGGGGAAGAAGCGGGCCCGCTTCCAGTTTCCGACATCCTCGAAGACCGCGCCGTGTTCCTGCGCCCAGCCGTCGATCGGCGTGCGCCGGGTGACATCGAAGAGGTCGCCGCGCCCGTGGTTGACGATGGTGCCGAAGGTTACCGGCGTGAACGGCTGGCGGAACGTCGTCAGGCCCACGTCCGGGATCGGGCGGCCGAGCGAATCGGCGGCAATGGCAAGGCCGTGCATGTTGGACAACTTGCCCTGGTCGGTCGCCATGCCGTTGGTCGTGAAGCGCTTGACGTGCTCGATGGAGTGCATCCCCTCGCGCACCGCCTGCCGGATGTCCTTGGCGGTCACGTCGTTCTGGTAGTCGACAAAGGCCTTGCCCTTGATCTCCCCGGCATCACCGGCAAGTCCGCCGGCAAAGCTCTCGCTGGCCTCGACATGGACAACGGGGGCCTCGCCATCCGCATGACCTGCTGCGGCCGCCGCGGCCCTGCCCGCCTCCAGCGCCTCGGCAATGCCGTCGGCCAGGTCGTCGGTGCCGTTGCCCGCACCCACCGTCACGCAATCCTGTACCGGATCACCGGGCAGGAAGCGTTGCGTCGCCTCGTCCCAGACGACCTTGCCGCGCGATTGCGAATAGAGATGGACGGACGGCGTCCAGCCGCCGGACATGATGAGCGCATCGACGGCGAAGGAGCGTTCCTGACCGCCGTCGCGATGCGCCACCGCGATGGATGCGATGCGCAGCCGGCCCCGCGCCTGCACGACCCGGTGCCCGGTGAGCAGCTTGATGCCGAGATCCTGCGCTTCGCGCACCAGCGCTTCCGGCACGTCATGGCGCCAGTCGACGATGACCGGCACGGCCACGCCGGCCCGTGCCAGGTCGAAGGCCGCGCCATAGGCCGAATCGCAGGCGGTGTAGACGCCAACCTTGCGCCCAGCCGCGACACCGTAGTGGTTGAGATAGGTGCGCGCCGCACCCGCGAAC
>MDTD01055192.1_pt1 | contig 13448 bp, 13 predicted proteins | sample 811221 | NCBI WGS metagenome assembly MDTD01 (sample SAMN05326646, study PRJNA326480) | marine metagenome | isolation source: seawater | place: Pacific Ocean: South West | collected 2011
ATGACATCAGAAACTCAAAAAATAGAACCATACATTAAAGAGAAATTCGAGAATTGGACACTTAAGTGCATAAAACCTCTAAATTCCGCAGAACGTTGTGAAGCAAATCACATAATATTTAACCAAGAACAACAACCGGTTGCCGAGATCTCTATATTTAAGCTACCAAAAGATCAGATTGCTGCTGCTGCTGCGACTATAATCGTGCCATTGGAGACAGTCCTCTCCGACGGATTGATTTTGGCGATACAAGAGTTAGAGCCAAAAAAATATCAATTCAAGTTTTGTAATAGTCTTGGTTGCTACTCACAAATTGGACTAACTGACGACGAAGTAGAAGCGCTAAAAAAGAAAGCAAAGGCATCTATCTTTCTGAAACATATATCTTCTGGCGATCAGCAAATAGTGCTTTCCATGTCTCTTGCTGGTTTCACAAAAACATTTTCTAAAGTTACACAGCCCTAGAACTTTGAGTTTTTCCTCATCTCCAAAAAGCTTATAACAGAGTTAGCAGCAACAAGACCTGAACTTGCTCCACGAACCTTTAACCGCTGAACAGATTTTCGCAGAACAGTTTTTTGAGCCGTCGGATTATCTAACTCGTTTAACAACGCAGAAACGATCTTATCAGGCTTACAATTGTTTCCAATGAATTCTGGAATTATACGCTTATTAGAAATCAAATTTACGAGGTTAACACTATTAACTGTTATAAAAAAATGAAATACGAGTCTTGATAAAAAACCCATATCATAAGCAATTACCATTGGTGTTTCGGTTGCTGCCAATTCCAAAGAAACTGTACCAGAAGCTGCTAGTGCAAGATCGCAAGAAGCAAAAACTATTCGTTTAAGCTTCTGAAATTCATTGTTGGAAAGATCGTCATCTGTGACCACAATTACATTGCTACCCCACTTAGACAAGCTTTTCATTACGCTTTTTTTGACAGCAGGTGCTACCACAATAACTATTCTTATATTCAACCTTTGAGAAACCAGATTTGATGATACGCTTTTAAAAATTGGCATTAAACGATCAACCTCAGACCTCCTTGAACCCGGCAGAAATGCTATAAGTTTATCATTTTTGCCTATTTTATTTTCCTGACGAAATTTATTGACTAAACTTCGATTTGGTAACTTTTCTTCTGCTACTGGATGCCCAACAAATTCACAACTTATACCTGCTCGCTCCATATAAGGTGGCTCGAAAGGAAATAGAGCTAAAACGTGATCTACATAGCCTGACATTCTTTTTGCTCTTTTGGGCCGCCAAGCCCAAACAGTTGGCGCAACATAGTGGATCGTATTTAAGAACAATTTTTGACGAACCATTCTGGCTACCCGCAGGGTAAATTCAGGAGCATCAATAGTGATTAGCACATCGGGTTTCAGCCTCACTATATGATCTGCAGTATTCTTAATGCGTTCTTTCAAAAAACTGTATTTTGCTATAATCTCCCCAACACCCATTATGGCTATATCGCTGATTGGGAATAAACTGTTTAAGCCTTGTTCTTCCATTAAAGGACCACCTACTCCACAAAATTCTAATTTGTAAGGAGAACAGCTCTTTAACCCAGCCATTAGTTCAGCACCAAGCTTATCACCAGAAGGCTCCCCAGCTACCAAATAAACTTTCATTTATTCCGCTCTTTTACTATAAATGACAACGAAAGTTTTTTACATAGTCGAAAGCATTCATCCTGCTCTATAACAAGCACTGTATCAGGACTTATAACAAGCGCATCCAATTTAGCCTCATAAACCTGAAGAATAGTTTCTGGGCCAATAGTAGGCATGTCCGCTCGCAAATCTTGGTCTATTTTTTCCCTCTTTACAAAAACTCCTCCTCCTACTCGTCGAAGAAGATTTGAAGTATCACGAACGTACCCAAGCATTTGTTTAGTACCTTGAACCGTTTCGATGCCTAAAACCTGCCCTGCTTCAACTACCACAGATTGACCTATATCAAGACAACTTGTTTTTTGCAGAATTTGATCGGCGCGTTTAACATCATGCAGATTTATGTTGTCTATAGACCCAACATAAACCCCTGCTTTTAGTGTTAAATTACCAATTACTTCATGGGCCCCAATAGGAGTAATACTTTCTTCAAGAAATAATGAGATTATGTACTTTAAAAGAGCATCATCACCTTGTTGCAAAGCATTAAAAATTGAATGAGACCGTGCTTTTAGGTAATCATCAAATTTTGTTTTGTCCAACAATGGTCTTTGCATCCCTCCAGCCATAACGACACTGCGGATACCACGTTTGTTTAAGTCTTCAAAAAATTTACCAAGCTGATTAAAACTATAAATACTAGCCTGTTTACTTAAAGAACATTCCATTTCCTCAAATCCAACAACATAAGGGTCGGAAAGTTGTTCATAAACAAGCCTGGGCAAATTTCCCGCTCCAGCTATGATTGCAACATTCTTAAAATTTTTCATCAATTTTTATTATCTAGGAGTAAGGAATGATCTATCACTGTGGCCTAGAACAAAACTTACTATTTTTTCTACATATTGGCTGTCACTATCATCTGTTAACCTCTGAGCACGGTCTTGAAAAGTGCCGTCTCCTTGAGAGAGAGTTTGAAAAGCCGCTCTCAGCGCCATTATATCAACTCTAGGAACTCCTTTGCGCTTTAAGCCTATAAGGTTTAAACCATCTAACTCCCCTCTAGGAGCTTGAACCAATCCGTACGGAATAACATCATTAGTTACCATTGTTACTGCACCGATTATAGCTCCCTCTCCAATCCTTACGTATTGATGAACGCCACTTAATCCGCCCACAATAACGTCGTCTTCTATAATACAATGGCCAGCTAAAGAAGCATTGTTAACTAAAATAACATTATTTCCAACTTTAGCGTCATGTGCGATATGGCAACCAGCCATAAATAAACCATCATTGCCAACTTCCGTAATTCCGCCGCCACCTTTTGTGCCCAAGTTAATCGTCACGTGCTCTCGAATTTGATTTCGTTTTCCTATTTTTAAGCTGGTCTTCTCTCCACTAAACTTTTTATCTTGCGGTATTTCTCCTAAGACAGAAAATGGAAAAACTGTACTATTATCTCCTAAGAATGTATCACCTTTTATAACAACGTGACTTTTCAAGATGACATTTTTCCCTATCCTTACCTTGCTTCCAACAAAGCAAAACGGTCCAATAGAGGTGCCATCGCCAATTTGCGCCCCTTCTTCAATTATAGAGCTATAATGGATACTTACATTTGCCAACATTATACCTCGGTACTATTCAAATCCATCATAGCAGAAAATTCTGCTTGGGCGGCCATCTCGCCATTTACAGTTGCCTCTCCAAAAAATTTCCATACCTTACTACCGGGCTTCCCCCGAAGGGTATTTACTCTCATAATCAATTGATCGCCAGGCGTTACTTTTCTTCGAAACTTACACTTATCGATTGCCATAAAATATATGAGCATTTCTTTATCTGCCAAATTTAGACTAAACCCAACCATAACCGCAGCCGTTTGTGCCATTGCCTCTACTATCATAACACCGGGCATGATAGGAGTATCCGGAAAATGCCCCTGAAATTGCGGTTCATTAAAAGTAATATTTTTTATACCTGTAGCATTATTGAGCCCATCTATATCAACTACTTTATCAACCAAGAGAAACGGATACCGATGTGGCAGAATACGCTTAATTATACTAATATCTGCATTTCTCTTATTATCATTCATTGAACTTCCTTCTCATTGAGACATTATACGGATTGTTATTTAGTTCAAAGAGACCTTTTACAGAGGGCCTTTCTATTCAGAATTTTTGGTCCCATCCCCTAAATAATTATTTATTAACCCTATTGCTTTTTCTGTAATATCAATCATCGGATTAGAAAGAACCACATTTCGTCTATCTACTATTATAGTTGCATTATTACTCAGCATGATTTCTTGCAAGATCGGAACAGAAAGTTTCAATAATTCGTTTATATTTTCATCGCGCATTTCAAAAAGAGTATTTTCTAATTCTGCACGTTCCTTTCGAATTGAATTCGCTCGTTCATCAAATTCTACCGCCAGTTTTCTAAATTCATCTGCGGGTAGAGTTTTGCGCAGTTCCACGAGGCTTTGTTCTTCAGCTTCGAGATTATTCTGTATAATTGTGTTATTTTTAATAAGTTCGCTCCGTGCATTTTCAAAGTCTTTAAATACACGCCGACCGTATTTAGTCTCTCTAGCAATTCTCGATATGTCGATTGTCAATACACTAGAAACATTTGTCTCACCAACATTATTCTCCTGCGCAACAGGAACTGATGGAATAGAAATAGAAAGCCAGAGAAAAATAAATAGAAGGCGCATTTCTAAAACTGAGTCCTGATAGTAAGATCAAAATTTTGCTCTCTATCAAATGTTTCCTTTTGTAATGGTCGAGAAAAATTAAATCTAAGTGGCCCTATAGGTGTCTTCCAAAATAACGAAGCCCCCAGTACACTGCGCCAAGAACCATCTTCATAAATAACATTTTCATTAATATTATCCAACGACCACAAATTTCCTACATCAAAAAATACTCCACCATCGATTCCATATTCTTCGGGAAGACCCAAAGGAAATTCAGCTTCTAGTCTTAATACGGCAAAAGTATTTCCTCCTAGTGCATCATTTATTACTTCACCTTCGTTAACAATTTCTCTTGGCCCGATACCGCCAGGCTCGAACCCTCTCATTAACGCTGAGCCAAGGAAAAAACGATCTGTCACACGACTATTGTCATAATTCAACACACCTCCCTCAAGCGTTCCTTTAACTAAAACTTCCTCTTTTAAAATTTTTCTCTGCAGCCTAGCCAACGCACTTGTTTTTGAGCTTTGTCCATCTCCAGTAAATCCAGAAACTTCTTGCGATAATTTTAATACCACCCCAAAGTTTGGATCCAATCCGTCACGCAATGTATTATATGTATAAGCAATTCTTGAGTAAGCACTATCGTATTGCCCTAGATCTACTTCATTTTGAATAATACTCCCAACATTCACAGCGTTTCTAAGTTCTGTTTCATTGTACCCGATACTGACAGAAATCTTACTATAATCACTAATGGGAAACGAAACTTGCGGTGAAACGTCCAAGATAGTTGTATCGTAATTAGAGTTTTCTTTTTCAGTTTCTGTGAATTTACTCGAAAACCCAAGACTTAAGCCAGGAGAGAGAAATTCTGGTTCTATAAAACCAAGTGAATAAGTATTACTGCCAACGCCAGAATTGTATTTTAGGCGAAAGTCTTGCCCTCTGCCCAAAAAATTACGTTCAGCATATTCGAGAAGCAGGCCAAAACCTGAACTGGTGGAGTAAGATCCTCCTAAACTTACAGAACCAGTAGGCTTTTCCTTAACGAAAACATCTACAATTACAGAATCTTTTCCGTTTCCCTCGCGGGCTGAAACATCTACCGTTTCAAAAAAGCCCAGAGCTCTTATGCGATCAGTAGCCTGTCTAATACGCCGTGCAGAAAATGGATCACCCTCTGCAGCTCGAAATTGTCTCCTAATCACTTTATCTAAGGTAGCGGTATTGCCAGCTATATTAATTCTTTCAAGAATTACTCTTGGCCCTCGTTCGATTGAATATGTTACATTAAGAGACAAAGAGGATCGATCCTTCGTGATTTTTGGCGTAACCCTAATAAAATCAAGACCATTTATCAGCGCAAAACGCTCTATTGTTTCAACGTCAGTTTTCATAATTTGAGCGGAGTACGTCAGACCCGTTTTTAACTTCAAAATCTTAAAATACTCATCTGTGTCTAATTCTTTGAGGCTGGTTTCGACATTAACACTTCCAACAGAAAATCGCTGGCCCTCTGTAATATTGAAAACAACAAAGTAGCCATCCCTCTCTTCTGTAAGTTCTGCATTAACCGAATTAACTCGAAAATCAACGAAACCTCTCGAGTTATAAAATTCTTTCAGACCTTTCTTATCAAATTCTATTCTCTCTTCAACAAATGTATCAGATCTAACAAAGGCTCGAAAAGGACCAGCTTGCTTCGTAGATAAAACACGACGTAGTCGCCGATCTGAAAAAGCCTTATTGCCAACAATTCCAATTTTTTGAATCTCAATTACGCCACCTTCAAAAATCTCAAAAATTAAATCCACTCTATTTTCGGACTTTTTAATTACCTTTGGATTAATTCTTGCAGCCAAACGGCCCATCAAAGCGTATGTTTCAGCAATATTTATTCTATCCTGTTCAACTGTTTGTGCATCAAGCACAAACTTTTCTTTGGATTTCAAAACTTTTTCTAAGACTTTATCTTCTATTCTTACATTACCTTCAAAGTATATTCGGTTAATAGTAGGATACTCAACGACAATTACTTTTAAGATACCATTATTTTCATCAAACTTTACACTTTCAAATAAGCCACTTTTAAGTACTCTCTGATACGCCGCGTTAATTTCTGCAGCTTCAAAATTTCGACCCTTTGATAAAGAGATGTAAGACAGTATCGTATCAGTCTCAATTCTTTGATTACCGACTATTTCTATTTCCGAAATTGCAAATGTTTGAGCTGTTAAAAAACTTGGTAATGATACAAACAAATAAGCCGGTAAAGCAAAAAATATAAAAAATAGTATTTTCCTAATGTTCATAGCATGTCCTAGGTACTTATTCTAAACCCCCACTAGTTGACTACCTACAAAAATTTATCATGTCAAAGGCAATCAAATCCAATTAACAAAGCAAAGAAAAAATCTACACAGATTTAGCAAAAATAATCATTGAAAATGGCAAACATCATGAAAAATAACACTAAAGCAAGACCGATAGTCATAAGCGCACTAAATGCCTTTTGGTTTGGAGGTTTTTTAAAAATTGCTTCATATGCAAAAAATACTAAATGCCCTCCGTCTAAAACTGGAATGGGCAACAGGTTCATGAAACCTATTGCCGCTGAAAATAAAGCTAGGGTTTGAATAAAGCTCTGCAGGCCTTCTTTTGCCATGTGAGAAGAAATTTCCGCTATTTCGATAGGACCAGATAAATTACAGGTGCTAATGTTGCCTGAAATAATATGATATAGACCATTCACAGACGATGTAATTATTGAGTAGGTTTGATAAAGCGCGAGTTGAAATGCTTGCAATACGGGAATTGATTCTGTAAGCAATTCGAAAGGATAAATGGAGCCTATGATTCCAATTCTCCACTTTGTTATGAAACCACCTTCAGGTTGAGGTATGTCTTCTCTTTTCGGCGTAATAGTGGTTTGAAATATTTCCTCTTCACGCCACACCGTGAGATTGATCGGGGACCCAGTAGATTTTTCAACCGCATCTTTTAGTTGATTAAATTTGTTTATTGGCTCACCATTTATTTCTGAAATAACGTCACCTGAATTTAAACCTGCTTCGACAGCTGCAGAGAGCGGTACAAGGCCTGAAACTCGTGGAAGATCTATGGGTGGTCCCAATAAATAAAATATTTCACCTTCTCTTCTTACTTTATACTTCATTGAGTTTTTTTCACTATGCTCAATGTTTTCCAGCAAATTTCTTATGCTGCTGTCTGAGCTAAGTTCATATCCCGAAATACTTATTATTTCATCGCCTTCTTTAAGCTGATTTAAAAATGGTAAAGGATTAATTTTACTTATAGTTAGAGGCTCTCGAACCTGCCCAACCGAAACAAATAATGAGAAAAAAATTATAATAGAAAATACGAAATTAAAGATTGGCCCTGCTGCTACCGTCGCAGTCCGCGCCCACAGTGGAGCTCCATTCAAAGTCGCTCGCAAGTCATTTTTTTTGAAGGCTGTAGTTTTGGAATCTGCATGGCTACTTGATATGTTTGCGTCACCCTTAAATTTCACAAAACCACCAAACGGAATAGCTGCTAACTGCCAGGTTGTTCCATTCTTATCTACGCGCGACAAAATAACAGGCCCCATTCCAACGGAGAAAACATCTGCCTTTATGCCAGTCCATTTCCCTACAATATAATGTCCGTACTCATGTACAAAAACAATTATAGATAGGCTTATGATGAACGAGATTGCAGGATGCAAAAACCCACCAACAAACGGGAATATTTCCAAACTTTTTCTAACTCCTCTGCATTTGAATTAAGTCTGCCGCAACATTTCTCGCCATTTTATCAATATCAAGGATATTTATTAGACTCATTTCGGATTTGTGAAATTTTTCCAGATGACAAAGTTTAGCAATCGTTTTCTCAACAATAGGGCACATTTCTAAAAAACCAATTTGTTTTGAAAGGAAACCATCAAGCGCAGTCTCTTTCGCCGCATTAAATATGGCACCAGAAATGCCCCCTAAATCCATTACTTCGTATGCCAAGCCTATTGCGGGAAACCTTTCATTGTCTGGTTTCGTAAATGTTAGAGATCCTATTTCAGTAAAATCCAATTTCTCTAACGGTAGTGTTTGACGATTTGGATAGTTCAAAGCATATCCGATGGCATGACGCATATCAGGTGGGCCTAAATGCGCCATCATTCCACCATCGCAAAAGCCGACTATTGCGTGTACGTAGGACTGTGGATGTACAAGAACTTCAATTTGTTTAGGGCTTAGCGAAAAAAGCTCTTTAGCCTCAATTACTTCAAGAGCTTTATTAAACATCGAGGCACTATCAATAGTAATTCTCTGACCCATATTCCAATTGGGATGTGTTGACGCCTGCTCCGGGGTAGCCTTCCTTATTTCATCAAGTGCCCAGTCACGAAAGGCACCGCCCGAAGCGGTTAAAATTACTCTATCAATCGTATTAATATTTTCTCCCTGTAGCGCTTGAAAAATTGCTGAATGCTCGCTGTCTACTGGAATTAAACTACAATTATTCTCTGTTGCTTTCTGTTTAACGAGGCTCCCTGCTGCGACCATACTTTCCTTATTTGCTAAAGCTAGATCAGCTCCATTCTCTAATGCAATCAGGCCAGGCTCAAGACCTGCAGCACCCACAATAGCGGAAAAAGCTAAATCACACTTTCTAGACGCACTTTCTAAAAGCGCCGCTCTACCTGTACCAATTTCAATTTGTGTATTGCTTAATGCAGTTTTTAAATCGTCAAATTGATCATTGGTAGCAGCGACAATGGCTTGCGGCTCAAACTCTAAGGCTGCTTTAATAAGTAAGTCTATGTTTGAACCTGCACTTAACACAACCACTTCATAGGAGTGCCTATCACGAGCGATTAAATCAAGCGTATTTTGTCCGACTGACCCGGTGGCACCAAAAATAGAAATTCGTTTTTTATTCATAAAATTATAGGCCCCAAAATACCACAAATTAATGTCGCAACAATAATACCGTCAAATCTGTCCATAAACCCGCCGTGTCCGGGTATAATATTTGAACTATCTTTTACTTTACATTTTCGCTTTATAAAGCTTTCAAACAAATCTCCAATTTGGGAGCAAACCGATAGTAAAATCGCAAACATAAATAAGGTTTGTGCGCTATATGAAAAATCTGCAAAGAAATTAAATTCTATAGAAAAGTAAGTACAAACCAAAGCACCTAACCAACCCGATAATATGCCTGCCCAGGTTTTGTTTGGCGAAATACTTTCAAAAAATTTTGGCCCACCAATTAATCTACCTCCAAAATAGCCAAAGGTATCTGTCAGGATAACTACACAAACAACCCATGCCACAAATAATATTCCAAAATCACTTCTGAGTTCTATAAAGTAGAAACCGCCCAAAATAATAATCATGGAATAAACTACTCCAGCAAATTTTTGGGTGCTCATAATAAAGTATTGGCCTGCCACAGAAATGGCTAAAATAATTAAAGATAAAACCCATGTAGCCGAAAAAGTTAACGATAAAATGGTTACAAGAGCGATAACTGAAGAGTATTTTGGAGCTCTCAAATATAGAGGGCTCTGCATTTTCGCTAATTCGTAATGCATGATAAAAACTAAAGAGGCTATAGCAAGCATTAGGAACAACCCACCAAAAAATATTGCTAAAAAGCCAATAAAACCTAGAACCACACCAGAATATAGGCGTGACTGTAAGTCACTCCAACGCGCTACCGTCATGATGCTAGCAACCCACCGAAACGACGCTGCCGAGAATCAAAAATAGATACAATTTCTTGAAAGTCGCTTACTGTAAAATCTGGCCACAAAGTTTTGACAAATTCATATTCTGCATATGCCGATTGCCATAGTAGAAAATTAGAGATCCTGGCTTCTCCTGAAGTTCGAATAACAAGATCGGGATCTGGAAGCACATAAGTATCAAGATAACGAGCCAATGTTTGTTCATCTACTTTGTCTGGGTTAATATTACCACTTGCAACGTCTTGCGCCATTCTCTTGCTAGCTCGGGCAACCTCATCTCTTCCACCATAATTGATTGCGACGGTTAGGTTAACAAGCGTATTTTCCGAAGTCATACCTTCCAGCTCATCCATCAACTTGACTAACCTTGGCTCGAGCCGTACTCGATCACCAATGAATCTGACACGAACGCCGGCATCCACCAATCTTTTTGCTTCGCTCAGAATATAGCTCTTAAACAGCTTCATCAAACCTGCAACTTCTGTTTGAGTACGCTTCCAATTTTCCGTGGAAAAGGCAAAGACTGTAAGATATTTCACACCAAGTTGAGGACAAGCCTCAACAATGTCTCTTACTCTTTTTGCACCGGCACGATGCCCGTACAGACGAGGTTTTCCTCGCGCCTTGGCCCATCTTCCGTTACCATCCATGATTATGGCAACATGCTCAGCTGCGCTACTTGTTCCTTTTTTTTCAAGCATTTTTGTGTCGGTCAAACCTGCATGATCTCATCTTGCTTAGTATTCAGAAAACTATCAATTCGCTTAACGTAACCATTGGTCATTTCCTGAACTTCACCCTCCCAAAACTTTTGATCATCTTCAGACATACCATCTGCTTTATATTTTTTAACCTGATCCATTCCGTCTTTTCTAATATTACGAATTGATATCCTAGCTTGTTCTGCATATTGAGCTGCAACTCGACTAAGTTCTCTTCTTCGCTCCTCATTAAGCTCTGGTATAGGAAGCATAATCAAGGTTCCGTTCATTTGCGGATTTATACCCAAACCACTTTCTCGAATTGCTTTATCCACTAATTCAACAAGCGACTTATCCCAAACATTAATTGTTACCATTCGGGGCTCGGGGACATTGACCGTTCCCACTTGATTAATTGGAGTCCTCTGACCGTAAGCTTCAACCATTATTGGGTCTAACATCGAAGAAGAGGCTCTACCGGTACGAAGCGACGCAAATTCCGACTTAAGAGCAGTCATTGCTCCATCCATTCTGCGTGTTAGGTCATCGACATCTAACTCAAATTCTTCTGACATCTTTCTGCTCTTTTCAGTAAATTATTGCATAAGAACTACAATAATCCTAGCGATTTTCATATACTTTAGTATAGGTACCATTTCCAGCTAAAATTGTCTTAAATCCGCCAGGCTCCGCTAGTGAAAAAACTATAATGGGCAGTTTATTGTCGCGGGCAAGCGCAATAGCCGAGGCATCCATTACCTTTAAATGTTGCGATAGTACTTGATCATAAGAAATCTGATCAAATCTTTTTGCATCAGCGTATTCAACTGGGTCCTTATCGTAAACTCCATTTACTTTTGTGCCTTTAAATATGGCATCGCAAGCCATCTCACTAGCTCTTAATGTCGCCGCCGTATCCGTGGTAAAATATGGGTTTCCGGTTCCAGCGGCAAAGATACATACGCGTTTTTTTTCTAAATGCCTAACTGCTCTGCGACGAATATAAGGTTCACTAATTTGATCCATCGGTATGGCACTCAGCACGCGTGTGTAAACACCAACGCTTTCTAATGCGCTTTGCATAGCCAAAGCATTCATTACAGTTGCAAGCATACCCATGTAGTCCGCGGTAGTTCTTTCCATGCCTTGGGCACTACCTTGTAACCCCCTAAATATGTTTCCTCCCCCAATAACCATACATATTTCAACGCCGAGCTCGTGGACAGATTTAACTTCTCGCGCAATTCTTTCAACTGTCGGTGGGTTCAGTCCAAAGCCCTTGTCTCCCATCAAAGCTTCACCCGAAATCTTCAGCATTACCCTTTTAAATTTAGGAACTTTGCTGTCAGGTGAGGCCATTTGTATCTCCATCTTTATTAATTGCATGATTAGGATAAAACAGCTGTGATAGCTAATATTATTTCAATCATTAAATAAATTTCTTGGTTTATCTCAGAATAATTTATAAAGCACAACAGCATGACTGATCCGATATCTGATAATTTTCTGAAGAAAGTAAGCAATAAGCCAATCTTAATTGTAGGACCGACAGCGTCTGGAAAATCTAAATTTGCAATGTCTTTGGCTATCAAATTAGAAAGACAGATTGTCAATGCCGATTCACTCCAAGTCTACAGTAATTGGCGTATTTTAACGGCCAGACCTACTTCTGAAGATGAAGAAATAATCCAGCATCATTTATATGGCCACAAAGGACCAGACGAAGAGTATTCGGTTGGACATTGGTTGCAGGAGTTATCAAGCATTTTAAAAACTAACAAAAATTTAATAATCGTTGGTGGCACAGGCTTATATTTTACAGCACTCACAAAGGGTCTTGTAAACATACCCAAAATTTCCAAAAAAATAAAAACTATGAGCAAGAAAAAGCTCAATGATAGTGGTGTCGCGAGCCTTCTAAAGGATCTTGATGAGGAAACCTTAGAAAATATTGATATTAAGAACCCAATGCGGGTTGTACGAGCGTGGGAAGTTTTCCAAGAAACTGGTAAGCCTTTAAAAAGATGGCACAGTGAGACGGAGCCTGCAATTTTACCTACAAGTGAATGTCATCCGCTAGTAATTAATCCAGGTAAAGCTGATTTAGATAAAAAAATAAGACTGCGCCTTGAACAAATGATCAAAATGGGGGCTTTGGATGAGGCAAGAAAAAATCTGGTCGATTGGAATGAAAACTCACTCGCTAGCAAAGCAATTGGAGCCTCGGACTTTATTTCACATTTAAAAGGTGAATTATCGATTAACCAAGCAATGGAAAACGCATCAATAGCTACGAGACAATATGCTAAAAGGCAGAAAACCTGGATTAAAGCAAAAATGGCTGACTGGGATGACATAACCTATCTGACTTTGTAAACGTATGTCGTTTATCAATCATATGGCTGTCGTATTTTGACAAGGAAATGCCGATAACCACTGTTGACCTTCACTAGCTTTTGATGCCTCATATTAGGTATGGTTGAAGTATCAGGCATTATTTTGTATGCTTTCGCTTCTAGATTTAAATTAGGTGTCATAACAGGGAGACAAGAATGACCCATAAAAATGGACAAGGAGAAATCCATCCAGTTGCTCAGATGTATGCTAAAGAACATCTCGATGGCGAAATGGATAGAAGAGAATTTATGGCTCGAGCC
>MDTD01154492.1_pt1 | contig 13448 bp, 9 predicted proteins | sample 811221 | NCBI WGS metagenome assembly MDTD01 (sample SAMN05326646, study PRJNA326480) | marine metagenome | isolation source: seawater | place: Pacific Ocean: South West | collected 2011
GCAACGGTCACCGTAGAATTTAGGTCTTGCGCAGATAGCGGAATGAAGTCTGTGTTTCCTAGGGCGTAGTAGCGCCGAGGCACTCCCAGGAATCCCAGATAGTGTAATGGCAGGAATACGGAGTAAGCGCCTAAGAAAGTAAGCCAAAAATGGACCTTAGCCAATTTTTCATTAAACATCCGCCCGCTCACTTTCGGAAACCAGTGATAGATCGCAGCGAACAAAACAAGAATTGGCGATACACCCATGACTAGATGGAAGTGCGCTACGACGAAATAGGTGTCGGACAAGGGCAAGTCAATAACAACGTTACCAAGAAATAAGCCGGTAAGACCACCATGGATAAAGGTGAATATGAAGCCAATCGCAAAGTACATTGGCGCATTCAGTCTTATGTCCCCTTCCCAAAGGGTGAATATCCAATTGTAAACCTTTAGAGCGGTCGGCACGGCAATAATAAGAGTCGTCGTCGCGAAGAAGAACCCAAAATACGGGTTCATTCCACTAACGTACATGTGGTGGGCCCACACTATGAAACTCAGGCCACCAATTGCAATGATTGCCCAAACCATCATGCGGTAGCCAAAGATATTTTTTCTCGCATGAACGCTTAAAACATCTGAAACTAATCCGAAAGCGGGAAGCGCAACGATATAAACCTCTGGATGGCCGAAGAACCAAAATAGATGCTGGAAGAGAATTGGGCTGCCGCCTTCGTAGTCTAGAGGACTTCCCGCCTCAATCACCGCCGGCATGAAGAAGCTTGTGCCCAGCAATGTGTCAAACATCATCATAATGCAGGCGACGAGCAGTGCTGGAAAAGCAAACAAACCTAGAACTGTGGCCACGAAGACCCCCCAGATGGTTAGAGGCATCCGCATTAGGGTCATTCCACGACACCGATACTGCAAAATAGTCACCACGTAATTAAGTCCGCCCATAGTGAATGCGACTACAAATACCGCGAGCGAGACGAGCATGAGAATGATCCCGGCGTCGTGTCCTGGAGTGCCTGCCATGGTTGTTTGTGGGGGATAAAGCGTCCATCCAGCCCCTGTGGGGCCGCCACTCACAAAAAAGCTAGACATCAATATGACCACAGAGATAAAGAACGTCCAGACTGACATCATGTTTAGGAAGGGAAATACCATATCCCGAGCGCCTAGCATTAACGGAATCATGTAATTACCGAAGCCCCCTAGGAATAAGGCGGTCAGGAAATAAACGACCATGATCATGCCGTGCATGGTAACTGCTTGATAATAGAAGTTGGGGTCAACAAAATCGACTGATTCAGGGAACCCCAGCTGCAGCCTGAAAAGGAGAGAAAGAGCCAGCCCGATGATGCCCGTGAAAACAGCCAGCCCCCCGTATTGGACTCCAATGACTTTATGGTCTTGGCTGAAGACGTATTTCTCGATCCAAGTATGGGGATGGTGCATCTCCATTTCTTGGTCTTGATCGGCTAATGGTACATAAGCCATTTTTTACTCCTAATCGATATACTTCCGCCCTACGGCAGTAATTTTAAAAATTCTTATAAATGAATAAGGCTAGCGCAAGGTGTTTATGTATGCGGCTACATCATTTATTTCTTCAAGGTCTCCCATTGCGGTGGCCATCTGGACCATCTGCTCCCCATAGTCGTCATATGGGTGATTTCCGCGTATACCAGCTCGGAAATTGCTAATTTGGGTAACGAAGTACCAGTCACTCATCCCAGAGAGCTTTGGCGCATCGGTGTACCACGTTCCGGAGCCGTTATCTAAGTGGCATGCGGCGCAGTTTCGATCGTATATGTCGAAGCCGTTATCGATGTCACCCGCGATGGTGGTTGTGGCGGGTTTGTCCGGAAAGGTTGCAATATAAGCTGAGATATTCCGAACAGCCTCGTCTGTCGTCAACATGCTTGCGAAAGCCGTCATTTGGGACCCGTTGGTGTCCCCAGCGCCGCCACGGGCGCCTTGTTTGAAATGGTTTAACTGTCGCTCAATGTACCAAGGCTGTTGTCCAGCGATTTTAGGGGCATTGAGGGCCCGGTTGCCTTCTCCATTTGCGCCATGGCAAGCGGCGCAAGTGGCGTATTGGGCCTGGCCAGCAGATATATCTGGTGGTGCCGGTCTTTGCGTCTCTGAAAAAGTGGGTTGCGACGCTAACCAATTGTCAAATTCTTCCTGCGACTGGACGGTCACGGACCCGCGCATTACGAAGTGGCCAATACCGCACAACTCCTGGCACATTATGTCATAAGTCCCTTCTTTAGTTGGGTCGAACCAGAGATAGGACACCAATCCGGGCACAAGATCCATTTTCACGCGAAACTGTGGAACCGTGTAGTTGTGTAAGACGTCGTTTGATCGGAGCAGAGCTTTGACTGGTTGATTTATGGCAAGATGCATTTGCGGATCGTTGACCACAACATCATCTTGTCCATTCGGGTCTTCAGGATTTATTCCAAATGGGTTGCTTTCACTGACGAAGCCGGTGTCAGCAGTTCCAAGTAACCCATCGGCGCCTGGGTAACGAAACTGCCACTGCCACTGAGTTCCCAATACCTCGTATTCAAGCGCGTCACTTGGCGGTGTCACAAATGTTGCCCAGACGAAGAGGCCGGGAGCCAGCATTGCTACAACGCCAAGGGTGGTAAAGATCGACAATCCAGCTTCGAGTTTGGCGTTTTCAGGCTCATATTTCGCTTTGTGTCCCTCTTTATGCCTAAACTTCCAAACACAGTAAGCTAGGAAAAGATTACAAGCGACAAATACGAACCCCGTAACCCAGAAGGTAACGTTAATAGTGAAATCGATAGAGCCCCAATCAGAGGCAATATCGGTAAACCACCAAGGGCTTGCGAAATGAAAAACGACCGATCCAATGACCAGAACCAGGATGACTACTGCTAAAGTCATAAAACCGAATTCCTTCTAAAAACAATAAAATCTTCGCTCCCGCGTGTCGCCGCTAATTCGAAGATCAGCGGAGTGCATTGCGGAGCAGAATTTGCTTAAGTTTGTGTGCCATCTAAATGACTCATCCGGGCGCCACAGAGCAAGCTGTTGGCAAACTCGGACTGAACGTCTATTCTGAATGACTGTCCTAGTTATTGTTGTTTACTTGGGTGGGGTATATCCACAGCTAGACTCCGTTTCATGCGGGCGTAAAACCCCCGATAAATCCTAGCTTTATGGCACACCTCAAGCGAAGCTTATGCTATAGAATAATGCCTTTCCTAGCAAGGTTTTAGTGACCTGAAACCTCTTAAAACAAGCGTCGAGACGAGTGTTTTTGACAGAAAGCTGTCAGCTTCAAATAGGTTTCGATAATAGCACTAACAATAACTCGAAAAATCTGTAAAATTCACGCCTTGGTTGAGTCAAAGATCCGAGCTCTTTTCAAAGAAATTGAAACAGCGCTTTGCTTGTAAGCTATTCTTTGGCCCAACATCATTAACTACCGAATCCACCTACTCTTTGCTGAGCCAAGTAGTACGCAATGACCGACATAACCACACAATCGATCGCCAGCTGGCGGGACTATTATGAAATGTGTAAGCCCCGTGTGGTGATGCTTATGATTCTTACGTCCATGGTCGGCATGCTGCTTGCGGTACCCGGCATGGTTCCGGCCGACATTCTGATTCTTGGCAATCTGGGGATTGCGCTGGTTGCCGGATCGGGCGCCGTAGTGAATCACCTGATAGACCGCAAGGTCGATGTCGTCATGAAACGCACTCACAATCGACCGATTCCCCAGGGCAGAGTTGACCCTTTTCACGCCGCCGTCTTCGCTGCGGTGATTGGTCTGGCTGGTATGGCGACCATGATAATTTGGGTCAATGCTCTCTCGGCTTGGCTGACGCTAGCATCTTTTGTCGGTTATGCCTTTATATACACCGGCTACCTAAAGCACGCTACTCCGCAAAACATTGTCATCGGTGGGCTTGCAGGAGCGATGCCGCCCCTGCTCGGCTGGACAGCAGTTACCGGCACAATCGACGCTAATGCTGTTGTTTTGGTGCTCATTATTTTCGCTTGGACGCCCCCGCACTTCTGGGCACTGGCCATCCATCGCAAAGAAGAATATGCCAAGACTGGCATCCCCATGTTGCCTGTCACGCATGGTGAGCGGATCACAAAAATCCATATCCTGGTCTACACCGCAATTTTGGTTCAGATAAGTGTGATTCCGTCAGTCTCCGGGATGAGCAGTGTGTTTTATCTGGCAGCGGCGGTCACTCTTGGGGCGGGCTTCATGTACTGGTCGATCAAATTGATGCGAAAGCCAGAGCCTAGTACTGCGATGGACACCTTCAAATATTCGATTGTGTACCTCGCGCTTCTATTTATCGCCTTGGTGATTGACCACTATCTCTTTTGACCGGCGGAACCGGCTCTGTGCAATTTTTCCGAAATTCAAAGGTTTCCCTAGCCGCTTTTCTTGTCTTTGATGTGTTGCTGGCTTACTGGTTAATCACCTTGTTTCAGGCGCGAGATGAGGTCAATTCAGTCAACACGCTCAACCTCCTCGGCGCGATCAAATATCCGGACCCTTATCGCTTGACTCCGTTTCACTTGGATGACCAGCACGGAGAGCCGTTCTTGGTTGATGACTTCAAGGGGCAGTGGTCACTGGTATTCTTCGGATTTACTTCCTGCCCCGATATCTGCCCAATTACCATGACAGAGCTGGCTCAGGCTTACCGGGCGATAACAGAGACGCCTGATCTGACAAACCCACAAGTGGTTTTCATCTCTGTTGATCCGAAGCGAGACAGCAGACTCGCCGTAAAACAGTATGTTGAGCAGTTCAATTCTGATTTCATTGGCCTGACTGGCTCGGAAGCAGACATTGACGCGCTTGCAAGCCAGCTGTTTGTCGCTTTTAGCGAAGTAGATCGAGAGGAGATGAATCCGAATAAATTGGGAAATGAGTTACAGAAATCTGATGACTACATGATTAATCACAACATCCATCTGTCATTGGTTAACCCGAAGGCCGAGCTCGCTGCGCTGATCAGGCCTCCGGTTCGACATGAGTCCCTAGTAGAGGCATATTATCTGCTGGTGAGTGAATAGAGGTTGCTGAGAGTACTCAGGGGTTTCCCGCTATCAGGCCAGCATGGACTTGCTGGAAACTAGTTACTCTGACACCCAGTTAGAAGTGGGTTTTCGGGGCTATATTCTGCGTTGAGTCGCCTTTGTTGTGCTGACCAACGAGGCTCCCTTTAGTGTGTCCGTGCATGATTAGATACAAAAGGAGTTCGTTGACTGTTTTGCGGCCGCGTTGAATGACACCAAAAGGACTGACCGATGACTACGGAGAAAAAACTGATTCTGGTTGACGGATCGTCTTACCTTTTCCGGGCCTTTCATGCCTTGCCGCCTCTCGTTAACAGTCAAGGGCAGGCCACCGGCGCGGTTAAGGGAGTTATCAACATGATTCGTTCCCTGATCAAGTCTCACCCCGATGCAAACATCGCCATTGTTTTTGACGCAAAGGGCAAGACGTTTCGGAATGAGATTTATAGCGAATATAAGGCCCACCGGCCGCCGATGCCAGATGAGTTGCGCGACCAGATCCGGCCGATTCAAGATATAATACGGGCCATGGGTCTGCCGCTACTGATCATTCCTGGCGTAGAGGCAGACGATGTCATTGGGACTCTGGCATTCCAGGCCACTAAACTGAATCAAAAAACCCTGATTTCAACTGGGGACAAGGATCTTGCCCAGCTTGTGAATGAGCACATCACGTTAATGAACACCATGACTAGTGAGGTGCTTGACACGCTTGGCGTAGAAAAAAAGTTTGGTATCGGCCCCGGCCTTATCGTGGACTACCTAGCACTTATGGGAGATAAGGCAGACAATATTCCGGGCGTTCCTGGAGTGGGCCCGAAGACGGCTGTGAAGTGGCTTCTGGAATATGGATCAATGGAGGGCATTATTGAGAATGCTGCGTTGGTCGGAGGCAAGATTGGACAGCGCCTGCGCGATAATATCGATCAATTGAGGCTGTCCCACGAACTTGCGACGATTAAGCTGGACGTAGAGCTCGAAGTGGAAATTCCCAATCTGGTGCATGGCGCAGTAGATGATTCAGCGCTTTATGATTTGTTCTCGGCCCTAGAATTCAAAACCTGGATCAAGGAGCTTGAAGAAAAAGGCATAACTGGCTCTGGTGCAGTTTGGGGCTCTAGCGAGGATGATGCTGAGGGTATGACTTCACGAGCTCTGGCAAAGCCAGCGCTTGAATCAATCTCGTTGACGCCAGCGGACACGAGCTATCGGTGCGTCACAGACTCCAAGTCTCTCAGCGAGTTGGTGGCATCTCTGCAGCAGGAAATGTTTGAGGCGGGCCCCAACGCACGCGTCGCGCTGAGCGTTGAGTTCGATGGCGACCACTTCCTTGGTGCCCGTCTGCTTGGCATTGGGCTAAGCTTCAAGCTTGGTGAGGCACATTACGTTCCCGTTGGCCATACATCGGCGGATGTACAGCAACTGTCGGTTGATGAGGTTCTTACCTCACTTAAGCCAGTGTTGGAAAATCAAAAGTTTACCAAGTCGGGTTACGATTTAAAGACGCAGCGACATGTGCTGCAAAACTACGGGATTGATTTGCAGCCGCTGAAGTCCGATGTTTTGCTGGCCTCTTACGTGCTCAACTCTGTGGCGGTTAAACACACGCTGCCGGACATCATCCGGTATTATCTCGATTTGGAGCCTATTGACCTCGAAGCACTGCAGGGCAAGGGGCGCAGTAAGCTTGCTCGGACTGATATCAACCTGACTGACTACAGCATGTACGCCGCTCAGCGTGTCGATTTCATCAATCGCCTGGCCATTATCCTGGAGCATGACATGAAAGCAGCGGGCGAGCTTTCTGGGCTCTACAGACATTATGAAACGCCGCTGATTTTGGTGTTGCAGCAGATGGAGCGAAACGGAATTGCGCTCGATGCTGGAGTGCTTAAACAGCAGAGTGTCGAGCTGGCCGATCAGCTGGATAGGATTCAGAGCAAGGTGTTCGAGATCGCGGGAGAGCAATTCAATTTGTCTTCGCCCAAACAGCTGCAGACTATTTTTTACGAGAAGTTAGAGCTTCCCATTCTGAAGAAAACCAAAACTGGACAGCCTTCAACTGCTGAGCCGGTGTTACAGGAATTGGCAGAGACCTATGAGCTGCCTCGCCTTGTTCTAGAACATCGCTCGCTCAACAAACTGAAATCCACCTACACTGATAAATTGCCACTAGAGCTCAATGCGGTTACCGGAAGAATCCACTCTTCATTCCAACAGGCGGTGGCCGCAACTGGAAGACTATCTTCCAGTGATCCGAATCTTCAGAATATCCCTATTCGCACGGCAGAGGGAAGGCGGGTGAGGCAAGCGTTCGTTGCTGACGCTGGATATAAGCTGCTCGCCGCAGACTATTCCCAGGTGGAACTGCGGATCATGGCGCACTTGTCGCGAGATCGTGGGCTTCTTGAAGCATTCACCAGTGACCAGGACGTTCACCGTGCAACCGCAGCAGACGTTTTTAATGTGAGTCTCGAGGACGTCAGCGTCGACCAGCGTCGCTCGGCCAAAGCAATCAACTTCGGCCTCATTTACGGCATGTCCGCGTTTGGACTTGCCAATCAGTTGAATGTCAGCCGCGGTGTGGCGCAAGAATATGTCGATAGGTACTTTCGCAAGTACCCCGGGGTGCTTAAATACATGGAACAGACTCAGGCGCTAGCCGATGAGAAAGGATATGTAGAAACGCTATTTGGTCGACGGCTTTACTTGCCTGATTTGCATGCGGGTAACGCGATGATCCGTAAGGCGGCTCAGCGGACCGCGATTAATGCTCCGATGCAGGGGTCAGCCGCTGATATTATTAAGCAGGCCATGATTGATATTGCTAACTGGCTAGAGCAAGATCCAATCGATGCGCGTATGATTCTTCAGGTTCATGATGAGCTGGTTTTTGAAGTCAAAGAAGAAGACATGGCGCTTTTGAGCGAAGGCGTGAAGTTTCGAATGGCCTCTGCTGCCGCGCTGGACGTGCCTTTGATCGTGGATGTTGGCGTTGGGGATAACTGGGATCAGGCTCACTGACCACCACTTTGCATCCCTTTGCCGCAATTGAATGTCTTCTTTGAAAACCATTGCGATAGTTGATCACGAGCTAATTCAATTCCAGCTCCACTGTGCGCCGAAAACAATTCGACCTTAACCAGCGCTTCATCTTGTGTTTGCTTCTGAACCTTAAGCCGCATATTGTGAGCCGCACCCCGCTTCAGCTTGTCTGACTTGGTTAGCAGTAGCAGAACCGGCAGTTTGGACTGGACGGACCAAGCGACCATCTGCTGATCGAAATCCTTCATTGGATGTCTAATGTCGGACAGAACCACCAGACCGACGAGTGTTTCCCGCTCGTGCAGATACTTCCCCAGTTCACGCTGCCACTTTTCCTTTACTGCCAGCGGGACCTTAGCGAAACCGTAGCCTGGCAAGTCCACCAGATAATGACCACTTACCACCTCAAAAAAATTGATCAGCTGCGTACGTCCCGGTGTCTTGCTGATACGGGCTAGCGCTTTTCGGCCTGTGATGGCATTGATGGCAGACGATTTGCCGGCGTTTGAGCGTCCGGCAAATGCTATCTCAGCCACGCTGTTGTGCGGGCAGCCAGCAAGCCTGTCGGCACTGGTACTAAATTGGGTCTGGTTAAAATTCATCAAAACTCAAATCTTTCCGCGGCTATCTCGCGTAGTGTCCCTGACGCTAATAGGCTATAATACATGATAGTTTCCGAAGGCAACGTTGAGAAACGCAACAAAATCGGCCAACGGAACAAGCTGGCGTGGCTATCGGTCCGTTGTAGCTCGGGCTGAGACTATCATACCCTTGCTAACCGCATATCCCACAGCGCCCAGGGCACACTTCCGCATTTGAGAATTGAGTTGAGGTTTTCAGGAACACCCATGAGTAAACACGTATTTCTAATTGTCACCGCTGTATACACCTGTTCTCTTGCTAGTTTTGCCGTCGCTCAAGGCAATGCGATGGCGGGTCAGGCCAAATCAGCGCTCTGCGCGGCCTGTCACGGCGCTGATGGCAACAGCGTGATAGCGATGAATCCCAAGCTAGCGGGCCAGAATGCCAGCTATCTCGTCAAGCAGCTAAACGACTATAGGTCCGGTGCGCGGGTAAACGCCACCATGGCAGCGATGGCGGCCGGGCTGTCAGACGAAGACATCGCCGATATCGCGGCCTGGTACTCGTCCCAGCAGCCTACGTTGCTCGGCGCAAACCCGGAATCATTGGATCTGGGTGCTTCACTTTATCGAGCGGGCAACAAAGAACTATCGATTGCCGCCTGCTCTGCCTGTCATTCTCCCTCAGGTAAGGGCAACGGACCGGCTGGATTCCCCGCTTTGGGCGGGCAGCATCCCGAGTACACGCTGCTCCAGCTAAAAGCGTTTCGTTCCGGTGAGCGGGCGAACGACAATAGCGCCATGATGCGTACCATCGTTGAGCGTCTTACGGATTCTGAACTCGAAGCCCTAGCTAGTTATGTTTCAGGTTTACATTAAGCCTGCGTTTTTGGGATCCGTTCGACGCTGGGTGCGCCGGAGGTATCTGAAAAACTTGAGCCATAAAATCCGCAGCTAGAGCCCTAGCGAATGGAACATAGCAGTTAATAGTGAACAAAAATCGAGTAAAAACTTAAAAAAATAGGAAATGATATGGGACATGATAAAGGATTCGCAAAATGAATAAATCTGCCCTGCAATTCGCACTTTCAATCAGCCTACTGTTTGCTGCTTTCCCCAGCTTCGCGCAAATCGAACGTTATATTGTTGGCACGCACTATACTGAGTTGCCCAACCCGGTAAATACAGGGGATTCCTCAAAAATCGAGGTTCTTGAAGCCTTTTGGTATGGCTGCTCGCACTGTTTCCGCTTTGAGCCCTTGCTTGCTGCCTGGGAGGAAAACGCGCCGGACGACGTCGATGTTGTGCGCTTTCCGGCTCTGTGGAACAATCTAATGAAAATCCATGCTCAGGTATACTTCACCGCTGAAGCGCTGGGTAAGCTTTCCGTACTTCATACGCCGGTGTTTAATGCCATTAACTTGCAGGGTAATCGCCTGCAAAATGAGCGCCAGATAGGATCGCTTTTTGCCGAGTACGGCGTTGACGCAGAAGACTTTGAGAAAGCGTTCAACTCTTTTTCCGTGAGGACCAAGGTCAACCAGGCCGAGAAGCGCATGCAGGATTATCAGATTCGCAGCACTCCCAATATCGTTGTAAACGGCAAGTATCTGATTACCACCGGCCAGAATGTCCCGACTCAGGAAGAAATGCTGGAAGTAGTTGAATTTCTTGTAGAAAAAGAGCGCCAGATGCTGGGCTCGTCGGGCGACTAAGACCCTTTACCCCGTAAATCTTCAGAGCAAACCGCCCCAATTTAAGGGGCGGTTTGTTTATGTCTTACGGAAAATCTTTCCGCTTCTTTAAACCCCCGCGATTCCTTTCTTTGGATTATCCGAAAAACTTGCTCTGATGTGTCTGGTCGAAAAAACATCACCAGCCTTAGAACTATTTCTCGCGTCTGGCAGTCAAAATGTCTTGGAAATTGGCAATTTTTAGAACGAAAGCCTGACGCTCTCACTGATTATGGCACTGCGGCTGCCTGACTCGGGCGGTAAACCCCCTTTGTTTCGGATCGACGTTGAATAAGACGCGCATATTCATGAAAACCCTGCTTGATCAAATCAATCATAGGCTCCGTCGCGGCATCAGCGAGACGCTATCAGGCAACAGCCGACAGGATTTGCTCAACTCTGTGACAGACACGCTGATGCTGTTCGGTGACGAGCTGGTGCACGCAAAAGGCGGACGCACTCACAGAATAGCCATTGGAATATATGACCGCTTGAGCTTAAAGTCCGGTGAGTTCAACGGAGATACTGACCGTGCTCGGCAGTCGATAGAGGGAGAAATCGATGCAGAAGCCATTGCCGAGGCAGCAAAGCAGCTGCTTTCAGATTCAGATTCTGAGCCCTCGATACTGTTACTCCTGGCCCCTTCGGAATTTTTAGCGACGGAGCAGCACATGCCGGGGCTCTCGGGGGCCAATCTGATTTCTGCTATCACCTTGCAACAGGAAAGTATCTTGCCAGCCTGTGACGAAAAGCTTGCGCTTGCTGTGTCTGATGAAGGCTCAGACGGTTACCGGTTGGCGATGTGGGTTCGGGAGGCCCGTTTAACGGCTCTATTCCAGGCGTTTTCCAGGCGGGGTTTGACTCTTGCGGCCTTGGCTCCCAGAACGCTCACGGCGATGAAGCCAAGTCAGACCGGCCTTTTGCTGGATGATGACGGTAGGGATATCACTCTCATCAGCGCCCGGAATGGAGTTCTAGAACAATGGTTACAGATCCAGAAAACCGATCTTGCCGAGCCTGTTTTTTTAGAGCAGTGGCTGAAGCAGCTGGCAGCTTTTGAATCGGAAACAAATCATACTCTTACAACCGCGCAAGATTATGTTTTGGAGCAAACTGCCGGCATTGAGCCGGCCTATGGGTTTTTCCCCTCTGATGCTTTGGCCAGCAGCAGGAAGCGCATGCAGCGCAAGCAAATACAAATAGGCGCAGCTCTTATTTTCGCCATACTGGGTCTTGCGGCCTCTCCCTTTCTGACTCAGACCTTTGAGTTGCAGATGGCTAACGCCAGTTTAGAGTCGAAGCGTGAGGTGTCCGTGGGGGCCCGGCAAGATCAGACGGTGGTGGTTGAGTTTGAAAATCGCTGGGGCGCCATTAATGATTTTCCTCAGCAGGACGTCGTTGCCGCAATGCTCCGGCTTCAGGAGGTGTTGGGCGGAGAGCAGCTGACTTCGCTGGAGCTGTCGGAGGGTCTGATTCGCATTCAGGGCACCAGTTCTGAGCCGCAGGAGATCCTGCAGCGCCTCGAGCGGGATCCTTTGTTTACCGAGGTAGTGTTTTCGAGGGCAACAAGCAACACCCGCTATTACATTGATCTGCGTTTGGCCAACGTGAACTTCGAGGCGTACCGGGTGCGCCACTTTCCGGACGAGAGTTAACGAGTTTAGCAATGCCTATTTCCGCAAGAGAGCGAAGAATTCTCATACTCGCAGGGTTAGTGAGCGCCGTTTTTGTTGTCACGCAGATTGTGCCTGCAGCACAGGTATTGTATGAAAGCCGCAATGCCACTATCCAGGGCATATTGCTCGCAGTTGAGCGAGAAGTGCGTCTGATCGAGGATTCTTTGGTCTGGCGCGACCGGCGCATTGAGGCCGAGGTTCAGCAGGCCAAGGTTGAATCGCAGATCTTCAGTGGCTTAACCATCCCTTTAGTGGAGGCCAATCTTCAACAAGACCTCTCAAATTATGCCCGGGATTCTGGTCTGAGCGTCAGTGCAACCCGGTTAGCGGACAGTATTCAGGCGAACGGCTGGTTGATGGTTAGTCAAGAAATGTCGTTCCGTACGGATGATGCCAGCAACACCATTGCGTTCCTGAAGCTGCTCGAGAGCTCTCAGCCGCGCCTGCTGGTCAGAGATTTCAGTCTCAGCCGCAGCCGAAACCAATACAATGGTTCAATCACTGCGGTGGGTTTCGCTGAAACAACCAGTCTTGGAGGCAAACAATGATGGGAGATCATGTTGATGATCTGCAGGAGGCAATACTGGCGACAGAAGCGCCTTTTCAGATGACGCTGCCCCTTTTCAGTCAGTTGCTCGAACCGGCTGGCATTGCGCCTGCACTTGACTTCGACACTAGCGGTAGACTGCTTTGCAATCAGGTGCCAAGCGTAGAGCTGAGGGCGCGGGTCCGTTTTATTATTGATCGATCGGTTGCTTTTGAGCTGGGTAATGACAATGAGGTCAGACGCCTGCTCAAGCACTGGCGCGCGGACCTGTTACCCCAACTTGAAGGATCGGAAGAAGAGGACTTCGTTTCCGGTTTCGAAGATGACGAATTGCTGCTCGATCGATCATCAGATGCGCCCATCATTCGCCTGGTTAATCATCTGTTCGCCCGCGCACTGGATCTTGATGCCAGCGACATTCATTTCGAGCCCAACGAACACTCCTTGAACGTTCGCTGCCGGGTTGACGGCATTATGACCCGCATTGAAAAGCTGCCCGTGAAAATTCACACCGCCGTGGCCTCTCGCCTGAAACTTATGGCAAAGCTGGACATCGGTGAAAAGCGTCTTCCGCAGGACGGGCGCATTGACTACCAGCTTGGCAGCAATCAGCTGGATATGCGAGTTTCCACCCTGCCTGGGGTGCACGGTGAATCTGTGGTCTTGCGTATTCTTGATCGCAGCGATACGGCCGTTGAGCTGGCCGCGCTCGGTATGCCTGAGCGAACCCTTGAGGATTACCAGGGAGTCATAAATCAGCCCCACGGCATGATTCTGATCACCGGACC
>MDTD01128239.1_pt1 | contig 13447 bp, 13 predicted proteins | sample 811221 | NCBI WGS metagenome assembly MDTD01 (sample SAMN05326646, study PRJNA326480) | marine metagenome | isolation source: seawater | place: Pacific Ocean: South West | collected 2011
ATACCGCCATGATGCCAAGCAGGGTCGGGATCATCAGCAGCAGGCGCCGGAGGATATAGGCACCCATCAGCAGCGTCTCCGCTTCGTCACGGCCTGTCTTGCGTTGTCACGCCTTGCCAATCGCCCTTGCCTTTTCTTCATCCACCCACCAGAGCCGCTCCGGCGAAAAGCCGTAATCCGGCTTCGGTTCGGCATAACCGAACATGTCCCAGAAGGCTGCCCGGTGATTCGCCGCATGCCAATTTGGAATCCAGTCTAGCCGCGCGCGCAAGACCCGGTCGAGCGCGCGCATGGCAATCGTCATGGCCTCGCGCGTCTCTGCCCGGCCGATCGTGTCGATGAGCGCGTCCACTGCCGGGTCGGCCGTGCCCGGCAGGTTGCGGGTTCCGGGCGCCTGTGCCGCTTCCGACGAGAAGATCAGCGCCAGCCCTTCGCGGGTCGGGGTGGCGCCATGGTTGAGCGCGATGCCCACCATGTCGAATTCATAGTCACGCAGCCGCGTCTCGAACTGCGAGGCATCGACGAGCCGCGATGATGCATCGATGCCGACGGCGCGCAAATTCTCGATGAAGGGTTGCAGCACGCGCACGAAGGTCTGGTCGCGCACCAGGATTTCCAGCGTCAGCGGCGCCCCGTTTCCATCCGCCAGCAGGCCGTTGCCGCCGCGGCTGTATCCCATTTCCTTGAGCAGCCGTGCCGCCTGCGACAGGAGACGCCGGTCGCGGCCGGAACCGTCGGAGACGGGCATGGTCACCGGCTCGCCGAAAACCTCGTCGGGCAGACTGCCGCGAAACGGTTCGAGAAGCGCCAGTTCTTCCGCCGAAGGCGGCCCGCTGGCCACGAAACCGGAACCGGAAAACAGCGACTGCGACCGCTCGTAGGAACCGTAGAACAGTTTCTCGCGTGTCCACTGGAAATCGAAACACAGGTTGATGGCCTGCGACATGCGCCTGTCGGCCAGGTGCGGCCGACGCCGGTTGACCGCCCAGCCCTGCATCGTGGCGTATTTCTCGCGCGGGAAGGTGCGCTTGACGACCTTGCCATCTGTGATGGCCGGGAAATCATATTCCGTGGCCCAGGTCTTGGAGGTGAATTCTTGCCGGAACAGGGTAATCCCCTTCTTGAAGGCTTCGAAGCCCGCCTGCCGGTCGCGATAGTAATCGATGCGGATGCGGTCGAAATGGAACTGCCCGCGCATCACGGGAAGATCGCGGCCCCAGTAGTCGCCCACCCGCTCATATTCGATGAACAGCCCGGCCTGCGCCTCGGCCACGCGGAACGGGCCAGACGACATCAAGGGCGTCATCTTGGTCTGGTCGAAGGCAAAACCATTGAAGAACGTCTCCTGCAGGATCGGGAAGGTCGCCGCCGTCAGGATGGTCCGGTCCGAATGCTGTCCGGAAAAGACGAGATCCACCGTGCGCTCGTTCACCGCCACGGCGTCGGCCAGTTCGCGCAGCGGCTGGCTGAGCGAAGGGTGCGCCTCCGGCGTCTTGAATGTCCTGTAGGAGAAGGCGACATCCTGCGCCGTCACCGGCGAGCCGTCATGGAAGCGGGCGCCCTCGCGCAGGACGAAGCGGTAGGTCTTGCGGTCAGGCGAAATCGTCACGCTTTCGGCCAGCAGGCCGTAGATCGCGTCCGGCTCGTCCAGCGCCCGCGTCATCAGCGCGTCGAAGCAAAGTTCCATGCGCATGGGCGCATTACCGCGAAACGTGAAGCTGTTGAGCGTGTCGAAGGTCTGGGCACCCTGGTTGAAGGCCCAGTTGGGCGGCGAGAAATTGAACGTGCCGCCCTTCGGCGCTTCAGGGTTGGCATAGGCGAAATGACTGAAGTCCGGCCCGTATTTCAGTTCGCCGAAGGCCGAAAGGCCGTGCAGCGGCGTTTCTGCGGGCAGGGCGGCAAGTCCGGGTAGCCCCGTCAGCGGCAGGAGCGCCGCTGATCCGGCAAGCGTCAGGAAGCTCCGGCGCGTCGGTCCTGCAGTCATGGCCTCAGCCCTGCTTGCCGACGCGTTGCGCCTTTTCGGCGTCCCACCACCACACGGCCGGGAAGCCGTGATTGTATTCCGGCAGCGGGTCGGGATGGCCGAACCGGTCCCAGTAGACGATGCGGTCGAACGGATAATACCACTGCGGAACGACATAGTGGTGGTGAAGCAGGGCGCGGTCCAGCGCGCGCGTCGCCGCCACCAGGTCTTCCCGGCTCCGGGCGAAGATGATCTCGTCAATGAGGCGGTCGATGCCCTCGTCGGCGATGCCGGCATAATTGCGCGAGCCCGCCCGGTCCTTCGATTCCGATCCCCAGTAATTGCGCTGCTCGTTGCCCGGCGACAGGCTCTGCCCCCAGTTGGAGATCACCATGTCATAGTCGAAACTGCGCCACCGGTTGATGAAGGCCGAGGTCTCGATCTCGCGATAGCTGGCATCGATGCCGATCTTGCGCAGGTTCTCCACATAGGGCAGCACGATCTTGCCGAAATCGCGGCCCGAAATGTCGAGGATCTCGAAGGCAAGGGGTTCGCCCGTTTCGGCGTTAACCATCTTCCGGTCGCGCAATTCATAGCCGGCCTCGCGCAGCAGGCGGACCGCCTCGCGAAGATTTGCGCGCAGGTTCGCGTCGCTGCCGCCCACCGGGTTGGTATAGGGCTCGGCGAAGACGGTTTCGGGCAGCCGGTCGCGGTATTTCTCCAGGATTTCAAGCTCGCGGCCTTCCGGCAACCCGCTCGACGCCAGTTCCGTGCCGGCGAAGTAGCTGTCATTGCGCAGGTAGAGGTCGAACAGCACCGTGCGGTTGGTGGTCTCGAAGTCGAAGGCATAGTTCAGTGCGCGGCGCACCCGCCAGTCCTGGAACTGCTTGCGGCGCTGGTTCGGCACGAAGGCCTGCATGGAACCCGACGCCTTGTCGGGATAGGCAAGCAGCTTCACATGACCCGCCGCCCGGCCCGGGAAGATGGACGGCTCGTAGGCAGTCACCCAGTTCTTGGCCGAGTTCTCCAGCCGGAAGTCGTAGGCGTCGGCCTTCAGCGCCTCCACGATCACCGCGCCGTCCCGGTAATATTCGTATTCCACCTCGTCGAAATTGTTCTGGCCGACATTGGTGGGCAGATCGGCGCCCCAGTAGTCGGCGACACGCTCGAAGGTGACGGAGCGCCCCGCATCCACCCCGCCGATACGGTAGGGACCGGACCCCAGCGGCGGCTCCATCGTGCTGCGCGAGATGTCGCGGGGGCTGCCGTCCGGCCCCGTGCCTTCCCACCAGTGTTTCGGCACGACCATCAACTGGCCCATGATGTGCGGCAGTTCCCGGTTGCCGCTTACGTTGAAGAAGAAGGTGACCTCGTTGTCGCCGGTTTTTTCCGCGCCGACCACGTTGCGGTAGTAGAAGCGGATCTGCGGGTTGAGTTCGGATTGTTTCTGGAAGCTCCAGATCGCATCCTCCGCCGTCACCGGCTTGCCGTCATGCCAGCGCGCCTTCGGGTTCATGCGGAATGATACCCAGGAGAAATCGGCGGGATAACGCATCGCTTCCGCCAGAAGCCCGTATTCGGCCGAAATGTCCAGTTCGTCGAGGCTCGTCGTCATGAGCGTCTCGAAGACGAGGCCGAGGCCTGTCGCCACTTCCCCTTTCGGCGGGATGGGATTGAAGCTGTCGAAGGAACCGAGCGTGGCCATGCGCGCCCGACCGCCCTTTGGCGCGTCAGGGTTCACGTAGTCGAAATGGGCGAAATCGGCCGGATAGCGCGGCGTTCCGCTCAGCGCGGTGGCGTGATGCCATTCCTCGGCCTCGCGCGCCGCCTGATCGGGCAGGGACGGGTTCTCGATGGGGATTTCGACGGCGGCCGCGCGACCAAGGATCAGGGGAGACAGGGCAGCCGAAAGAAGAAGGCTGCGACGGGTCAGGACGAGATCGGGAAACGCCATCGTCGGAAGTGTCCTTTCATGCCATGGCCAGGAAACGGCGCCGCCACGGCCGCGCCGGTCACGATTTGTAACCTATGGCTTTTTGTGGCGAATGAAAGGGCGTGCAGGACCGCCAACATTACGGGAGCATTAAAAAAGCCGGCGCGAAGGCCGGCTTTCTTCAATTCGTCGTGAGCAGCCCTACTGGGCCTGGCCCTCGCCCTCGGCAGCGCCACCCTCGGCCGGGGCGGCAGCCGTGTCGCCCTCGGCCGGTGCGGCTGCGGCATCACCCTCGGCGGGCAGCGGCAGCGGATTGTCCGCCTGCTCGCGCATCCAGGCGATCAGGTTGGCGCGCTCGTCGACCTTCTTCAGGCCGGCAAAGCCCATGGACGTGCCGCTGATATACTTCTTGGGCGCGGCCAGGAAGGCGTTCAGGTTCTGGTATTCCCAGTTGACCGACTGGCCCTGGGAATATTCCTGCATGGCGCCGGAATAGGAGAAGCCCTCGTGGCTGGCGACCGGGCGGCCGACCACGCCCCAGAGGTTGGGACCGACCTTGTTGGCGCCGCCCTGTTCGATCGTGTGGCAGGCCGCGCACTTCTTGAACACGGATTCGCCGGCGCCGGTATCGGCGCTGGCCAGAAGCGGCTCGACGGGCTCCGGTCCGGTATCGGCAGGGGCCTCGGGCGCTGCGCCGCCGGCGTCTTCCGCAACCTCGATCGCGTAGCCGGGCGTCTCGGGCGCATGCGTCGCGAATATCGCATCCGAGGCAATGGCCAGCGAGAACACCACGAAGACGGTGCCCAGTGTCGCGCCGATGAATTTGTTGAGTTCAAACGAGTCCATTTCCCAGAGGCTCCTGCATGCTTTCCCGCCGCTTTGCCCCCTGCCGCGGCATTCACCATGACGTGCGGGCACACCTATCCCTCGACCGGCGGGCCGGGTTTTGGTCGCGCGGAACCTATGTCTTTTGCACCTTCGTTGCAACACATATAAAGAGCCTCCCACTGAGACTTTTTGCCACTTTGTGCGAGTGATCCCTTCATGAAACCCATTGTGCTCATCCCGGCCCGCATGGCGTCCACGCGCCTGCCCGGAAAACCGCTCGCCGACATCGCCGGCGCGCCGATGATCGTCCAGGTCGCGCGCCGGGCCGCCGAGGCGGACTGCGGTCGCGTCGTCATCGCCACCGACGCGCCGGAGGTGCTTGAGGCCGTACGCGATGCCGGTTTCGAGGCGGTGATGACGGGAAGCCACCACCAGTCGGGATCGGACCGCATTTTCGAGGCGCTGCAGGCACTTGATCCTGAAGGCGGGCATGATGTCGTGGTCAATGTGCAGGGAGACCTGCCGACCATCGATCCGGCGACCGTTCGCGCTGCCCTGAACCCCCTGGAAGACGCCGGCGTCGACATCGCCACGCTCACGGTGGAGATCACCCGCGAGGAAGAGCGGACCAATCCCAACGTGGTCAAGGTGGTCGGAACGCCCGTGTCGCCCGTCAGGCTGCGCGCGCTCTATTTCACCCGCGCCACGGCGCCCTGGGGCGAGGGTCCGCTGTTCCACCATATCGGCCTCTATGCCTGGCGCCGCGACGCGCTGGCGCGCTTCGTCGCCCTGCCGCCGTCAATCCTGGAACGGCGCGAGAAGCTGGAGCAATTGCGCGCCCTTGAAGCCGGCATGCGCATCGACGCGGAAATCGTTGACACGGTGCCTCTCGGGGTGGATACGCCCGACGACCTCGAACGCGCCCGCCGGATGCTGGGCTGAAGGAACATGACCATGGCCGCCAAGACCAACCGCATCGCCTTCCAGGGCGAACCCGGCGCGAATTCCGACACCGCCTGCCGGGACATGTTCCCCGCCATGGAGCCCATGCCCTGTCCCACCTTCGAGGATGCCTTCGTGGCGGTGGAAGGCGGCAAGGCCGATCTCGCCATGATCCCGATCGAGAACACCATCGCCGGGCGCGTGGCCGATATCCACCATCTCCTGCCGGAAAGCCGGCTGCACATTGTCGGCGAGTATTTCCTGCCGATCCATTTTCAGCTCATGGTCCTGCCGGAGGCCGACATGGCCGGCATCAAGGCCGTGCACAGCCACATCCACGCGCTCGGCCAGTGTCGCAAGATCATCCGCAAGCACCGCTGGAAGCCTGTGGTGGCTGGCGATACGGCGGGCGCCGCGCGCTTCGTGCGTGATCTCGGCGACGTGACCCAGGCGGCGCTTGCGCCGCGCCTGGCCGCCGACCTCTACGGCCTCAAGATCATCGCCTCGGATGTCGAGGACCAGGAGAACAACGTCACGCGTTTCGTCGTCCTGTCGCGCGACAAGGTCATCCCCGCCCGCGTCGATGGCGAGATGATGATGACCACCTTTGTCTTCCGGGTGCGCAACATTCCCGCAGCGCTCTACAAGGCCATGGGCGGTTTCGCCACCAATGGCGTGAACATGACGAAGCTGGAAAGCTACCAGATGGGTGGCAAGTTCTTCGCTACCCAGTTCTATGCCGATATCGAGGGCCACCCGGACGACGCCAATGTGCGCCTGGCGCTCGAGGAACTGGCCTTCTTCTCGCGCGATGTGCGCGTGCTCGGCGTTTACGAGGCCCACGCCTTCCGCGCCACCCAGGCGGAGGAAGCCGACGGGCGCTGAGGCGGCGCGGCGGGAACCAACCGCGCGCCGCTCCGTTCATGAGCCATGGAGCGCGCGATGGATCGGTGGCCGGAGGGCCGGAATGCGGGACAACATGCAGGGTGGACTGCCGGGATGGCGGGCGGCGCTGCGCTTCTCGTTCTGGTGGCCGCGCTCGTGTCGCTGGGCCTGACGGCCGGTATCGACGGCTGGATCCTGGAGAGCCTGCGCTCGGCCGACGATCTCTCCGACGCGCTCGGCCCCGTCTGGTTCGAGAATACCGTGCGCGCGTTCACCGCGCTGGGCGGGTATCCGGTCATCGTCTTCGCCGTGCTCAATGCCGTCGTCATCCTTGCCCTGTCGGGCGAACGGCGGGCTGCCATTCTGGTAATAATCTCGGTGGCCGGTGCCTCTGCGCTGAGTTCGGGCCTTAAACAGGTGTTCGAGCGCCAGCGCCCGGATATCGTCGCGCATCTCGATCCGACCATCGTTCCCGTCAGCTTTCCCAGTTCGCATGCCACCGTGTCGCTCGTCGCCTGGTTGACCCTTGCCCTGGTGCTGGCGCGCCACGTGAGCGTTCCGGCGGTGCGCACATATCTCATCGCAGCCGCTATCGTGCTTGCCATGCTCGTCGGGCTCAGCCGCATCTATCTCGGTGTCCACTGGCCAAGCGACGTTGTGGCCGGTTGGGCGCTGGGGCTTGCATGGGTGTCGCTGGTCTTTGGCTACGATGCCCGGATGCGCGCCCGTCCGCAGCCGGCACGTGGTACGGATGAAAGGCGCCGGTCATGAACGCCCGCCCGCGCCAATGGCTTCGCGTTCTGGCCCGCTGGGGTTATGCGGCACGCGGCGTCGTCTATCTGCTGACGGGAGGCCTGGCGCTCCTGGCAGCGCTCGGCACGGCCGAGGAAACCGGCACCCGCGGCGCCCTGCGCACGCTCATGGCGCAGGATTTCGGCCCGCTGCTCCTGATCGTCATCGCGATCGGTCTTGTCTCCCATGCCGCCTGGCGCCTGTCGCAGTCGATCCTCGACGCCGATGATCATGGCCTTGGGTGGCGTGGCCTTGCCGTTCGGGCCGGCCTGCTGGCAAGCGGGCTGAGCTACGGCGCGCTCGCGCTGTACGCGCTGGGCCTGGCTGGCCTGGCCGGTGCGGGTTCTGGCGGTGGCGGCAACGATGCCGTCGCGATGCTGGTTGCGCTCACGGGATCGTGGGCCGGCACGATCATCCTGTCGCTGGTCTTCGCCGCCATTGCTGTCGCCCATGGCTGGAAGGCGTTGACAGCCGGATACACGAAATTCGTCCACCCGCCGGCCCGCTTTGAAAACGCGGTCCACCTTGTCTCGATCGGGGGGCTGCTCGCGCGCGGTGCCGTTTTCGCCGCCATCGCATTTCTGCTCTGGGCGCGGCGTATCGATTACGGTGCGCGGGACATGCCCGATACCGAAACCGTGCTGACCTGGACGGAAAACCTGCCTGGCGGCGCCGCCGTGCTGGCAGGGCTCGGGGTGGGACTGATCCTGTTCTGCCTCTACAGCTTCGCCGAGGCGGCATGGCGCGAGGTCCGCCTGCCATCAACCTGAGACGGTAGCGCCATTCAGCCCGCCGCCACCCAGTCCGCGATCAGCCGGTGGGCGATGGCGCGCGACGGCGGGATCGCGGGACGGTCCGGATCGCCCGGTGTCCGGGTCAGCATCTCACGCACCTCGTCGCGGGAGAACCAGCGGCAATCCTCCAGTTCCGTGCGGTCCGGGTCGATGTCGAAGCTCACTGCCTCTCCATAGCAGCCGATCATCAGGGAATGGGGAAAGGGCCATGGCTGGCTGGCATGATAGGCAACCCGGCCGATGGCGATGCCGGATTCCTCCAGCGTCTCGCGGCGCACCGCGTCCTCGATGCTCTCGCCCGGCTCGATGAACCCGGCGAGGCAGGAATACATGCCGGGCGGGAAATGCGGGCTGCGGCCCAGCACGCAGCGGTCATTGTCCAGCGCCAGCATGATGGCCACCGGATCGGTGCGCGGAAAGACCTCCGCCTTGCAGCCCGGACAGACCCGCTTGACGCCGCCCCCGCCCATGGCGGTTCTCTCGCCGCAGCGGCCGCAGAACCGGTTCGTGGCGTGCCATGCCAGCAGCGCCGCGCCTTGCGCCAGCGCCGCTTCCGTTTCGCGGGTCAGCAATTGCTGCATGTAGAGCGAGCGGTAATCGATCGCCTTGACCGGGGCGGGCAGCGCTTCCGGATCGAGCGTGGAGGGAACGGCCAGCACCGGGTGGCCGTCCTCGTGGCCGAGCAGGATCGCGTCAGCCAGCTTCGCACCGAGACCTTGTGCTGTCGCGACATCGTGCAGACCCTGCATGCCATCGCCGTCGGCCAGCATGTAGAGCCGCCCCGCACGGGCCACGAAAACGCGCGCCAAGGGGTCGTCCAGCGCCTTTTCCACGCAATCGTCGGCCCGGTGTTCCGACTGGCGGTCGATCCGGTTGCCGGCGAAGCCGACGCGTGTTGAGGGTTCGTCGGCCGGCGCGTCGAAGAACGGAAATGTCATTGGTCGTTTTCCTGGGGGGGGGTGCGGAAGGGGCAGGTGAAGGAGATGTGTCAGGCGGCCGAGACGGCCTCCTTGAGGCGCGAGACAAACTGGTGCCGGTCTTCCTTGCGCCACGGCGTTCGTTCGCCATGGCCCCAGACCGGCCCCGGCCAGTTCGCGTCACCCTCGTTGCGGGCCACGATGTGCCAGTGCAATTGCCGCACGACATTGCCGAGCGCCCCGGCATTGATCTTGTCACAGCCGGTCACGCTCTTCAGCGCCGCCGCCACGAGGTTGGTCTCGAAGGTCAGCATGGCCTGGTCGAGCGGCGTCAGATCGTGCAGTTCCTGGATGTCCGGCCTTTGCGGGATCAGGATGAGCCAGGGCCACCGGCTGTCGTTCATCAGCCGCAATTCGCAAAGGCCGAGCCAAAGGACCGGAAACGTGTCGGCTTCCAGCCGTCTGTCGAGTTCGAAACCCGCCTTGACCCGTGGCAACATTCCCTAGTGTCCGCTCTCTGTTTCATCTTGTCCTGAAAGGACAATCCTGACTCAAGTTTTCATTTCTGTCTTGTGATTTTTCGGCTGCCGATGCCGGCCCGCGTTCGAAAACCGCCGCGCGCGGCTTGCATTCGGGCCGAAAAGAAACGATATGGGCAGCGGGAGGCTGGTGGTGGACGAGCCACTCGCCAACCGGGTCAGGTCCGGAAGGAAGCAGCCCCAACGAGCCATGGCGCGGGTCATCGTGCCAGCCTCCCGCCTATCCTCATCCCCATGCGGGCATCGGATTGACCGCGCCGCGCCCCCCTGCAAGTATCGCCGGGAACGGAGACCAGGCCCGAGCCATGAGCGAACAGTCCGGCGGCCAGAAGACACCCTACCGGGTGCTCGCCCGCAAATACCGTCCGCGTGATTTCACCGACCTGATCGGCCAGGAGCCGATGGTGCGCACCCTGACCAACGCCTTCCATTCGGGCCGCATCGCCCAGGCGTGGATGCTGACCGGCGTGCGCGGCGTGGGCAAGACGACGACGGCCCGTATTCTCGCCCGGGCGCTCAATTACGAAACCGATACGGTGGACGCTCCGTCCATCGACCTGTCGGTCCCCGGCCAGCATTGCCAGGCGATCATGGAAGGCCGCCATGTCGACGTGATCGAGATGGACGCGGCCTCTCACACCGGTATCGGCGATATCCGCGAGATCATCGAGCAGGTGCGCTACATGCCCTCGGTGGCGCGCTACAAGGTCTTCATCATCGACGAGGTCCACATGCTGTCGACGGCGGCCTTCAACGGCCTGCTGAAGACGCTGGAGGAGCCCCCGCCGCACGTGAAGTTCATCTTCGCCACCACCGAGATCCGCAAGGTGCCGGTCACGGTCCTGTCGCGGTGCCAGCGTTTCGACCTGCGCCGTGTCGACGCCGAGGCGCTGACCCGTCACCTCGCACGCATCGCCGAACTGGAAGACGTGCAGGTGGAACCTGATGCGCTGGCCATGATGGCGCGCGCCGCGGAAGGCTCGGTGCGCGATTCGCTCTCCATCCTCGACCAGGCGATTGCCCACGGCAGCGGTCATGTCACGGCGCAGGCCGTGCGGTCCATGCTGGGCCTTGCCGACAATGCCCGCGTCATCGACCTGTTTGAAATGCTGATGCGCGGCGACCTGCCCGGTGCGCTGGGCGAATTGAAGGCGCAATATGATGCCGGCGCCGATCCGGCCATCGTGCTGACCGACCTGGCCGGTTTCACCCATCTCGTCACGCGGCTGCGCTTCGTCCCCGAAGCCGCCGACGACGCCTCCCTGAGCCAGGACGAGCGCACGCGAGGCCTCGAATTTTCGCAGAACCTCTCGGTGCGCATACTCTCGCGCGCCTGGCAGATGCTTCTCAAGGGCATTCACGAGGTGCAGGGCGCTGCAAGGCCCTACGCCGCGGCGGAAATGGTTCTCATCCGCATCGCCCATGCCGCTGACCTGCCGACGCTGGACGATGCCATCCGCGCGATCGGGGAGGGGGGCGGCCAGCAGCCTTCCATGCCGGCAGCGCCACAGGGCGGCGCAGCGTCCGGCGGCCAGGGTTCGTCCGCATCACGGGGCGCGTCTCCGGCTCCGGCGGTTTCCCGGTCCACCCAGGCGGCGCAGCCCGTCTCCGGACCCGCGATGCGGCTTGTAGAGAGCCGGCCGGAACCCGTGACGGAAATGCACACCGCCCCGCAGGCCGAGCAGGCCGTCGACGCCGTGCCGGTGCGCTCGCTGGAGGACATCGTCGCCCTGGCGGATCAGCACCGCGACCTGCGCATCAAGATCGGCGTGCGCAATGGCGTGCGCCTCGTCTCGCTGACGCCGGGGCACCTGTCGGTCTCGTTGACGGCCAATGCCGACCGCTCCCTGCTGACCGAACTTGCCCAGCGCCTGAAGCTCTGGACCGGGCGCAACTGGATGGTTTCGCTAAGCCAGGAAGAGGGCGGGCGGACCCTTGCCGAGATCGAGGAGGAAACGCGCGAAACGCTGTTCTCCGATGCCAGCAAGGATCCGGCCGTGGCCGCCATCCTGCAGAAATTTCCTGGCGCGAAGGTGATCGATGTGCGCCTGCCCGCCGCGCCGGAAGAACTGCCCGGCGGCGAGGGCATGCCGGTCGAGGCCTTGCCCGATGACGATGACGACGACATCTTGTGACATGGACCCGAAAGCGGGAGAGAGACAATGAAAGACCTCATGGGCCTGATGAGCAAGGCCAAGGAAATGCAGGCCCGGATGCAGGCCTTGCAGGAGGAGATGGCCAACATCACCGCCGACGGCCGGTCCGGTGGCGGGCTGGTGACCGTCACCCTGTCCGGCAAGGGCGAGATGCGCGGCCTGAAGATCGACCCGTCGCTCTTCAAGGAGGATGACGTCGAGATCCTGGAGGACCTGATCGTCGCGGCCCACAACGAGGCCAAGGCCAAGGTTGAACAGGTCATGGCCGAAAAGACGCAGGAACTGACCGCCGGCCTGCCCATTCCGCCCGGCATGAAACTGCCGTTCTGAACCGGTCGGGGTCCTGCGCGTCAGGCCCCTGCCTTTCTTTCTTGCCGCCGGGCGAACCTGGCCCCTTCCGGAGGCGTGTGCGATGACGCTCGCGCAGGAAAACCTGCGTGGCGCGATGCTGATGGTCCTTGCGATGGCCTGCTTCGCCGTCGAGGACATGTTCATCAAGCGCGCTGCCATGGCCTTGCCCGTCGGCGAGGTGCTGGTTCTTTTCGGACTGGCCGGAATGGCCGGCTTTTCGCTGATCGCCGCCCTGCGCGGCCAGCGGCCCTGGCATCGAGCCATGCTGGGACGGACCCTCATGCTGAAAGCGGTGTTCGAGGTGATCGGCCGGCTTGGCTACACGCTCGGCATCGCCATGACGCCGCTTTCCAATGCCTCCGCAATCCTCCAGGCCACGCCGCTGGTCGTGGTGGCCGGCGCCGCCGTGCTGTTCGGTGAAAAGGTCGGCCTGCGCCGCTGGCTGGCGGTCGGCATCGGCTTCCTCGGCGTGCTGATCGTGCTCAGGCCCGGCATGGAAGGGTTCGTTCCGGCCGCCCTCTGGACGGTGATCGGCATGTTCGGCTTTGCCGGTCGCGACCTTGCCTCCCGCGCCGCGCCGAAGGTGCTGTCCAATCCGCAACTGGGCGCCCATGGCTTTGCCGCGCTGGCAGTGGCCGGGCTCGTCCTCCTGCCCTTCACCGGCGCGCCGGCCGCCCCCGCGCCCGGGGCCCTCGGCTTCGTAGCCGCCGCCTCGCTGTTCGGTGTTGCAGCCTACTGGAGCCTGACCGCGGCCATGCGCATGGGCGAGGTCGCCGTGGTGACGCCGTTCCGCTACACCCGTCTCCTGTTCGGGATCGCGCTCGGCATTGCCGTTTTCGGCGAAACCTTCGATGGCGCCACGCTGGCCGGTTCGCTGCTGATCCTGGCGTCGGGACTCTACACGCTCCTGCGCCGCCCGCGGCGCGAGCCCTTCGCGGCAACATGAAGGACAGTCCTGCCGCTCAACCCAGGTCCTTCTCCATGAGGACAGCGGGAAAGGCGATGTCGCTGGCGAGCATCACCGAAACCTCCTCCAGCCGGCGGAAGCCGTGACGGGCATAGAATTTTTCCGCCGGACGGGAGGAAAAGCACATCAGCCGGCGCACGCCCTGCCGCCGGGCTTCCGCCATGCAGGCGGTGAGGATGGCGCCGCCCACGCCGCCGCGCATCAGGTCCGGATGGGTGGCGAAGTGGCGGATATGGCCGGTGGCGTCCTCGATGCGGCCCGTGCCGGGTGTCGCGACGCTCCAGCCGCCGCAACCGGCCAGTTGTCCGCCGACCGATGCGGCGAAGTAGCGCCCCGAATTGAGCAGCGCCGGATCGATGCGCAGCATGGCCGGCAGCGCG
>MDTD01202941.1_pt1 | contig 13447 bp, 15 predicted proteins | sample 811221 | NCBI WGS metagenome assembly MDTD01 (sample SAMN05326646, study PRJNA326480) | marine metagenome | isolation source: seawater | place: Pacific Ocean: South West | collected 2011
AAGGAGACCAACCAACCTGGAAAATACTCATTACCCTTGCTCTTTTTCAAGCCTGGGGGAGTTCATGGTAACTCCACCTGATTGGCCTCCAAATCTATTATACCAATAATTTTTTCTATTCTACAATAAAGTTAAAACTTATTTTCCTCTAATTTTATCGGCTTTATAAACACCTAGGACGTGCATATCTTCACAATGTAAACCTAATTCTTTTAACGAGTTTTTAATTTTATCATTTTCAATATGGCCCTCTATATCGCATAAGAAAAAAAATGAAGAAAAAGAATTTTTCTCAGGAAAACTTTGCAATTTTGTTAAATTTACTCCATTCAACGCAAACCCTGATAGCGCTGAGTATAAAGCGGCTGGTTTACTTTTAAGTTTAAATAGAAATGAAGTTAAAAAATCTTCTTTATTAAATTCTGGTTGATAAATATCTTTTCCCATTAATAAAAATCTTGTTACATTGTTTTCATCATCTTGAATATTACTTTGTAAGACTTCTAGATTATAAATCTGAGCACTAAGTTGTGAGGCAATTGCAGCTTTGGTTTCATCTTTTTCTTCTGAAATATATTTTGCTGATCCTGCAGTATCTGCTCTTACATTTTCGTTCAAATTATATTTTTTTATAAATTTTGAGGATTGACTCAATGCCTGTGCATGAGAATATACATTTTTAATTTTTTTTATTTTTGACCCTTTTATACCGAGTAAATTATGCTTAATTGGAAAAAAGTGCTCTTCATAAATATTTAACCGATATTTAAAAATTAAATATTCCACACCTATATTGCCCGTAGTTTTATTTGACTCTGGTATAATTGATTTTATTTCACTATCGCCACTTGATCTTTCAAAACATTCATCAAAAGTCTTGCAAGATATAGTCTCACAATCTGGATAAATTTTTTTTGCACAGCTTTCGCTATAACTTCCAGGTATTCCTTGATAGGCGATTTTCATATTTAATTATTATATTCCATTAAATTTTTTATTTCTACATAATCTGCTTTAGTATCAACACCAATTGGAATTGTTTTTGCAAGTGTAACATTAATTTCAATACCATTTTCTAAAGCTCTCAATTGTTCGAGTTTGTTTTTTTTTTCATTTTTTGTTTGATTTAAATTTACAATTTTTTTAAGTACAGATTTTTTGTAGATATAAATACCTATATGTTGATATATATAATTATTTGTTTTTGCATCGAGAACTCTCTCAAATCTAATCGCCTTAGAAATTTTTTTTTTTTGTAAGTCATCTTTAGTAATTACTTTTACTAAATTTGTTTTACTATATTTTTCTTGATCGGAAGGGCCAATTTTACATGCTAAAGTTATTAGATCTGAGTTATGTTTAATTGCTTGATTACTCAAATTTTTAATATCAAAAATGTCAATTAGCGGTTCATCCCCTTGCAGATTGATTATAAAATCAACTTCATTTTTTAATTTAATTTTATCAAGCGCCTCGGCAATTCTATCTGTGCCAGTGTTATGATTTTTGCTTGTAAGTATTGATTTTCCTCCATTTTTTTGAACTTCATCAAAGATATCTTTATCACAAGTAGTTACAAAAACATCTCCAATTCCACATTCAACTGCCTTTTCATAAACATGCATAATTATTGATTTATCATTTATTTTTAAAAGTGGTTTATTAGGTAGTCTTGTGGCAGCGAGCCTTGAAGGAATTAAGATTATACTTTTTGCCATAAATTCTAAGTGTTATGCGTCTTTCAGACGCAAAAATAAAAAATTAAATTTAGTATTTTTTATGCTTAACATGTTATACGACCATATTAATTAAAAATCATGGACTCATTTGAAGTAAATAAAATTATTGCCGCGGTATTATTGGTTGCTCTATTAGTAATCGGTCTAGGTAAAATAGCTGACATAGTTTTCTTTATAGAAAAGCCTGAGAAAAGTGGTTACAAAGTTGAATTACCAGATACAGACAAAACTTCTCAAAGTGAGAAAGCATCTAAAATAGAGAAGGTTGATATTTCAGCACTTTTAGCATTAGGCACAATTGATCATGGCGAAAAGGTATTTAAAAAATGCACAGCTTGTCATGTAGTTAATAAGGGCGGCGCCAACAAAATTGGACCAGTACTTTATGGTGTATTAGGACGACAAGTTGCTGCAATAGGTGACTACAAATATTCAAAGGCAATGTCAAATTATGATAAAAAATGGACTTTTGAGGAAATGAATGGTTATTTAAAAAAACCACAATCTCATATAAAGGGTACCAAAATGGCTTTTGCAGGCTTGAGAAAAGAAAAAGATAGAGCTTCTGTTATTCTTTACCTAAATGAAAATTCAGATAATCCCCTCCCTTTACCTTAATTTGTTGAAACAATATAACAAAATACTTTTTTGAACATGCACTCTATTTGCTGCTTGTTTCCAAACATAAGATTTTTTTCCTAAGAACACTCTATCATCAACTTCATTTCCTCTTGGCAAACAGTGAAGGAATATCACATTTTTTTTTGCAAAACGTAATAGTTTTTCATCTATTTTAAATTTTCGAAATTCTTTAACTTTTTTTTTTATATTTACTCGATCATTCAAAGAAACTACTTTATCTGAAAAGATTACATCAGCATTTTTAGCCGCTTTTTTTGGATCATGAAAAATATTTATTATTTTGTTATTTTTCTTGACCCAATTCAAAATAGACTTTTTGGGTTTATAATTTTTTGGACAACCAATGTTTAATTGAAAAGAAAACTTAACACTAGCAGCAATTAAGCTGTTAAGAACATTATTACAATCACCTATCCAAGATATATTAAGTTCCGAAATTGGTTTTCTTTTTATCTCCTCAACTGTAAATACATCTGAGAGAATTTGTGTTGGGTGAGATGATGGACTTAAACCGTTAATTACAGGAATATTTGAGAACTTACAAAATTCTTGCATTTTTTTATCACTATCTGTTCTAAGCATAAAACCATCTCCATAAGTTGATAGAATTTTAGCTGTATCTGCAAGGCTCTCTCCCCCTTTGCCTAAATGAATTTCTTTAGATTTTAAAGTTAATGTACCACCACCTAACTGTTTTATAGCAAGATAGAAGCTTAATCTTGTTCTAGAACTTTGTTTTTCAAACATTTGTATCAATAATTTTCCACGAAGCGGTTTATCTTTATCAATATCAAGAGTACTTAAACTTTTTCTATTATTTTTTCTTTTTTTTGCATCAGATAAAATTTTTCTTAGTTCTTTTAACGGTATATCTTTTATATTAATAAAATGTTTCATATTTTATAATGTTTACAAACTTTTCTTATTATTTTTAAAGCTCGATTTATCTCAGTTTTTTTAACATTAAGAGGGGGTAATATTCTTATAACATTTTCACCAGCACGTATTGTAAGTAATTTGTTATCCATTAATTTTTTTATAAATTTTGTTTGATCAAAGAACAACTGTAAACCAATTAAAAAGCCAATGCCCCTCACTTCTTTAATAATTTTTGGAAATTCTTTTTTAAGAATGTTTAACTCACTTAAAAAATAACTAGAATTGAGTCTTACATTCTTAAGGAAATTTTTTTTAAATACTTGCTTTAAGACTTCATTGCCGACTGCCATTGCAAGTGGGTTTCCTCCATAAGTACTTCCGTGAGTTCCTGGAATCATGCATTTGGAAACTTTTTTAGTCATTAAAACTGCGCCAATTGGATATCCTCCACCTATACCCTTTGCAATTGGAACAATATCAGGTTTAATATTTGCAAATTCATAAGCAAAAAATTTTCCTGAACGTCCTATTCCACATTGTACTTCGTCTAAAATTAAAAGTATATTTTTTTTGTTACATATTTTTCTTACTTCTGTTAGAAACTTTTTTGAGTGTACTTTAATACCAGATTCTCCTATAGCTGTTTCAAAAAATACTGCTGCTGTTTTGTTTGTTATTTTGCTTTTAAAAGACTTTATGTCTCCATATTTAAAATGATCAAAACCGCCAACTCTAGGACCAAAACCTTCTGTCATTTTTTTTGATCCACTTGCAAAAATATTAGCTAAAGTTCTGCCGTGGAAAGAATTTTTAATACACAAGATTCTATTTTTATTTGGACGTCCAATTGAGTAAAAATAACGTCTAGCTACCTTAATTGCTGTTTCATTTGCCTCAGCTCCAGAGTTAACGAAAATTACGCTATCTGCAAAAGTCTTTTTTGTTAATTCTTTTGCTAAAATTTCTCCCTCAGGAATTATGAAAGCGTTTGAAACGTGCCATAATTTTTTCGATTGTTTATTTAAAACTTTGATTAAATTTGGATTTGAGTGACCTAGTGTATTCACTGCAATTCCCTGAACAAAATCTAGGTACTTATCTCCTTTATATGTGTATAAAAAACTACCCAGACCTTTTTTAAAAGATAAATTTCTTCTTTTGTAATTATTGGCTAGAGAGCTTTTACTCATTTATTATTTTTTGTTATTTTTTTGGTTCTTTTTTAAAAATGTTATATTGCAACCCCAGGTTATTATTAAATAATTTTTTTTGTTGTTAAAAAAATCAAAAAAAATCTTGTCTTTTAATATATTTATGTTTCAACATAATGTTATATAAATAAATATAACTACAAAATATAGTATTATATGAGTTGGACTGATGAAAAAGTTAATAAGTTAAAAGAGTTGTGGGGCACTGGCAAAACAGCAAGCCAAATTGCAGAAGTTATAGGAGGTATAAGTAGAAATGCAGTTATCGGCAAAGCTCACAGGCTTAATTTATCAGCTAAAATAAAAACAAGATCAGCTATTAATTTTAGTAGTTCTAAAAAATCAAACGATAGCAGTGTTGCAAAGAGAGGAAGAAAAAATAGGTTTAAATCTTTGCTATTAGATAAGGATTTTGAACCGGCTAAAAATTTACATCTTGAGGAACTTACAGAATACACCTGTAAGTATATGGAGGGACATCCAGATAATCAAAACTCGTCATTTTGTGGAAGAAAGACTGTTGAAAAATTTTCATACTGCCCACTTCATTTAATGATTGTGTTTCAGCCAAAGGGTAAGAAAGAAGATGTTGTGGAGAAAGATGATGTTCCTCAATTTATAGAGAAAAAAATTAAATCAGCTTAATTCAGAATTTTTTCCTTTGCTCTCTTAAATTCATCTTCTGAAATGATGCCTTGCTCTTTTAATCTATTTAAATCATTAATTTGATTAACTAAATTTATATTAGACGCTGAGGTATTTACATTTTTTTCAATATCATGCAAAATTTCTTCATCTCCTTCAGATTTTGCATTCTTATTTCGTTTTGCCTCTATACCTTTGCTAATTGCTTTTCCTGAAATTATAATAACTGTAGCAAAAATTATAATTGCAATACCAAAAATTAAGTAATTTAACATTAAGTTATCTCTTGATTATTTTTTCTAGTATATTGACCGCCAGATCTCCAATTAAAACTATATTTTTCTATCTCTTCTTCAAAATTTTTGTTTGCATTTAATCCAAGATCGAGGTTAGTTTTGTACTTTTTTGTTGGGATATTGTCATATTTCAATAATATTAATTGATCAGATGTTAATAAAGGTTTTGGGAAGAGACCCAGAAAAACCGCTGTTATTCTTGCAATTGGTAGAGGCATTGGAATCAGTAAACGTTTTTTTTTTATAGATTTTAATATTTTTTTTAGAATTTGCTTGAACGATAATACCTCAGGACCAATACATTCTATAGTATCATTTTTAATTTCTCTTGAGATTATTTGATATATTATTTCAGTCAGATCTGAAACATGTATAGGTACAAATTTTGTATCACCATTATAGTATAATGGCATTAAAGGTAACTTGGATAACAAAGACATAAAATTGGTTGTAAAGTTGTCATCAATACCATAAACAATTGAAGGTTTAAGAATTAAAGCATTTTTGAAATTTTTTCTTACATTTAGTTCTCCATTCAATTTACTTTTTGCATATGTGCTGTCAGAAGCATTTTCTACACCCAAAGCTGAAACATGAATAAATTGATCAATTTTTTTTTCTTTAGCAATTTTAGATAGAATATCTGGTAAAAGTGAGTGTATCTTATTAAATTGACCTTTATTTTTTTCATATAAAATTCCGATGAGATTTATGCATATTGAACAGCTATTAAATAAATCCTTAATTTTTTCGCTATCAAGGCTTTTCAACTCTACCAATTCTAAATATCCTGGATTAGCTTGTGTTTTTAATTGGAGGCCTTTCTGATGAATATTTCTAGTAACTGCAACTACTTTATAGTTATTTTTGGTGAGTTTACGAATAAGATTACGCCCTATATTTCCAGTAGCGCCAAAAACTAGAATTTCTTTAAGTTTCATATATATACATTCACAAATGAATATAGATATTAAATTACATAAGATTGATTTACCAGATGAATTAACCTTTAGTGACAAAATTGCAATCGATTGTGAGTTCATGGGACTTAATGTTGAGAGAGATAGATTGTGTTTAGTCCAGATTTCTAATGGAAATAATGATGCTCATATTGTACAGCTAGATAAAGCAAAATATAACGCACCAAATTTAAAAAATCTTCTTACTAATAAAAACATTAATAAAATTTTTCATTTTGCTAGAGCAGATCTACTTTTTATTAAAAAATATTTAGGAGTAAATGTTGAAAATATTAATTGCTCGAAAATAGCTTCTAAATTAGCTAGAACATTTTCTGATAAACATGGATTAAAAGATCTTATAAAAGAATTCATTGGTATAGATGTAAGTAAACAATTGCAAACATCTGATTTTGGAGGAAATCTTACAGAAAAACAACTCAAATATTGTGCTAATGATGTAATATACTTACATAAGATCTTCGAGGGATTAGAAAAAATATTAATCAGAGAAGAAAGAATAGAGTTATACAAAAGAACAATTAATTTTATATCGACAAGAGTTGATCTTGATTTTGCTTCATTCAAGGATGATATCTGGTCTCATTAAATGAAAAAAAATAAATATAAAACTATTGCTAAAGATGTAATTCAAAATGAAATTGAAGGGCTAAAAAAATTAAAAAGATCAATTGGAGAATCTTTCGAGCAAATAATTAAAGCAATACTAAATTGTAAAAATGGAAAAATAATTGTATCTGGTGTTGGAAAAAGTGGAATAGTAGGTAGAAAGTGGGCTGCAACTTTTTCATCAACAGGAACACCTTCCTTTTTTATGGATGCTTCAAATGCATCGCATGGTGATATGGGTCAAATTAATTCTAATGATGTAGTAATGTTAATTAGTTTAAGTGGATCGTCTACTGAGTTGAAAAATATAATTCAATTTTGCTCAAGAAAAAGAAGTGTAAAATTGATTGGAATTACTTCAAATAAAAAATCAATATTATACAAAAATTCAGACATAAAAGTTTTAATTCCAATTGTAAAAGAGGCTGGACCTGGAAACTTTGTGCCAACTACAAGTACAACAAATCAACTTGCGCTTGGTGACGCAATTGCAATTACATGCATGATTGCAAAAAAATTTGGTAAATTAGATTTTAAAAAATATCACCCATCTGGAGCATTAGGCACAAAACTTACAGTTGTTGGGGATATTATGCTGACTGGAAATAAAGTCCCTTTTATAAGAGAGAATATTTCAATGCATAATGCTTTGAAAATAATTTCAAATAAAGGATTGGGTGTGCTATTTGTTAGAAAAAATAAATTTACAACTGGAATCTTGACAGATGGAGATATAAAAAGAATTAGTCAAAAAATATCAGATTTTAAAAAAGTCAAAATCAAATCTGTTATGAAAAGGAATCCACTTAGTATTGAAAAAGATACTCTTGCAGCAAAAGCTCTTGAAATAATGAATACTAACAGAATTACAAGTTTATGCGTACATAGTGGAAAAAAAAAAAAATATAACAATTGGAATTATACATATTCACAACATTCTTAACGCCAATATCAGTTAGATGTCATCAAAATCATTAATACAGTTAGTTATTTTAATAGTTATCTTTATTATTCTTGGGGGTGTTTATTTTAAATATTTTGCAAAAGAAAAAATTTTAGTGACCCAAACATCACAAATAGCTGAAAAAGCAATAACTCAAAATTTAAATGATAATAATAATGAAATGGGTGATGCAATAGAATTATCTAAAAAAGAAGAATCTAAAAATAAAACAAATATTACAACAAGCAAAGATCATTCAAAAAATGGAAAAGCTAATAATAATGCGGTAACTTCAGTAGTCAAAAATGATGCAAATATCCCAAATATTGTAAAAGATGTAGAGTACTTAACTACTGATAAAAATGGCAATAAATACAGAATTCTTGCAAGATCAGGGAGAACTAATAAAAATGATAAAAATATCTTAGATCTTGACGATGTAAGAGGTGAGATTAATTCTAATCAAAGATCAACTATAGTTATAGTATCAGAATTTGCAAAATATAATTCATCAACTCTTGCTTCAAAATTTTATAAAAATGTGATCATTAATTATGAAGATAAGCAAATTACTTGTGATAATTTTGACATAAATATGGATACAAATATTGCAATAGCTTATAATAATGTTGTAGTAACTGATCCTAAATCTACTATGAGAGCTGGAAAAATAACATTAGACATAGAAACAAAAGAAATAGAGATAAATCCAAATAAAAGTGTAAAAAGTAAAGTAAAAATTAATACCAAACAATAATGGCAGTAATTAAAAAATTCAGAATTAAAAGTTTTAAGGAGCAAGAAACTCTTGTTGAATTAAATAATGTATCAATGTTTTACAACAAAAGACAAATATTAAATAATCTTAGTTTAAAAATTAACAGAAACGAAGTACTAGGAATGCTTGGGCCAAATGGCGTTGGAAAGTCTACAATTTTTAATATCATCACAGGATTGAAAGATCCAAGTTATGGAAAAGTTTTAATAAACAATATTGATTGTACAAATATTCCAATTTATGAAAGAGCAACTAGATTTAAACTTGGATATGTCCCACAACATGGTGGTTTTATTCAAGATTTAAATCTTCAAGAAAACTTAAAACTTGTGGCTGAAATTCATATTAAAGAAAAAGATTTAAGACAAACAAAAATTGAGAAAATTATTTCTCAGTTTGAGTTTGAATCAATTTTAAAAATTAAAGCAAAACATTTATCAGGAGGTCAAAAAAAAAAATTGGTTATTGCAATGGCGTTAATTAATGATCCAAATATTTTACTTTTAGACGAACCTTTTGCAGCTTTAGACATATTAACAATAAAAATGTTACAGGAAATAATTGTAAATCTACAATCAATGGATAGGATCACGGTAGTAGTATGTGATCACCAGGCAAGAGATCTTTTAAGCTGTGTTGATAGGGCAATTGTCCTATCAAATGGTAAAATTATTGCATCTGGAAGTCCAAGTGAAATAGTTAATGATAGAAGTGCAAGGTCGGCCTATTTTGGTGATGAATTTAAAATAAATTAGTTCATAAATGCCAAATCAGATAAAAATATTTAATAGAATTAATTCATTTAATAAAACTATAGAGGTAACAGCAGATAAAAGTCTATCAATAAGAGCGATATTATTAGCAAGCCAAGCAATTGGTGTATCTACAATATCAAATTTACTTGAATCTGAAGATGTATTAAATGCAGTAAGATCGATTAAGAAACTAGGCATTGAATGTAAAAAAATAGGCAATCAATACAAAATTCTTGGGTATGGTTTAAATGGCTTCAATATAAAAAAAAATATAACAATAAATGCAGGAAACTCAGGAACTTTTGCAAGATTAATTTTAGGTTTATTAGTGAAATCAGAAAAAACTGTAAAAATTATTGGGGATAAAAGTCTCTCAAAAAGAGACTTTTCAAGAGTTATCGAACCTTTAAAGAAGTTTGGAACAAATATAGTTTCAAAAAATAAATCATTGCCAGTTAAAATATCAGGAACTAATTTTTTGAGACCAATAAATTATTTTGAAAAAAGAGGAAGTGCGCAATGCAAAAGTACTGTGATGCTTGCAGCTTTAAATACTCCTGGAACTACATTTATTAAAGCAAAAAAATCACGGAATCATACTGAACTCTTGTTAAAGTATTTAAAGTTACCAATTAATTTCAAATCAGGAAAAAATTTTGATTTTATAGAAATTACAGGGTTAAATCAGTTTAATGCATTTGATTATAAGGTACCAGGAGATATAAGTTCTAGTGCTTTTTTTATAGTTTTGACAGCTCTTTCAAAAAATTCGAAAATAAAGATTAAAAACACGAATATTAATAAAAGTCGAATAGGAATAATTAAAATTTTAAAAAAGATGAATTGCAAAATTATTTTAAAAAATAAAAAAATATATAAAGGAGAAGAAACAGCAGATATAATAGTTGAGAGTTCAAAAAATATTAAAAGTATAAGTTGTCCGTCTTCATTAAATAGTGCTGCTATCGATGAGTTCTTGGTGATTTTTTTAATAGCAGCGAAAGCAAAAGGAATATCAACTTTTAAAAATTTAGGTGAGTTAAATAAAAAGGAAAGTCCAAGATTAGATATTGCTATAGATGTTCTAAAGAATATAGGAGTTAAAGTTGTAAGAAAAAAAGATAATATAAAAGTATTTGGTAATCCAAATCTTGAGCTTAATGGAAATATTCATATTAAAAACTTTTTAAAAGATCATAGAGTTTTTATGATGTCTTGTATTGCGGCTTTATCATTCGGTGGAAATTGGAAAATTGATGATAAAGATTCCATAAAAACATCTTTTCCCATATTTTTAAAATTGTTAAAGAAACTTGGGGCTAAAATAAATTGAAAAAGATTAAAAAAAAAATAAAATTTAAAATTGCAGCTGATGGAAGCAGTGCATCTGGAAAAACCACTGGTGGAAAATTAATTGCAAAAAAACTAAAAATGAGTTTTCTTTCAAGTGGGGCTTTGTACAGATTTTGTGCACTTAAAATTATAGAAAACAATAAAAAATATAATAATAAATTTATTTACAAGATTGTGAAATCAATAACTTTGAAAAAATTAGAAAATAAAAAACTGTATAACCCAGAAGTAGCAAGACTTTCATCAATTATTGCAAAAAAACCTTTCGTTAGGAATGCTCTCAAAAATTTTCAAAAAGATTTTATTAAAAAATCAAGTTTAGTAGTTGTTGAAGGTAGAGATATTGGATCAAAGATAATGCCCGATGCAGATCTTAAACTTTTCTTTACTTGTTCTGTTAAAAAGAAAGCACAAAGAAGATTGCTAGAATTCAAATCTTTAAACCAAAAGATATCATTTAAACAAGTTGAAAAAGCCCTGATTCTAAGGGATAAAGAAGATACTAAAAGAAGAATAAGTCCCTTGATTAAAGCAAAAAATGCTGTATTAGTCGACACCACTAAATTGACAATTAAACAAATGGAGGCAAAACTTATTAATTTAGTAAAGAATTCGATTAAAAAAAAATATGGAAATTTATAAAGATCTTAGCTCACCAGCCACTCAAAAGTTTGAAAAATTATTAAATAGCCAATTATCAAAAAATAAAATTGAAGAAGGAAAGATCATAGATGGCAAAATTACAAAGATTACAGATAAATATGTATTCCTTTTTATACCAGGTTTAAAAAGTGAGCCAGTTATAGATATAAATGAAATGAAGATGATTGGAATGCAGGATAAGGTTGTAGAAGGTGCAACTTTATCTGTACTGCTAGAAAAAATTGAGGACAAAAATGGTGACGTAGTAGTATCTGCTCAAAAAGCTCAGAAAATCAAAGGTTGGTATGAATTAGAGAAAGCCTATGATGAAAATCAATCAATTAACGGAAAGATAACCTCTAAATGCAAAGGCGGTGTTATAGTTGAACATTTAGAAACAGGTTCCTTGATGTTCTGTCCTGGATCACAAATATCAGACAAACCGATGAAAAGTATAGACCATTTGATTGGAGTAGAACAAAAGTTCGCTATTATTAAATTAGATAAGATTAGAGGGAATGCATGCGTATCAAGAAGACAAATTGTTTCCTCACATAAAAAAGAAGATAAAGCCAAAATAATAGAGAAATTTAAAGTCGGCGATATAATTAAAGGTGCAGTAGTAAAAGGTTATTCCTCTTTTGGATGTTTCTTTGAGGTAAACAATGAGATAGACGTACTAGTTCATCTACAGGAAATTTCATATTCAAGAGTAAATCATCCAGACGAAATTTTTAATATTGGTGAAAAACATGATCTAAAAGTGATCTCTATTGATATGGAAAAACTACAAATTGGTTGTTCAATTAAGCAGTTATCCCCAGACCCTTTTGAACATATTTCAAACTACGAAACTGGAAAACCATATAAAGTTAAAGTTGTTAAAATTACTGACTATGGTTGTTTTTGTGAGCTAGAGCCTGGTTTAAGTACGCTTTTGCACAGTAGTGAAATTAGTTGGACAAAGAAAAATATTTCACCAAAAAAATTATTTAAAGTTAACGATCAGATAGAATGCGTAATAACTGAAATTGATAAAGATAAGAGAAGAGTTGCAATATCACATAGATTAACAACTGAAAACCCTTACACAACTTTAGAAAATAATTATCCTGTTGGATCTGATATTGATGGAACAGTAACTAGTGCAAATGAATATGCACTATATGTAAAATTAGGAGAATTTGATATAGATGGCTTCTTACATTCAAATGACCTTTCTTATACAGGTAAACCAGAGGAAGAATTAAAAAGACATAAAAAGGGAGACAAACTTAGAGTAAAAGTTTTGGAGATAAAAAAAGATGAGCAAAAAGTAAGGGTTGGGCTAAAACAATTAGAAAAAGATCCATTCGACTGGTTCAAAGATAAAAAGGTGAATGATACTATTACAGTCCAAGTTGCATCATCAGATAATAAAGGTTTAATGGTTAAGCCTGAGGGATGTGACTTAGAATTTTTAATTAAAAAATCTCAAATTGCAGTTAGTGCTGCAGATGCAAGACCATCTAGATTTGTTGGAGGAGAGAGAATTGATGCGGCAATAGCTGAACTAAATTTAGATAAAAGAAAAGTTAGTTTAAGTATTAAATTACTTGAAGAGCTTCAAAATAAAGAAGCAGTAGACAAGTTCAGCTCACCCCTATCAGGAAAAAATCTTCCATTTTCATCGCTTTCAGAGAAATTAGATGATAAAAAAAAGAAGGAAACTGAATAAAAAATTAAATTGTCAGTAGTAAAATCAGACTTAATAAAAGAACTAGCAGACAACTACCCAAATTTTCTTAAAAAAGACCTGTCTAAGTTGTTTGAAATAATTCTTTATGAAATGCAAGATTCATTAAAGCGTGGAGAGAGAGTTGAATTAAGAGATATTTTTACTTTAGATCCAAAAATACAAAAAGAAGGTATAAGAAGAAATCCGAAAACTGGTGAAAAAGTGTTTGTTAAAGAAAAAAAGAGTATTTTATTTAAA
>MDTD01083895.1_pt1 | contig 13446 bp, 13 predicted proteins | sample 811221 | NCBI WGS metagenome assembly MDTD01 (sample SAMN05326646, study PRJNA326480) | marine metagenome | isolation source: seawater | place: Pacific Ocean: South West | collected 2011
ATTTGCTTCTTTTGTTTTTATATTCATTTCAGGTCTTACTCTTTGCCTTGTTATTTGAATTAATCCAAACTTACTTGGTGGAAGAATTTTATGTTTTGTTCTATCTTTTGCCATTTCAGCACAGAAATGATCAAAAAGCTTTTTTCTGTTTTCTCTAGTAGTTAAATCTATAAAATCGACGACTATAATTCCTCCCATATCTCTTAACCTTAATTGCCTAGCAATTTCTGCTGAAGCTATTAAGTTTACTTCCATAGCTGTCTCTTCTTGTGTTTTTGATTTATTAGATCTGTTTCCACTATTTACATCAATTACATGAAGAGCTTCGGTATGTTCAATAATAAGATATGCTCCTTTTTGCATTGAGACAGTTCTACCAAATGATGATTTAATCTGTCTTTCAATTCCATATTTTTCAAAAATTGGAGTTACACCTTTATATAATTTAACTATTGATGACTTGCTTGGAGCTATAACTTTTATGTATTCCTTTATTTCAGAATATAAATTTGGATCATCTAAATATATATTTGAGAATGAATCATCAAATATATCTCTTAGTTTTGATGTAGTTCTGTTAACTTCACCTAAGATTTTTGTTGGATATGAGTCTGCTTTACTAAAGTTAATACAAAGCCTTTTCCATCTTAGAATCAAATCTTTTAGATCTCCTTCTAACTCACTTACAGTTTTATTTTTTGCTACAGTTCGAATAATAACTCCAAATCCTTTTGGCTTAATATTCTTAACTAAATTTCTTAGTCTTTTTTTCTCATCCTGACTTTTAATCTTTTGTGAAATAGAGATTCTCTCTGAAAAGGGAATCAAAACCATGAATCTACCTGCTAATGAGATCTCAGAACTAAGTCTTGGACCTTTTGTAGATATTGGTTCCTTTATTATTTGTACTAAAGTTGTCTGCTTTGAATTGAGACAATCTTTAATTAGTCCATTTTTTGGAATATCTTTCTCAAATTGAAACTTATTAAATGAAAAAGATTTAACTTTTTTATTATCAATTTCATCTATGAACTTTGATAATGATAAAAGTTTTGGACCTAAGTCATGATAGTGAAGAAAACCATCCTTTTCATGTCCTACATTTACAAATGCAGCATTAAGACCTGGAATAGTTTTTCTAATTTTTGCAACAAAAATATCACCTACTGAAAACTTGTTTTTACCTATTTCTTTATCGAGCTCAATTAATTTTCCTTCATTGAGCATTGCAAAATCAACAGCATTTGAATTTGATCTTATAATCAATTCTTTTTTCACTGTTTTAAAATTTATTTCTACAATTAAGTAGAAAGGTTAAACATTTTCAATATCTATATAACTTACGTTATATTTTATTTCAAAGAACTTGGGATGTTTAGAGTGTATCCCGGAACACTATTTCTTTTTGTGTCTATTTGCTCTCGCTCTTTTTTTTCTTTTGTGCGTAGCAACCTTGTGTCTTTTTCTCTTTTTACCGCTAGGCATATAAGTTATTTTTAATTAGCCAACTGGCACATTTTTCTTAACAGATGCAACAAAAGATTTTGAGGGTTTAAAAGATGGTATATTATGAGCTGGAATAATTACAGCTGTATTTTTTGAAATATTTCTACCTGTTTTTTCCGCTCTAGTTTTAACAATAAAACTTCCGAAACCTCTCAAGTAAACGTTATTATCTTTTTGGAGTGAGTTTTTTATCTCATCCATAAATTTTTCTGCGATCATTTGAACATCAGTTTTATCAACTCCTGTTTGATCTGAAATATTTTTAACAATATCTGCCTTTGTCATTTTCTGTTATTTGATTATTAATTAGCTTTTAAGGCTAGCAAATATATAAATTTAAATTTTAAATTAGCGTCTAACTTCTATATAATTACTATATATATGCCTTTAGAAATTGAGCTTTTAAAATGGTACAATTTTAATAAAAGAGATTTACCATGGAGAAAAAATAATGATCCATATAAAGTATGGGTATCTGAGATAATTCTTCAACAAACAAGAGTAGCCCAAGGTGAAAAATATTTTAATGATTTTATTGATAAATTTCCAACTATTTATGATCTAGCAAATTCAGATGAAGATCTAGTTTTGAAATCATGGCAAGGCTTAGGTTACTATAATAGAGCTATTAATCTTCATCAAACCTCAAAGTTCATAGTTAACTATTTAGATGGTAAATTTCCAACAACATACTATGAACTCATAAAGCTTAAAGGAATTGGTGATTATACTGCTTCTGCTATTTCATCAATCTGTTTTAACAGATATAATCCAGTTGTTGATGGAAACGTCCTAAGGTTTATTTCAAGATTTTATGGAGTTAAAACTCCAGTTGATTCAACTGAGGGAAAGAAAAAAATAAAGGAATTTACAAACCAACTAATACAAAAAACTAAAACACCAGGTGATTTTAATCAAGCCTTGATGGAATTTGGGGCATTATCATGTACCCCCATTCCAGATTGTCAAGTATGTATTTTTAATTCAAAGTGTCGAGCATTTAAAAAAAATGAAGTGGACTTATTACCATCTAAATCACAAAAGAAAAAAATAAGAAATCGTTACTTATATTATTTGGTTTTTAAAGACAGTAATGGTAAAACCTTAATAAAGAAGAGGACTAAAAAAGATATTTGGTATAAACTATATCAGTTCCCGTTAATTGAAAAAGATATCTTGGTTAATGATATTACATTAAATGATGATTTTTTAGAATACTTGATTAACAATAATCTGAAAATTAGTAATAATAAACATAAAATTGTCAGATCTAAACATGTTCTAACACATCAGAATTTATTCATCTCATTTTACTTAATTAATTTAAAAAATATCATCAATGATGGACTTGATATATCTAATTTAAACGATTTTACTTTTCCAGTCCCCATTTCAAATTTTATTAATAAGTACTTAATCTAGGAAGTTGAATTTTGTATATTTAATTATAATTATTTAAATAATGAGTGGAACATTAAACAAAGTAATGTTAATTGGCCATCTTGGAGATGATGTAAAGATCATACATTTTGATAATGGCGGTTGTATTGCAAGATTTCCTTTAGCAACTAATGAGTCTTATACAAATAAAACAACTAATGAAAAAGTGACAAATACTGACTGGCATAATATTGTAGTTAGAAATAAAGCTGCCGAAGTTTGTGAAAAATATTTATCAAAAGGCGATAAAGTATATGTTGAAGGTAAATTAAGGACTAGAAAATGGCAAGGTGATGATGGAGCTGATAGATATACTACAGAGATAAATGTTGATGAATTTACATTTCTATCAACAAAGAAAGACTCTGTAAATAATATTGAGCAAAATACACCTCCAGTATCTAATAATGAGACTGATCAAGTTGAAGATGACTTACCATTCTAGTCTATTAAAATCAAATTCATAAATTGTATAATTAATCTGTGATAGTTAAAATTACTTTAATTCTAATTTTTCTAATCCTTTCAGCGTTAACATCTGGCTGTGAAGTTGCCTTTTTTTCATTAGACAAATCAATTATTCCTGAGGATAATAGTAATAAATTAATTAAAAAAATTGAGTCCCTTTTAGAAAAACCAAAAAGGCTTCTTGCAACAATTTTAATTTCAAATAACTTTATAAACATTGCAATTGTTATTTTATTTGCTTCAATAGATAATCCTTATTTAAGCTCAATCAATAATCCAATAATTGAGACTATAATTGAAGTTGGAATAATTGGAATGTTAATATTGTTTATTGGAGATATTCTACCAAAAATCTATGCAAATAGAAATCCTTTAGTTTTTTCAAAAATAATGGTCATTCCTATATATTTTTTAGATAGATATATACTATCTCTTTTTAATCAACCTTTGAGCAAGTCAATGAATTATCTAGAATCTAATTTGACAAAAGATAATGAACAGCTTTCAGTCGATAAATTATCTAAGGCCCTTGATCTTACTGACTCTAATGAAACAAGTAAAGAAGAAAAAAAAATCTTAAAGGGAATTGTAAATTTTGGTAATGTTGAGACAAGACAAATTATGTGTCCAAGAGTAGATGTTTTTGCACTGGACTCAAACAATAAGCATACTGAGATAATTGATAAACTTATTTCAAAAGGTTTCTCTAGAGTTCCAGTTTATGAAGATAATTTAGACACAATAAAAGGAGTTTTATATGCAAAAGATTTATTACCTCATCTTGATAAAACTGATTTTGATTGGAAAGGTCTGTTAAGAAAACCTCTTTATATTCCAGAGAATAAAAAATTAGATGACCTCTTGACAGAATTTAAGACTAAGAAAATACATATGGCTATAGTTGTAGATGAGTATGGAGGGACTTCTGGAATAATTACCCTTGAAGATGTTATTGAAGAAATTTTTGGAGATATCAGTGGAGAATTTGATGAAGAGGATAATTTGTTCTCAAAATTAGATGATACAACATACATATTTGATTCAAAGATTAATTTACAAGACTTCTACAGATCAATAAACTTAAAAGATAGTTCTTCATTTGATGAAATATCAACAGAAATAGAGACTTTAGGAGGTTTTTTAATTGAAAAAATCAAGAAAATTCCAAGAGTTGGACAAATAATTAAACATGATAATTATAAGTTTATTATTGAGATAGTTGATAAAAAAAGAATAAAACAAGTAAAGTTAATCTTACCAACAAGTAATTAGATAATTGAATTTAGGAATAAGAAAATGGGGGACGCTAATTATATTATCCATAATATGGGGGAGCTCTTATATTTTAATTAAAAAAGGATTAACAGGATTAACTCCAATTCAATTGGGATCTCTTAGAGTTATAGTAACGACAATATTAATTGCTCCAATTGGATATCAAAAAATCAAGAAAATTCCGAAAGAAAAATTAAAATGGGTTATGTTTTCTGCATTTATTGGCTCATTCCTACCCGCATATTTATTTGCTTTTGCAGAAACTCAAATATCTAGTTCAGTTACAGCTGTAATGGTCTCTTTAACTCCTCTTTTTACACTTTTAATTAGTGTTATTATTTTTGGTGAAGAATTATTAAGAAAACAAGTTCTAGGAGTAATAGTTGGATTCCTAGGCATAATTGTATTAATAAATAATGAATTATTAGAATCTTCTTTCAGTTTGCTTTATGTGATGTTCGTAATAATTGCCGCATTTTGTTATGCTGTAAATGCAAATGTGCTTAAATATAAATTGCCAAATATTCCTGCTCTTGGAATTGTATTCATGAGCTTTCTATACATGTTTATTCCAGCTTTTATAATTCTTTTTTTTTCAGACTTTCCCTTTTCAGATTTTACATCTAATCCATTAATAATTGAATCAATTATTTATATAATAATACTTGCATTGTTTGGAACTGCAATAGCAAAAGTTCTTTATATAAAATTACTAGCTATTTCAACACCAGTATTCTCAGTTTCAACAACTTATTTGATGCCGATTGTAGCAATTTTTTGGGGATTGTTAGATGGAGAAATATTTCAACCAATCCAATTCGTTGGGACACTAATTATTTTAATGGGAGTCTATTTAGTGACAAAAAAAAAGGCACCCAAACGGATGCCTTAATTTAAATAAGATTATTTAGTTAAAATCAGATTCGTCTGTTTCAACATTTAAATTAATAGAATCAACTTTGAAAGTTATTCCGCCAGGTATAGGAATTGCTTGACTAACTTGATTTATTTCTTTCGCAAAAAGAATACCGTCGACCTCTTCATAATTTTTATAATATGTTTCACCTACGATAAGATTTCCCTCTACTTCTTGAGACTCAACTTCTTTTAGTTTTAATCCAGTCTCAACTGAATAAAACGCAGTTTTATTATCAGTAATTTTTACTTCATATACCTCTTCTTCGTTAACTACAGATGTACCTATTAGTTCAACTAAAGAAAAATCATAATTTAGCTCTGAGAATAAAGCGGAATTTATTATAGCTTGTTCAAGTTCAACTTCAGATAATGGAATTTTTTGGCCATTTACCTCATTATATCCTTGATACTTGTTAAATACATTTTTTACTACTGTCATTCCCATTGCTGACATTTCCATCATAGATTGATTCTGATTATTTTTAATACTATACATTTCAAGTACTGTTCCTTGAATATTAGTAGTAGCTCTCATTTCTATGGAAGTTATCTCACTGAGTTTCTCCCTACCACCTATGGCATTAATATAATTATTAATTACATTCTCTATTGTAATATTTGAATCTATACTATAGTTAGGCTTGTCAATTTCATTAGCATACTTATCGAAGTATCTAATTGTAAGTTCTTTTCCGTTATACTCAAGCCCTTCTAAAGCATCTATTATTTCACTTCCTTTTCCAGTAATAAATACTCTTGTTTTATTTGTAAGAAAATATTTCTCTGCAGCATTCCTTACATCTTCTTTTGTTACAGAATTAATTTTCTCAAGAAAGCTATTATAAAAATCTTCAGGTAAGTCCTGAGTAATTATATTTCTTGCAAAACCAGCAATTGTTGAAGGATCTTCAAGCGACATAACAAAATTTCCTGTGTACTTTGCTTTGGCTGAAGACAACTCATCATCAGAAACTAATATATTTCTCATTTTATCTACCTCTCTAAGCAGCTCAACAGCAGCACTATCGGTGACTTCATTTCTAACTTGTGCTTGAGCAATAAAATATCCTTTAGTTTTATAACTTTCAGATATTCCTGAATAAGATCCATATGTCCAACCTTTGTCCTCTCTCAGATTATTAAATAATCTTCCAGCACCTCCTCCACCAAGTATTCTATTGGCAACTAATGCGGAGAAGTAATCAGACTCTTTTTTATTAAAATCAATTGTATTAATGACTGATACAACTGATTGAACGCCATTAGGCATATCAACAAAAATTATTTCAGTATCTTCAGGGTTTGTTGGCTCAGGGAAAGATTTTGATAAAACTTCCTTTGATTCCCAACTACCAAACAATTTAGTTACCTTTTCTTTAATTTCCTCAAAATTTACATCTCCTAATATTACCAAATATGCATTATTAGGACTTGCATAATTATTGTAAAAATCAATTGCATCGTTTAATTCAGATTTATCCAGAGTCTCTTGTGAAACAAACTCACCATTGGGGTGGCTTGCACCATATGTAATGAAATCTTGAACTCTGTTTGCAGCAGTAGCTACATCTTTATCTGAGGTTTTTAGACTCTCTTTAATTAAATTTTTCTGACTATCAAATTCCTCTTGCATTAAAAGAGGATTTAAAACAGCATCTGCCATTAATTCTAATACTCTAGGGAAATATCTTGAAAGGGAGCTAGCGAATGCACCAGATCCAGATACACTCATTGAGGCGCCCATAAAATCAACTTCTTCTAGAAATTTTTCTTTTGAAATTGACTGAGTTCCATTTCCAATCATTTCTCCTAAAATTGAACTTACTCCGGCAACTTCTCCTTCAAAAATTAGTGGGTTATCAAATGACAGTGAAGCTGAAGCTCTTGGTAGTTTAGAGTTTTCTACTACCATTATTGTTAGACCATTATCTAATTTAAAAGTATTAGGTTTACCAAAAAATATCTCTGGAGCGGGTCCAGACTCAGGCATTACCGATCTATCTAATTGAGCATTTAGTGAACTTGATAGTAATACTATTGCAATTATTCCTTTTTTTAAGATGCCAATTTTTAGCATAGTTTTAAATATTTTTTTCATTATTCTATTGTTGTTTTATTGTTATCATCCCCAGGCAAGTAATCCAAAACTACCCTTTGATTTGGCATTAAATATTTCTTTGCAACTTCTCTTATCTCTTCTTTAGTTACACTCTGATAAATTTCAATTTCAGTATTTATTAGATTTGTATCTCCATAAAATGTGTGGTAGTCAGAGAGTGAATTTGCAATTCCCTCTACTGACGCATTCCTACTAACAAATTGAGACTCGAGAATATTTTGTAGTTTTTCATAATCTCTGTCTGAGATTAAATCTTTCTGAACTTTATTAATCTCTTCATCTATCTCAGATAATAGGTCATCAAGTGTAAAGTCACCAAGTGGTATGGCTAGTATTAGATATGTACCATAGTCTTCTTGCGCAAGATTAATAGTTTGAACTGCCAGAGCCATTTTCTTTTCATCTATCATTTTCTTGTAAAGTACAGAGCTCTTTCCGTCACTTAAGTAAGTTGATAGTAAATTAAGAACTCTAGATTCTCTGGAAGACATTTTAGGTGTTATGTAACCAATTAATAGTGCTGGGACTTGAACATTAGGGTCATACCAAGTTGCCTCAATTGTCTCAGTTATTGGGTCTTCTTTTGGGAATTCTTTCTTAATAAGTTCAGAACTAGGGATGTCATTAAAATACTTTTTAATCAACATTTTTGCTTCCTCAATATCAATGTCACCTGCAACAACTAGTGTAGCATTATTTGGTTTATGGTATAATTCATTAAACTTCTTAAAATCATTAATATCTGCTGCTTCAAGATCTTTATCTAATCCAATTGTTAATCTTCCATATGGATGCTTTCTATAAAGATTACTTCTTACAGCATATAGAAGCGCTCCATATGGAGCATTCCTTAGCCTGAAGTTTTTTTCTTCTTTTACAACACCTTCTTGTAATGTAATTCTATCCTCCTGTCTTATCACTGGATGTAACATTCTTTCTGATTCCATCCATAGACTTAACTCTAATTTATTTGAGGGGAAAACTTCGTAATAATAAGTCTGGTCATCTGATGTATATGCATTATTTGATCCACCGTTGGCTTCAACAATTTTAAACCATTGACCCCCTTCAATATTTTTTGTACCCTCAAAAAGTAAGTGCTCAAAAAAATGAGCAAACCCAGTTCTACCCTCTTCTTCGTCTTTAGAACCTACATGATATGAAACCGCAGTAGTGATTACTGGTGCAGTATTATCTTGGTGAAGAATAACGTGAAGTCCATTATCTAGGTCATATTCAACAAATTCAATTTGTTGTGAATTCAATGCTATAAATGATATAGCAGTGAATATACTAGCAAAAATATTTCTCATTTTAATAAATTAATTTATGTTTTAGGTTCGCTAAGATAATGAATCTTTACTAACTTTGCCCTATAAAGCCTTTATTATTAAAGGGTTTACAAAATTTTTGATAAATTTTATGGATATAAATGAATTAATTTCAATAGTTACACTCAATCAAATTGAAGATGATAAATTTGAAGGTAAAAATTATGAAACAGTCTGGGGCAGAATATTTGGAGGGCAAGTTTTAAGTCAGTCATTGCATGCAGCATATCAAACTGTACCTGACGATAGAATAGCTCATTCAATGCATGGATATTTTATTTTGCCTGGTGATTTGAGTGAACCAGTTATTTATGAAGTTGATAATATTAGAAATGGTGGAAGTTTTACAACACGAAGAGTTGTAGCTTTCCAAAAAGGTAGGGCAATTTTCAATATGGCTGCATCTTTTCAAAAAGGTGAGGAAGGTTTTGATCATCAAACTCAAATGCCAAATGTTTTAAGCCCAGATTTACTGTTGACAGATTTTGAGCAAGCTGAAAAGTATAAGGAAGAGCTAGCTGACAGGTATAAAATATTTTTAGCTGCTCATCCTAAAGTGTTTGAATTTAAACCTGTAGGAACTAACATTTTTTTAAGAAAAGAAAATGCACTCCCAATTAATCATTGTTGGTTTAGGTTAAAAGATAAGATAGATATGCCATTACAATTTCAACATCAGTTGTTAGCATTTGTTAGTGACTATCAACTTCTTGCTACTGCATCTATTCCTCACAGAAAGGAGATTGCAAAAACTAGAGCTTATTATGCAAGTCTTGATCATGCTTTATGGTTTCACAGGGATTTTTCTATAAATGATTGGCTTTTATATGATATGAAAAGTCCGAGTGCTTCAAATTCACGAGGGTTTGCTAGGGGAAGTATATTTAAAGAAGATGGTACTATGATTGCTTCAGTTGCTCAAGAGGGATTAATGAGAAAATTAAAGAAATAATGATGCATAAATATTTCTTATTTTTTTTGATTATCATCTGCTCATGTAAGAAAGATGAAAATAAATCTCATGAAAGGGTATCCATTGAGGCAGATCAGGTTAATCAACTAGAAATATCTAAGCAATTAAATAGGAATAAAATAGATTCAATTCTAGTTTCTACAAATATTTTTGAGATTTCGTATAATGAAATTTTTGAACAACCAAATTGGGTTAAATACACTGTTAAAGATATTGTCAAAAATGCAGATAGAGATGGAATGAAATTTTATACTGTTGATTCTATTTATACATCAGATGATAATGATTATTATTCAAATAGATGGGACAGAGGGCACATGGCTCCAGCAGGATCATTCAATGATTCATATGAGAATTTATACTCAACATTTACTTATTTAAATGTTGCACTGCAATATGATGATCTTAATAGAGGTGTATGGGTTGACCTTGAAGAGCAAGTTAGAGAATGGGCAGATGAATTAGGAGATATAGGGATTGAAATATATTTAGAGTTTGATTCTAATCATATTATACTTAATACTGGAGCTCATGTGCCATCAGCTTTTTATAAATATGTAAATTTTCCTGATGGAACAAAAAAATGCTACTATTTCCCAAATATTTCACCCAACAAATCTTGGAGTGAATATGAGATTGATTGCGATTGAAAAAAGCTATTCTGTGAATCAAATAAATAATTATTCATAAGTTGAAGATACGAAAGAGAGGAAAGAATGGAGGCCATTACCTGACTCAATCACCATTAAAGAAAGTAAAATTGAAGGTTTAGGTGTATTTGCAACTAAAGATCTATCTTCTGAAACTGATCTTGGGATTTCACATGTTTATGATAATAGATTTCCTGATAATTATATCAGACTCCCATTAGGAGCATTTATTAATCATCATGAAATGCCAAATTGTAAAGCAATTGTTTCAGAGTCTCATGAATCAATTGGTAAGATAAAGCACATAAGGATTATTACACATAAAGATATATTATCTGGCGAAGAGCTCACACTAAATTACATTATAAATAAACTAGATAATCCTTTATGGGAATTTGAGTACGAGGTATCCCAATAGTTATTATACTTTTAAACCTTCTAGCTTAAAAACGTTCCGCTAGGTAAGCCACCAAATGAATTTTCTTTAGAGGTAACATATCATTCTATTTTATTTAATCCGGTCACCTTTAAATTTAAATTGCCCTGCATAAAAACCTGAGATAGAATTTTCATCATCAAAATAAACCTCCATTTCAACATTACCTGCTTCAGGATCAACTAAGTTTATAAAAATTGCACCTTCAAATAATTCAGTGGAATTTACTATTACTTGAATATTTTCCTCTCCGTTGAAATATGATATTGTTGATGAAAGTTTTAAGTCTTTATAAAATATTTGTAATGATACATCAATATCACCATATGGTTCACCAAATGAAATAGATAAGTTATAGTTACCTTCGTACTTATTTTGAGAGGGTTTAGCTTCAGTTGATGAAATAAAACCTTCAATTGATTTTTTTATCTTCAAAGATGTACATGAGGAAAAAGTAAAACTTAATAAAGTAAATAACAGTATTATCCTTTTCATAATTATCTAGAAATTGTTCCAACAATTTCAAACATATCAAAAGCATATCCTGTTACCGCATTTCCTTCAACATAAAGTTCCCAATATCCTGTCACACCATATTCAGGAACATGGACCTCAACGAAAAGTATATCATCTTCAACTTCAGTACTTTTAATAATTACCCAACTCGCATCTTCTATTGAGTCTCCCGTATATTCAGATTTTAAAATGTCACCATCCACTGTAACTTTCATTGTAAATGAACCATCACCTCCTGTAGGAATATTCAAAATCTCTAAACTGTAGTCTCCTAAAAATCTTTGGTATATATCAGCTGATACAAATTCATCACTTGCTTCTTTAGTGTTTTTTTCAGATATAGTTTGCGAGGCTTTAAAGATACTACAAGAAGAAGACATCAGTAAAAATGCAAGTATCAAAATTTTATTTTTCATTTTTATCATTTTCAAATTAAGTGTAGAAATTTAAAAAAAATAATCTTTATTTTACCTTTATTAATAGTATTCCTTCATTAACTTCTGCCTTAGAATTATAAGGAATCAATTTGTCATCATCGAATTCCCAGTATGCAGTATCACCCAGTCTAACTTCAGATTGTTCGGATATTTCATCTAATATTAAGAAACCTTTCTCATTTATTTCCCAACTAAAAACGACTTTGCTTTGTGTCCTTTCTGATGTAATTACATTAATAGCAGCAGTATTGTCTTTCTTGAAATCGAATAATATTTGTGTCTTATCAAGTGCTTTTTCAATAACTCCAGTAAAAGTTCTTGCTGCTAATTTTTCTAACCCAGTTAACTCATCTGAGTTTTTGATTACATCTTTTATATCTATTTTGAATTCCCACTCACCAATTATTCTACTTTCGAGATTTTCTTGAGAATAAGTATTAGAATTTGTCAGTAAAGATAAAATCAAAAAAAATACTTTTATTCTTTTAATCATCGTTAAGACTCAACTTTTTATTTAGTAAAAAAACCTCATCTGCATTATAATCATCCCCGTGAAGTAATTTTAGCTGCTTATTTAGTAAATCTCTTTTTTTGGAAAGTTTACTATCAAATTCGATAACATTTAAAAACTCTGAATTCTGAGGTAATAAACTAATTACATCTTCCATATAATTTAATACGGCGGTAATTTGATTTGGGATCCAAGAAATTATTGGAGTGCCTCCAGTTGCCTTGGCATATTTTGTATTGGCCATTATATATTTTTGAACAAATTGCCAGTGACCATTTCTAAAATAATATATCTCATCAAGAATTTGAATTAACAGACACAGCCCTTCCTCATTGTTTGACTCTCTTAGTCCATGAAATAATCTGCTATTTCCCATTTCATTTTTAATATCTTCTAAAAAATTTTGAATACACTTTGGTCTATATTTTCTCAAATCTAGTAGGTATTTTGTGAGATCATTTGATGGATAATAATCAATAACTCCTGTAAATATATCAGCAGTTGGAATAATATTATCTTGGGCACCAGTTTGCCCTCTGTATTGAACAGGTTCGTCAGATACACCCTCGTATATTACTCCATCACCGAAAATTTCATCATTACCTTTAATACCCATTATAAATACTCTAAAGTCATTATAATGTTTCCATCTTGATGCTTGCCACATTATTTGTCTTCTTTGATTTATTTTTTTCATTGATGAAAGACACTTTTTAAGAGAATTATTAACTCCGGTTGAATCACTTGATTCAAGATAATCGAATATGCTACCAATCAATTCAGGAGAATGTTGGTTAATATCAACATGAAGCATTATAAAGCCTCTCTCGTCATCCATCCCAGAGAATTTTGCTGCCATTGCAAGA
>MDTD01189085.1_pt1 | contig 13445 bp, 9 predicted proteins | sample 811221 | NCBI WGS metagenome assembly MDTD01 (sample SAMN05326646, study PRJNA326480) | marine metagenome | isolation source: seawater | place: Pacific Ocean: South West | collected 2011
CAGCACCGGTTCGGTGCGGAACGACTTGGTCACGACGAACTCGCCGGAAATGACCTCGATCGCGTCGGATGCGGTACCGCTGCTTCCGGAAGTCGAGGTGAGCGGGTCGGTGACGTTGACGAAGTTGCCCTCGGCGGTGCCGGTAACGTCGACCTGGACCGTGCATGTGCCGCCGGCCGCGACGCTGCCGCCGCTGAATCCGACAGAACCCGCGCCGGCCGTCGCACTCACGATGCCGCCGCAGGTGCTGGCGGTGTTGGCAGGTGTGGCGACGGCCAGTCCTGCCGGCAGGTTGTCGATGAACGCAAGCGCGCCGGCGGCCACGATGCTGGCGGAATTATCGATCGTGAATGTCAGCGTGGACGTGCCGCCTACCGAGATCGCGTTGGGGAAGAACACCTTGGCGAATGCAGGCGGCGGCTCGATCTGAAGCGTCGCCGTTGCCGCTGTTGCAACCTGCAGGCCGTTCGCCGTCAGGTTGGAGGTGGTATTGACGTACTGCCCGGGGGTCGCGGCGGCCGGGACGGCAAGCGTTACCTCGATGCTGCAGCTCTCGTTGGGGCCGAGGCTTCCGCCGACGAAGGTCAGCAGCGTCGTGCCGGACAGTTGGGAGCCGGCGCCGCAGAGATCGCCTGCCGGCGTGCCGATGGCCGCCAATCCGGCCAGCACGGCGTTCAGGTTGTCGGTGAAGCTCAGGCCGGAAACGCTGTTGGATGCGCTGAGATTTTCTATGTTGAAGATCAGGACCGGATTGCCGGTCGCGGTGCTCGGTCCGTCGAAGCTCTTGGTAAACGCGACGTTGTTGATTTCCAGGGTGTCGCTGGCGGGGCTGCCGCCGACCGGCAGGCCCGAGCCCTGGGTAGTGCCGGTCACGCTGGAGGTGGTGTTGACGAACGACGAGCCGGCGACCGCCGCAGGCAGCTGCAGCGTGACGCTGAACGTGCACGCGCCGCCGGCCGGCAGCGTTCCACCGGTGAGCGTGAGCAGCCCGGTGCCGGAAAGTTGCGAACCGGCACCGCAGACGTCGTTGGCCGGCAGTCCGGTCGCGACCAGTCCCGAAAGCGCGGCGTCGAGATCGTCGGTGAAGCCGATGCCCGTGACCGCCTCGTTCGCGTTGCCGTTGGTCAGCGTGAACTCCAGGTTCACCGAGCCGCCGGGGAATGCCGGGTCATCGGTGAATGATTTCGCCAGCAGCAGGAAGTTGGAATCCACCTCCAGCGGCGCGGAGGCCGGCGGCAGGCTGAACGCTTCGCCACCGATCGAGCCGCTCAGGTTGCTGGTGGCGTTGGGGTAGGAATTGTCGGGTGTCCCGGGCGGCACCTGCACCGTGACGTCGAACGTGCACGAGGTTCCGGCGGTCAGGTTGCCGCCGGTGAAAACGAGCGATGTAGTGCCCGAAATCGACGAGCCGACCCCGCACGGTTCCGTCGGCAGCGGCGCAACCGCGGCCGCTCCCGAGATCATGCCGGTCAGGCTGTCGGTGAAAAACAAGTTTGCGACATCGCTGCTCGCGCTGGTGTTCTCGATGGTGAACCTCAGCGTGGTCGTCGCCCCGGCGATGACCGGTGAATCGATGAACTGCTTGCTGAAATTCAGGCCGGTGACGTCGAGTTGATCGGTACCGAAGCTGCCGACCGTGGTCACGCCGTCGACGGTCGCCGAGACGTTGGACGTCGAGTTCGTGTAGCTGCCGGGCAGGGCGCCTGCGGGCACCTGCAGCGTGACAGGGAAGGTACAGCTTGCGCCAGGGGCGAGCGTGGCGCCGGTCAGCGTGAGCACGCCGGTGCCGCTGATCTGGGAGCCCGCGCCGCACACATTGCTCGCCGGCAGTCCGGTCGCGACCAGGCCCGTGACAACGGCGTCGAGGTCGTCGGTGAACGTTATGCCGGTCGCGTCGCCGGTGGCGGCCGCGTCGTGGCTCAGCGTGAATTCGAGCGTGACCGTAGCGCCCGGCTGCACCGGGTCGTCGGTGAACTGCTTCTGCAGCGTCGGCGCGCCGACGACGGTCAGCGTGTCGCTGGCCGGGTTGCCGACCTGCGTCGTCCCGTCGATCGTGGCCGAAATGTTGCCGGTGGCGTTGACGGCGGGCCCGCCGACCTGGCCTTCCGGGATCTGGAGGTCGGCGGTGAAAGTGCACGAAGCGCCGGCTGCGAGATTCCCGCCGGAGAGGACGATGTATGTTTCCGCGGAAATGACCTGCGTGCCCAGCGACGAACCGGCGCCGCAGACACCGGTCTGGAAGCCACTGGTCACCGTCGCGCCGGACAGGAACTGGGTGATGTTGTCGTTGAACGTGATGTCGCTGGCCGCCGAGGTCGAGCTGTTGTTGACGACCGTGAACTCGATCTGGGTCGTGCCCCCGGCACCGACGGGGTTGGTCAGGAAGGTCTTGGTCAGGCCGGGCGCTTCGTTGACGAACAGGGTTTCGGCGGCCGGCGCACCGACGACGGGACTGCCGCCGACGTCCGCGGCGATGGTGCTGGTCGTGTTCGGGTAGGCGCCCGGCGGGGTCGCCGCCGGTACCTGCAGCGTGACGCTGAAGCTGCAGCCTTCGCCCGGCCCCAGCGAGCCGTCGGCAAGCGTCAGCAGCGAGGTCCCGGAAAGGAGCGAGCCGCCGCCGCACGGATCCACCACCGGCGTGTCGACGGCAACAAGACCGGAGAGTACGGCGTCGAGGTCGTCGGTGAAGGTGATGCCGGTGGCGCTGTCGCTTCGGTTGGTGTTGAGAATGGAAAATTCCAGCACCACCGTGGCGCCGGGCAGCACGGGATCGTCGATGAAGTCCTTCTGGAAGACCAGTTCATCGGCGGTCACCTCGATGCTGTCGGTCGCAAAGCCGCTGCTGACCTGCGGGCCGCCGGGAGTGGAAAGCAGCTCGCCTGAAACGTTCTCTGCGAGCCCGACAGCGGCTGCCTTGATGTCGACCCTCGCCGTGCACGCCGAGCCGGCGGGGATCGAGCCGCCCCCCGTCATCGATACCGAGGTTGCGCCAGCAGAAGCGCTGAAAGCCGATCCCGAGCAGTCGGTCGAAGCGTTCGGCGGATCGGCGACCTCGATGCCTGGCGGAAACTCGTCGGTGAACGTCGGAAGAAAGGAAGTGGCTCCGTTGGCGCTGTTGTCCAGCGTGAAGGTCAGCGTGCTGCGAGCGCCGATGTTAAGGGTCGTCGGGGAAAAGCTCTTGCTGAAGCCGGGGCGGTTGGCGGCGACGACGAGATCGGCGGTGGCCGTGCCGCTGTTGCCGGCGCTGGAGGTCAGGTCACCCGAGACATTGGTGTGGGTCGCTATCGTGCTGCTGGTGACGTTGACGAAGATCGAGCAGGCCTGGCCGCCGGAAAGACTGCCGCCGGAAAGCGTGATGGTGGTGCCGCCGGCCGGCGCGCTCAGCGTGCCGCCGCAGTCGGAAAGCGCCGAAGCCGGGTCGGCGATCGTGACGTCGGCCGGCAGGTTGTCGGTGAACGCCAGCCCCGAGACCGACGAACCCGAGAAGTTTTCGATGTCGAAGCGCAGCGTGGTGGCGCTGCCCGGGCCGATCGTGGACGGGACGAACGATTTGGTGAATCCGGGAACGGGCAGACCGCGCGTGGACGATTGAGCCGAAACGCTTGCCGCACAAATCAGTGCCAGAAACGTTACCGAGAACAGGACGAGCGCCCGTTTGAATAAGCCAGGCCGGACGGCTGCGACATGTTTCGAATTCATATTGTCTACCCTGTTAATGTATGGCGATGGGAGCGAAGAGGCGTGAATCGAGCGGCTGGCTGCATTGCTGTTGGAACTGGTCGAATCGACCCGCCACGCACGGCGAATACCGTTCGGATGCTCCCGGGATCCCTTTTCGGCGGGACGGATGTGATGTGCGTCCCCTCGATGAGTGCTAGCCTACCACCAGACAGGGTGGATTCAAAGTGTCTTGGAAGCGGTCGGTTCTTGTCGTGACCGGGCAGCAATCGAGAACCTTGCCGGAGCAGGTCATGAGACGAGAATGTGTCTTGAAGCCAGTTGAATCGATCACCGAATTCCGCGGCACCCGTCACTTTCGGATTGCTCTCGGAGGCTTTCACGCAACACGCAGGCGGGGTGGCGTGATCATTCCGCTTGCCTTCATTGCCGCCTGCGCGGCGATTTCCGGAAGCTCGGCCGTCCACGCGCAGCCGACTTTCGAATTCGACGCCGTGACGCTTTCGACTTATGTCCCCTCTCCCGGAATGGGCACGGGCATCGCCGTCGCGGATTTCGACGGCGACGACGATCCCGACATCTTCGTGCCGACCGGCGCCGGCGTCCCCAACCTGCTCTTGCGAAACCGGGGTGACGGAACGTTCGACGAGGTCGCCGCGCAGTTCGGCCTGGCCGACCAGCGCCAGGCGCGGGTAGCGCTATGGGCCGATTACGACGGGGACGGCGATCTCGACCTGTTCGTCGGGCGCGACTGCTTTTTCGAATCGGCCGGAATCGCCGCGGCCGGTTCCTGCGGTGAAGTCAGCCTGTCGCTGTTCGAGCAGCGTCCAGGCGGTTTCGTGGAGGTTTCCGCGGCGGTCGGCCTGTCGGCGTCTGCAGGATCGCTGACGACGTTTCACGCCGGCGGGCTCAGCGCCGGTGACGTCAGCGGGGACGGCCTGCCGGATATCTATTTTGCGCGCTGGCTCGCCGGGCCCGAGCTCTACATAAGCGACACGCTGTTCGTCGCCAGCGAGGCGCCCGGCTATTCGCTGGGCAGCGGTGTCACCGGCATTACCGGGGCGCCGGGCGGCGAGTGGCAGACGCTGTTCCACGATTTCGACGGAGACGGTCGCCTCGACCTGTTCGTCAATGTCGATTTCGGCGCGAACCAGCTCTGGATGAACGGGGGTAACCTGAATTTCGTCGACGTCGCCCCGGCCGCGGGCGTCGATTCCGAGTGGAACGAGATGGGCCTGGCGGTCGGCGACTATGACAACGACGGTGACCTGGACATGTACATCACCAACATCCATGACTGGCAGGCCGATACGCGGGGCGAGATCAGCCGGAACCGGCTGTTTCGAAACGATTCGGAGCCGGGTTCCGTGCAATTCGCCGATACCTCGATCGACAACGGGGTCGACAATTCCGAGTGGGGCTGGGGCACGACATGGCTGGATGCCGACAACGACGGCGATCTCGATCTTGCGGCGACCAACGGCTACTGCGAGCCGCCGCCCGACGGTTACTGCGCCCCGCGTCATGAGATGGATCGCTCTCGGTTCTTCGAAAACCCCGGCGACGGCGGTCCGATGATCGAGGTCGGCGAGGTGGTCGGCTTCGACGACGAGCTGATTGGCGCCGGCCTGATCGCGGCCGACTTCGACGGAGACGGCCGCCAGGATCTGCTGCAGTCGGCGATCGATCCGGGTTCGGCCCCGTGGACGCCGTTGCAGTTCTTCGGCCGAACCGAGCGCCTGACGCTTTACCTGAACCGCCCGGTCGGCGGGGCGCAGGCGGGACGCCATGTCGTGATTCGTCCGCGCATGGTCGGCACCAACTCGCGTGCGGTCGGCGCTGTGGTGAGAATGTACCTGGACAGCGGTGATGTCCTGACCCGGCTGGTCCAGGCCGGCGAGAGCTGGATGAGCCAGGGCCCGGCTACCTTGCATTTCGGGCTGGGCGCCGGCACCGCGATCGATCGGGTCGAGATCGACTGGCCCGACGGCAGCGGTACCAGCGTCTTCACTCATGTCGGACCGAACCGCGACTTCACGCTATACGGGCCGGCCGACATGCTCTTTCTGTCCGGCTTCGAATAGCGTCCAGCCATGCCGCGCGCAGCGTTCTTCGCTCGTCCTGCCGGCGCCGTATACCATTAGCGCCTGACTCTGCCGGCACGGATATCGCGGATGCGGGTTCTGCACATCGGAAAATTCTTCGCGCCGTTTGCCGGCGGCATCGAGAACTTCATGCTCGACCTGCTGCGCGCGTGCAGTGCCGAAGGCGTGGCGCAGGCGTGCCTGGTGCACGAGGCGCCGGGGCAGGCGCATGCCGCGCGGGACCGCGGTTTCGACTTTCTCGAGCGCTTCGAACGGGTGCCCACCGTTGCCCAGCTCAGTTATGCGCCGGTCAGCCCGGGGTTCAGCCGGGCGATGGAGCGCATGCTTGGCGAATTCAGGCCCGACGTGCTGCACCTGCACATGCCCAACACGTCCGCGTTCTGGGCACTCAAGAGTCGGCGGGCACGCCGGATTCCGTGGGTCGTGCACTGGCATTCCGACGTCGTCGGCCCCGGCCTGGATACCAAGCTTAAATTGCTGTATCCGTTCTACCGCCCCTTCGAGCAGGCATTGCTCGAGCGTGCCGATGCCGTGATCGCGACTTCACCGCCTTACCTGGACAGCAGTCGCGCGCTGCGAGCCTGGAAGAGCAAGTGCAGCGTGATTCCGCTGGGACTTGCGCCGGAGCGGATCGAACCCGCCGGGCCGTCGAGTTCATCCGCCGAAAGCGACGAATCTCCCGTCGAATGGCAAGTCCCCGGGAACCTGCGGGTTCTGGGCGTGGGCCGGCTGTCTCGCTACAAGGGCTTCGGGACGCTGATCCGCGCGGCCGCGGCGGCCGAGGCAGTCGAACTGATCATCGCCGGAGACGGCGATCAGCGTCCGCGCCTGCAGCGGCTCGTTTCCGATCACGCCGGCGGGCGCGTTCGCCTTGTGGGGGGTGTCGACGATGCCAGCCGAAATCGACTGGTGGCCGAATGCGACCTGTTCTGCCTGCCGTCGGTCAACCGTGCCGAGGCCTTCGGCTTGAGCCTGGTCGAGGCCATGGCGGCAGGAAAGGCCCAGCTGGCAACCCGGGTTGCCGGATCCGGCATGAACTGGGTCGTGGAGGAGGGGCGGACCGGCTGGATGGTTGCGCCCGGCGATGCCGATGAGCTCGCTAAATGCCTGCGCAGGCTGGCGCGGAAGCGCGCCGAGGTGGCGGCAGCCGGCGCGCGTTCCCGCGAGCGTTTCGAGGCGCGCTTCAGGATCGACGCGGTGGCGCGGCAGGTGATGGGGGTATACAGGGCCGTTGTCCGCCGGGAAACCTCTGGATGACTTTGCGACGGCGCTCTCATCGATGATGGCCTGGCGCTGACCCATGCGGCAGGTCTGGGCGCGGTCCCCGACGGATTATTGCATCTTGCGCATCAGGTCCCGGACCAGGGGGTTGTCCGGGTCGGCTTCGAGGACTTGTCGGGCCAGTTGCCGCGCGCGAGCAAGGTTGCCCAGTTCGAACTCGGTCGCGGCGAGGAAGGCGACCGCATTTATGGTGGGATTCAGTCGTGCCGATTGCAGGAGGTCTTCCCTGGCGTTCCGATATTCGCCCAACGCGTGATGGGCCCGTCCACGGGCCTCGAAGTAATAGGCCTTCTCGGTCTGATCGAAGCGTTCCAGCGGCGTATTTCGCGCCAGCTCGATGGCTTCACGGTTGCGGCCCGTGTAGTGCAGGGCAAATATCATGTTCAGCAGGGTCGGCGGTCTCAGGGCGCCGTCCTCATGGCGCGCGGCGATTTCAGCGGCCTGCTCCAGCGCTTCCAGGGCCGCCTCGAAGCGGGCCTCGCGCATCAGTTCCTTGCCCAGGCTGGTCCAGGCGCGCTGGGAAGTCGGGGTGACCTGCGTTTCATGCTCCAGAAATCCGATCCGGTCGGCCCAAAGGGCATTCCTGGCATAGGTGGAGATCGTGAGAACGGTCAGGACGATCAGGACGAGCAGTGCGCCTGCCCGCCGGTTGTTCATTCGGTCCGCCAGTTGCGCCAGCACGCACCCGGCCGCCAGCGCCAGGCCTGCGTTCGGCAGGTAGGTCCTGTGCTCGAAGGCCACGTCGATGATCGGCAACACGCTTGATTCGACCAGGTGCGCGAGATAGTAAAAAAGAATGCCGAACGCGACCAGCGGCATTTTCCGCCAGAGTGCGGCTGCACAGGCGAGAAGCGCGCAATGTGCCAGTGCCAGGGCCCAGGTCGCAGGGGCTGCAAATCCGGAGGCAATCGCGATGTCGTATTCCAGCCGCTGTTCGCCGATCAGAAAGAACAGCCCGAGGTAGCGCCAGAGTACTTCCATCTGCGTGGCGAGGTAATCGATCCGGCCGATCTGGTCGGTTTCCCGCGTAAGACCCTGGATATCCAGCGCCGGCAGGGCCAGCAATCCGGCTGCGATCGCGCCGCCGACCACGGCCGCTCCCACGACCAGCCCCCAGGCGCGTCCGGACAGCCGTCGAAAGAACATCAGTTCGATCAGCAGCAGCGCCAGCGGCAGGGTGGCGGCCGTCTGCTTGGACAGGGCGGCGAGCAACAGGGCGGCCAGTGCCAGGGCGAGAAGCGGCAGGGAATTCCGGAGTCGGGCCCAGGCGAAGGCGGCCATGGAGGCGAGATAGAACATCGCCATCAGCGAGGTGTAGCGCTGCACGATGTAGGTCACCGCCTGGGTCTGCAGCGGATGCAGCAGAAAGATGGCCAGCGCGACCCAGGGCGCCCAGCGCGTCCAGCCGCCTCGCGCGCCCTGGAGGGCCGGGCTGGCCAACAGACCGCGTGTCAGCCAGAACAGGGCCGCGCCCGCCAGCAGGTGAATCAGGAAGTTCACCAGGTGGTATCCGAACACGGCGTCGCCGTGCAGGTCGTAGTTGGCGGCGAAGGTCAGAGAGCCGACGAACCGAGCTTCGGAGAATCGCCAGATTGCGCCGAAGTCCAGTACATCGTGCAGAAGCGGATTTTCCAGGATGATCCGGAAATCGTCGAGAAAGAAACGCGCGTTGAAAGACGGAAGGTAAGCCACCAGTGCCGCAAGCAGCAGGATCGCGGCCTGCACGGCCGGGCGCTCGAACATGCGGTTGTGAAATTCCAACTTTTCCGATGCTCCGTCGGCGGTCTGAAAATCTCTCGAATGTTCGCGGTCTATCGATATAACGCAATCCGTGGCGCTTTTACGACTGCTTCTCCATTCTTTCTCGCAGCTGGCGGACCTGTTCCTCGAGAATTGCGGTCTTCTGGGCCAGCCGTAACAACCGGCGTCGGTTGGTGGTCAGCTCGAGATCTTCCAGCAGAACCTTGATCAGCAGCGTCAGAATTGCGAGCACGAACAGCAGCGAAGGTGCATAGGCGACTCCGACCGTGCTTGCCAGCGCGTCCAGGAGCCCGGGCGCCAGGCCGAAAAGCGCGATCAGGACCGATACCGTCAGCCACCAGAGCGAATGACTGACCGGCAGCCGGTCGCGGCGAATCATCCACACGATCAGGGCGGCCATCGCGATGCCCAGGGCGCCGGCGAATACCTGCAGCGGAATCAAGTCGGGTCTCCCTTCGGCCGGCGGCGCCTGCTGCCGCCGATCAGGGACGAGTAGACGAGGTAATACGCGACCATGGGCCAGGAGCTGAAGATGCGGGACATGCCGTGGCAGCGCGCCTGCATGGGTACGTCGATTTCAGAGATTTTCAGATCGGCGTGGCGCAGGCACAGCAGGACCCCGACGTCCTGGTACTCCAGCAGGGTGTGTTGCTGGCTCGCGAGCAGTTCGACGGCGGTTCGATCGTAGGCACGAAAGCCCGAAGTCAGATCGTCCACCTTCAGGCCGCTGAGCCAGCGCAGGAGTTGCCATGCCAGGCGGCGCCGACGATTGGCGCGCTCCACGCAGGCCCCTATGACCACGTTCGGAGCCTCTTCGGTGGACATCAGGCCGAGCAAAGCGGGAATGTCTTCGGGGTTGTGCTGGCCGTCGGCGTCAAGCGTGACGACGTGCGTGCAATTGCATTGCCGGGCGTAGCGCATGCCGGCCTGGATGGCCGCCCACGAGCCGGCATGAAAGGGCAGTTCAAGCACTGTGGCCCCGGCGCGTCTTGCCGATTCGCGGGTGCCGTCGGAGGAGTGGTCGTCGACCACCACCGCGCGGAAACCGAGTGCGAGCACCCGCTCCACGACTGCGCCGACGTCCGCTTCCTCGTCGCGCGCGGGGATCACGACGATGACCCCGGCCGCGGCGTGGCGGATCGGAACCACGCGTGCGCCTGCGTTTTCAGCATCTCCCCCCGGAAAGGCTTTTATCGTCCCCGGAATTGTCATGGGCGAAGTTGCCACGCTTGCAATGGGGCCAAGTATACCCGTCGCCATGGTTTCTTTCACCCTGCGTTCACCTTGGCCGCGGCCCCGGGTAAACTACGCCCCGAAATCCTTTGACCGTGCCGGGGCCGACAATGAATGATATGCCGCGCAAACCGCTGATCGCCGGAAACTGGAAGATGAACGGATCGGTCGCCATGGCAGAAGCCCTGGTCGACGCGATCGTCGAAGCAGGACCTTTCGCGGCGGCCGACGTGCTGGTGATGCCGCCGTTTCCGTATATCGACCGGTTGCGATCGCGCGTTTCGTCGGCGGGTCTGCTGATCGGCGGCCAGGATTTGAGCCCGCACGAGTCCGGGGCCTATACCGGGGAGGTTTCCGGCGCGATGCTGGTCGATGTCGGCGCCGGTTACGTGCTGGTGGGTCATTCGGAGCGCCGCCAGTATCACGGCGAGTCCGATGACGTGGTGGCGGCCAAGTTCGAGGCCGCGGCGGCCGCCGGGCTCAAGCCGGTGCTTTGCGTCGGTGAATCGCGCGAGCAGCGCGAGGCGGGTCAGACCGAGGCGGTGGTAAGTGCGCAGGTCGATGCGGTGCTCTCGCGCTGCGGGATCGCCGCCTTTGGCGATGCCGTAGTCGCCTATGAGCCGGTGTGGGCCATCGGCACCGGACTGGTGGCGACGCCCGAGCAGGCTCAGCAGGTTCATGCATTCATCCGGGCACGTTTGGCTCGGCACGATGCTACAATAGCGGGCCGTATTCAGATCCTTTACGGTGGCAGCATGAAACCGCAGAATGCATCGGATTTGCTGGCCTGCGAGGATATCGACGGAGGTCTCATCGGCGGGGCGTCCCTGAAAGCGGATGAATTTGTCGCGATTATCATGGCAAGCATCATGACAAGCGGCACGGCAAGCGCGAAACAAAGCGATGCGGCGCCCGGCTGAGCCGGCGCAGGAACCTGATCGCAAGCTCGAATCGCGATTTATACGAAATTGGAACAGGCATGTTTACAACGCTAATAGTTTTTCAAGTCTTGATGGCCGTGGGCCTGATAGCCATCGTGCTGGTACAGCGCGGCCCGGGCGCCACGATGGGTGCGGCGTTCGGCTCGGGTGCTTCCGGCACGGTATTCGGCTCGCGCGGCGCCGGGAATTTCCTGACGCGGACGACCAGCTGGCTTGCCGTTGGATTTTTCGCGATCAGTCTGTCGCTGGCGGTCCTGGCGACCAGCCTGAGCAGCCAGGGCGGCGCCGAGTCGGCGCTCTCGGGCTCGGTCATGGAGCAGCAGGAACAGCCCGCTCCGACCGAGAACGGGGCCGGCATCGAGTCCGCCATCGATAGCCTCGACAGCGGTCTCGACAGCCCGGCCGGCGAGCAGAAGTCCGAAACGGTCGGCTCGGATGAGCAACCCGCACAGTCGGCGACTTCGGAAGCGCCGCAGGACGACGACGGTACGCTTCCCGAGCCGCCGCCGAATAGCTGATCGAAAGAGTCTGATTTTAATGAGTTTTACACGTCGATTTCCTGCCGAAGTGGTGGAATTGGTAGACACGCTGTCTTGAGGGGGCAGTGGCCTTTGGCCGTGCCGGTTCGAGTCCGGCCTTCGGCACCAGGAATTCGACAACGATTGCATCCGCCGGCTGCAAAAGTGCACGTCCGCTGGATCGAAGCGGCGAATTGGTCCGCCACCGGTCGCTCGCCCGCAATCGTTCCCTGATCCGAGGTCTGCGCTGGAGCAGCGCCGACCGGAGCAAATGCGGCGCCGGTGTGCGTCGCCCAAAGTGGAACACGCAGCCATGCTGACGGAATATTTTCCAATCCTCGTTTTTCTTGGTATCGCTTCGGTGATGGCCGTAGGGCTCATCGCGGCCGGCGGCATTCTCGGGCCGCGTCGTCCCAACAGCGAGAAACTGTCGCCTTACGAATGCGGTTTCGAGGCGTTCGAGGATTCGCGGATGCAGTTCGACGTGCGCTATTACCTTGTCGCGATCCTGTTCATCATTTTCGATCTCGAGATTGCGTTCCTGTTCCCGTGGGCGGTGGCGCTGGACAGCCTCGGCATGACCGGGCTGATCGCGATGGCGATATTTCTCGCGGTCCTGGTCATCGGATTCATATGCGAATGGAAGAAAGGTGCGCTTGAATGGGAATGAGTGTCGAACTTAACCAGGTTGACGACATCCTGCGGCCTGATGCCGACGGCAACCCGCTGATGGGGCGCGGCTGGGCGACGACGAACGTCGACGCCCTGATCAACTGGGCCAGGACCGGCAGCATGTGGCCGATGACCTTCGGCCTGGCGTGTTGCGCCATCGAAATGATGCACGCCGGGGCATCCAGGTACGACCTGGACCGTTTCGGCGTGGTGTTCCGGCCCAGCCCGCGCCAGTCCGACGTGATGATCGTGGCCGGGACGCTTTGCAACAAGATGGCGCCAGCGCTGCGAAAGGTCTACGACCAGATGCCGGACCCGAAGTGGGTGATTTCGATGGGGTCCTGCGCCAACGGCGGCGGCTACTACCATTATTCCTACGCGGTGACCCGCGGCTGCGACCGTATCGTGCCGGTCGATGTCTACGTGCCCGGCTGCCCGCCGTCGGCCGAGCAGCTGATCTACGGCATCATCCAGCTGCAGAAGAAGATCCGCCGTACCAACTCGATCATGGCGCCCGCGGCATGAGTGATTTCAGCGAACGCAATCAGCCCCTGGTCAAGCGGGTAAAAGAAACCCTGGGCGACAAGATCGGCAATATCCGGGAAGTGCGCAAGCAGTTGATCGCCGAGATCGCGCCGGCCGACTGGATCGAGTCCTGTCGCCTGCTCCGCGATACCGACGGTCTCGAGTTCGATACCATGATCGACCTGTGCGGCGTCGACTACCTTGGATACGGCGACGACGAGTGGGAAACCGCGGAAGCCAGCGGCAGCGGATTCTCCAGGGGCGTCGACCATCTCGGGCCCGGACGATTCGACTGGGAAAGCCGCCCTGAAGCCGAGGCCATCCCGAACAGATTTGCGGTGGTGGTTCAGCTTCTGTCGACCCGGAACAATCTCAGGGTGCGTCTTCGCTGTTATCCCGACCAGGCCGATTTGCCGATAGTGCCGTCGATCGTCGATGTCTGGAGTTCGGCCAACTGGTACGAGCGCGAGGCGTTCGACCTGTTCGGCATCGTCTTCGAGGGCCACCCGGATCTGCGCCGGATCATGACCGACTACGGGTTCATCGGACACCCGTTCCGCAAGGATTTCCCGTTGATCGGCAACGTCACCGTCCGCTACGACGAGGACAAGGGCCGCGTCGTCTACGAACCCACGGAAATCGAGCCGAGAGTGCTGGTGCCGCGAGTGATCCGGCGCGATTCGCGCTACGTCGGCGACGAACTCGACAAACGCGAGGCGCCCACCGGTGGC
>MDTD01098484.1_pt1 | contig 13444 bp, 14 predicted proteins | sample 811221 | NCBI WGS metagenome assembly MDTD01 (sample SAMN05326646, study PRJNA326480) | marine metagenome | isolation source: seawater | place: Pacific Ocean: South West | collected 2011
CAATATGATTTTGAGCTTCCTCGCTTAATAAGAACTCAACTAATTTAATAGCATTAGCTTTGTTTGGCGCACCTTTTACTAGACCTGCGCCGCTAATATTCATATGAGTTCCTCTTCCATCTTGGTTAGGAAAAAAAGGTTTTACTTTTTTGGCAGCTGCTTGTTGTTCAGGTCCCTTTTTTCCTGAAAGCATAAGCGCTAAGTAATAAGTATTTGCTACAGCTATATCCGCTTCTCCAGCAGCAACAGCAAGTATTTGTGCCCTATCATTCCCCTTTGGAGATCTTGCCATATTAGATACCATTCCTTTAGACCAATCTGCAATTTTTCCTTTACCATTATTTTTAATTAATGAAGCTACAAGTGATTGATTGTAAATATTATTTGAAGCTCTAATTACTAATCTACCTTTCCATTTAGGATCAGCTAAACTTTCATAAGTTAGACCAGCTAATTCTGCACCACTTACTCTCTCAGGAGCGAAATAAACAATTCTTGCTCTTTTTGCTATCCCAGTCCATTTTGAAGTTCTAAAATTACTTGGCACAGCTGATTTGATAGCCGCACTTGTAAGTCCACCTTGAAGGTTAGACTCAAAAGCACCAAGTCGTCCAGCATCTGCAGTGATATACAGATCAGCTTTACTATCTGCTCCCTCTTCAATTATTCTTTTTTCTAGAGCACCAGATTTACCAGAAACAACGTTTACTTTAATACCTGTTTTAGCAGTGAATTTTTCGTAAAGCTGAACATCTGAGTCGTAGTGTCTAGCGCTAAATATATTTACCTCATTTGCAAACAAACTGCCTGCAAACGCAATTAAAAATAGATAGCTTATTATTAAGGTTTTTTTCATTTTTTCCTCGTTTGTTGATAATGATTATCATTTAAAGGAATTTGATAATGATTATCATTTGCATAATTGACGCACTTTTGAGTAGTATAATCTGTTGATAACGCTAATAAAATGGAGTTAATAGTCGTATGTTACAAATTAATCCAAAAAAATTCAAACATATTCAAAACAAAACCATCCCTTCTCCATTAAGGCCAAAATTTAGAAACAAAGCAGATACTAATATTTATTTTCTCTCAAAAAGAAAATTTCAAAGTGAAAAAAAAAAATCTTTGATTAAAAATATAAAAATAATTACAGGAATTACACTTTTAGTGGTTGGTGGCTATATACTTTCTAACTAATTTTTGTTGTTACGGTGCCTAATTTTTCAATTTTACCAGTATAATAACCTTTTCCAGAAATAGGTACTACACCAACCGAAGAGCCTGTAAAGATATAAAAATCTTTGTTATGTTTAATCTTCTCTTTTTGAAGTTTACCTAGAACGAATAAAAGTGAATTCATTGGATCTTTATATACCGTATTTGTATTACCGTCGACAAATTGCCCAACTTTAACATTTGATATATTTGTTTTGAGATTTTTAACTTTATTATTTTTAAATCTTTTTAATTTACCAATAATAAATTTTACATTACCGCCAAAGTCTGAGCATAAATCTCCAAAAGATTTAATCCCTTTTTTCTTTTGTCTATATCCAACGACTTCAATACAAGGTCCAATATGCGTAATAAACCTATGAAGATCTTTTTTTAATATTTTTTTCTTTATGTGAAAAAATTTTTTTTTAATTATGTAACAAACTTCCAATTCTATTCCTAATGTGTAATTATTTTTTTTTACCGAACTATTATTTTTTAAAACGTTATGTTTATAAACAGAAGCATAAAAAGGTTCTTTTTCACCTAATTTTTTTAATAAAGCAATACCTGTACCTCCAGCTTTAAAGCCAATAATTGGTTTTCTGATTTTGCTTTCACATAGCTTTCTAAAAGCATTTGCTTTCGACAGCTTTTTTGTATATTTGGCTGGTATTGGTAAAATCAACTTATTTTGCAAAAAAGCGCTACTAAGTTTATTTGCGTAAAAATTTATACTCATAATTAAAATAAAATATTATCAACTAAGTCCCGACTTTGTAAAGTCTTATCATGTTTGTCATACCTGCTCTACCAAAAGGTAAACCTGCGGTAATTATAACAAATTCATTTTTTTTTATAAATTTTAATTTTTTTATAATTTCTTTCGAGATAGACATCATATCTTTCCATCCACTAGCATCACGACTATTAATAGCCTTAACACCCCAAATTAGAGATACTTGCCTACAAACGTTGATATTTGGAGAGATTGTTACAATTTTAGCTGCTGGTCTCATAGCAGATACTAATTTTGCTGATCTCCCAGAATTTGAGAATACTATTATTGCTTTTACATTAGGATTATATGCAATGTCTTTAACTGACAAAAGAATTGATTTAACAGAATCTTTATTTGTAATTATTGAGTTTTTAAAATCCTCAATATGTTCTCTTTTATATTTTTCAGTAGAAAGAATTGTTTGATTCATTGTGGAAACTGCTTGTATAGGAAATTTTCCAATAGCGGCCTCAGCTGATAGCATGACTGTGTCCGCACCTTGAAAAATTGCGGTAGCAATATCGTTAATTTCAGCTCGCGTTGCGGTATTATTCTCAATCATACTTTCGAGCATTTGAGTTGCTACTATAACGGATTTAGACGACTCCGAGCATTTTTTTATTAAACTCAATTGAACCTTTGGTACCTCACTATGACCAATATCAATTGCTAAATCTCCTCTTGCTATCATAATAGAGTCAGTGGCTTGAATTATTTTATCAATATTTTTTAAAGCGTGTTTGTTCTCAATTTTGGAAATAATCCCCATATCTTTTTTGATTAATTTTCTTGCCTCAGCAATCAATTTTTTGTTTTGCAAGTATGATAATGCAATCCAATTACATCCTAGTTTAACAGCTGACTTAATATCCTTCTTATCTTTTAGGGTAAGTTTGTTAAAAGCAATATCAAGATTTGGAATATGTGCACTCTTATTACTTTTTATAACGCAATTATTACTTTTACATTTTGTGATTATCATATTTTTTTTTACTTTAATTACTTTAAAAAGAAATTTACCATCATCAATTAGAATTCTCCCTCCCTTACGTATCTTTTTTAAAATATTTGGATATGGAAAATTAACCCTTAGTCCATCGCCTGGTGTTTTTTTCAGATCAAATATGAATTTTTGATCTAAATCTATCTTTTGATTTTCTCTTTTTAATTTACCAATTCTAAGTTTAACTCCTTGTAAATCTGCTATTATGGATAGTTTTTTATCTTCCAATCTTTCTACTCTTCTGATTTTTGATACTATTTTGTTTATGCCTTTTGTGTCATGACTAAAATTTATCCTAAAAGCATCAACACCAAGGTTAACCAACTTTTTCAATTTAGTTTCACTATATATTGCTGGGCCCAATGTAGCTATGATTTTCGCTTTTTTTTCCATTAAGAGATTTTTATGTTATAACACCTCTTCTTATAAAAAAAAATAACAAAGAATTGCTTTACAAAACAACAATTTTATTAGGATTTTATATAGAAGGCTCAAAATGGAAAATAAATATAGTATTGAGGAAATTTTAGGAGCTGTAGACGACCTTCAAAAAATGAAAAAAAAAGTTAAAAATTTTGTTAACTTAAAAAAAAAAGAAATAGTTAATGAAAGTTCAAGTATCCCAAAAAATACTTTAAAATTAATTGAGGAAGCTGAAAAATCAAAAAATTAAATTAGCTCAGCAATTTGAATTGCTGTATCACACATTCTATTAGAAAAACCCCACTCATTATCATACCAGGAAAGAACCCTACTAAATTTACCTTTAACGACTTGAGTTTGTGTTACATCAAATATTGAACTATGTGCATTATGGTTAAAATCTTTTGAAACTAGTGGTTTTTCATTTATATCTAATATTCCTTTTAATTCACCTTTCGAAGCGTTGGTCATAACTTGATTAATATTTTCTGGTGTAACTTCTTTTTCTGTTACTAAAGTTAAATCAATTAATGATACATTTGGAGTTGGAACTCTGATGGCTGTACCATCCAACTTTCCTTTTAAACTTGGTAAAACTAAACTCATTGCCTTTGCTGCGCCAGTAGAAGTTGGAATCATAGACCCTTCGGTTGAACGAGCTCGTCTCAAATCTTTATGCATTGTATCTAGCAGTTTTTGATCTCCCGTGTAACTGTGAATTGTAGTCATGTATCCAAATTGAATTCCAAAATTTTTTTCTAAGACCATAGCTACTGGAGCAAGGCAATTTGTTGTACAAGAACCGTTCGAAATTACATTGTGCTCTTTTTTCAATTCTTTATTGTTTACTCCTTGAACAACTGTAAAATCGACCTCTTTTCCAGGTGCAGAAATAATCACCTTTTTTGCTCCACCTTTTATATGTTTTTCTGCTGATTTTTTATCTAAGAAAATTCCCGTACATTCTAAAACGACTTCAGCACCTACTTTGCCCCAAGGAATTTTTACTGGATCTTTTTCTGCAAAAACTTTTATATTATGATTTTGAATTTTGAATCCATCATGTGATGTTGTTATTTTTTCATTAATAATGCCATGTGTACTATCGTATTTTATTAAATGAGCATTAGTTTCTATTGAACCAAGGTCATTAATAGCGACAACTTCTATTTTGTTATTATAGTTTTCCAAAATTGCACGTAAAATTAACCTACCTATACGTCCAAATCCATTAATTCCTACTTTAACCATTTTGCGATAATTTAATTAAAATTTATTAGATTTTAAAATTAGCTTATATAGATTAAGATAAAGTATGACAACGAAAAAAACAGCGTTGATTACTGGTGTAACGGGTCAAGACGGGTCACTACTTGCTGATTACCTTTTAAAAAAGAATTATAAAATTATTGGATTAAAACGAAGATCATCTTCTTTCAATACTGAAAGGATTAATCATTTATATAAAAAAGGAATTTTAAATGTAAAATTTTTTCCTTACTACGGTGATCTAACTGACTCAAGCAGTCTTTTAAGAGTAATACAAAGCACTAAACCTAATGAAATTTATAATTTAGGGGCACAATCTCACGTACATACAAGTTTTGAAACTCCTGAGTATACTGCAAACTCAGATGCCATTGGAACTCTAAGAATCCTAGAAGCAATTAGAATATTAAAACTAAATAAAAAAACTAAATTTTATCAAGCATCTACTTCTGAAATTTTTGGTAATACAGAAATACCTCAAAATGAAAAAACCCCATTTAGACCTCGAAGTCCTTATGCAATTTCAAAATTATATTCTTATTGGCAAACAATTAATTATAGAGAGGCTTATAAAATATTTGCAGTAAATGGAATATTATTTAATCATGAGGGTCCAAGAAGAGGAGAAACATTTGTCTCAAGAAAGATCACCAGATTTGTTGCAAGTTATTTAAGAAATAACAATCAAATTTTATATCTAGGGAATCTTAATGCAAAAAGAGATTGGGGCTCTGCAAAAGATTACGTGGAAACTATGTGGTTGATGTTACAGAAAAAAAAACCAAGTGACTATGTTATTTCTACTGGCATTTCGAGAACTGTAAAAAATTTTGCTGAAGAAGCTTTTAAAAATATAGCTATTAAAATTAAATGGAGAGGAAAAGGAATTAATGAAGTTGGAATTAATCAAAAAACAAATAAAGTTTTAATCAAGATTGATCCAGGGTACTTCAGGCCTACGGATATTGATGAATTACGGGGAGACTCAAGAAAGGCAAGAAGAGAGTTAAACTGGAAACCTAAAACAAATTTTAAATCTTTGGTGAAAGAAATGGTCTCTAAAGATATCGAAAGAATTTCATAAATTGATTAAAATTATTTTTAATATTCTTTTGAAATATAGATCCAAATTTTTTTTAGTATTTTTTGTTGAAATTATTTATATTTTTTTATTAAGATATAAAGGTAATAGATTTAAAATATTAAATGATAAAAACTTTACTGACAATATTCCTACACCATACATCTTTTTGTTAAAAATTAACAATTTTTTTAAAGAAAAAAAAATAAAAAAAATTGTAGATATTGGTTGTGGATCGGGAAGAGTTGTTTATTTTTTTTCTAGAAAAAATCCTGAATTATATATTGATGGATTTGAAATTGACAAAAAAATTTATTCAAAAGTTAATAATTTTTTTGGTAGAAATAGAAAGGTAAAAATTTTTAATAAAAATGTATTAAAGTATTCTATCAAAAAAAATTACGATCTTTATTTTTTAGCAGATCCTTTCAAAAAGGTATATTTCTATAATGTTTTCTTTAAGAAAATATTAAAAAGAAAAAAAAAGTTCTATATCGTAATTGTGAATAATAATAAATCCATAAAGTCTATTAAAAATTTAAATTTGTTAGATTATTATTATATAAATAAATCAGGATATAAAATTTACTCTAATTAATTTTAGGAAGATGAAAATAAATTCAAATAAAAAAATAGACCTTTTAGTTATATTTTTTTTAATCCTCTACTCATTTTCGATAAATTATTATTTTGGATTTTACGGTTTTAATTTTGTCGATAGTTTTCAACATATAGCTGGCGGTGAAAAAATTGTAGCTGGAGAAGTTCCATTCAAAGATTACTGGATAAGCGATAGCGGACCTCTTATGGATTTAGTTCAAGGATTATTATTTAATATTTTTGGAAAATCCTGGAATATATTAGTTTTAAATTCATCTCTTATGAATATTATTTTTGCGCTAACTATTTTTTGGTTATGCAAAATTCTTGAGCTACCATTCATTCAAAAAATAATTTTCCCGATTTTGGCTGCTACAGTCATGTACCCAGCATCTGGTACACCATTAATTGATTTTCATTCACTAATCATTTCAACATTTGGTCTTACTTATTTTATTTTTCTGATTAAAAACAGTGATTTTAAAAAAATGATTATTATTCCCATAATTTTCATTATTGCATTTTTTTTTAAACAAGTTCCATCAGCTTATTTTGCAATCATAATTTTAATTATTTCCATTCATTATTTTTTTAGACAAAAAAGGGAAATTTTATATTCACAATTTTTTGGAAGTTTACTTGGTTTAATTATAACTTTTTTGATTTTATATTTATTAAATATTGAAGTTGAAAGTGTTTATGAGCAATATTTTTTAATGCCACTATCTCAGTTGACAGAAAGAGGAGTTGACCAAACTATAGATACAAGTTTTTTTTCCACTTCTCAAAAAATAAGATATGTAATTTTTCTTCTTATTCCTTCAATAATAGTTTTATATAACCTTCTAAATTCCAAAAAAAAGATCAGCGATGTCTCAATCACAAATTTAATAATAATATTTGGTTTATTTACCACAGGCATACTTCATGAATCATATACTTTAAATCAGTCTACAACATTAGGTATTCTTCCACTTATCTCTATTTTTTTATTAACTTTTTTAAATATAAAAGATAAAAAATTAGAATATATATTTTATGCAATTAATTTAATAATAATTTTTAGACTTATAAAACTAGACATAAATTATATTTTTATATTAATAATTTTAATAATTCCTTTTATTAGTTTTAAAAATAAATTTTTTGTTAATAACAAGTTTAAAATTTTACTAATCAGCTATACAATTTTAACGACAATATTTTATTTCGATAAGCTTATTATTAATAGAAAATGGCTGGATATATACAACCCTAATTGGAAGCAAGATTCTATGGACGCCTCTAAAATTGATGATAAACTGAAAGGTCTTAGATGGATCTCAAATGATCCTGATACAAAAAAAGAATTCTTAGTAGTAGAAGAAAATCTTAAATATCTGAAAGACTCTACTTTAGAGGGTAATTATATTTTGATTACCCATTATCAAATATATAATATGATTTTAAATCGTAATAATTTTTCACCAGTAAAATATTGGTGGAAAAATGCTAGTTTTCCTCTTGATAATAGAATTTTAAAAAATAAATTTGATGAGACTTTTTTAGAAAAAATAGAAAAAAATAAAGTAAATCGTATAATCGTTCTCAAAGATGTTAAAATATACGAAAAATTTAATATGAAATATTTTCAGTGGCTAATGGAATGCTCAATCCTTGATAAAAAAAACTCAAATTCTTTTAGGGAAGTGTATAAAATAATAAATAAATGCAAAATTTAAAAAATAGAAAAATAAACCGATGTTTACTCTGCGGTCAAAGTAAATTAAGAAACGTATTTTCTTTGGGAAATTTATATATAAGTAATTTTGTAAAAAAAAAAGAAATTAATAAGGGCTTAAAAGCGCCTTTGTCGCTTATGTATTGTAAAAAATGTACTCTTATACAATTATCACATATTGCTCCTCAGGAACTTATGTATAAAAAATTTTATTGGTACAAATCAGGAATAAACAAAACAATGAGAGATGAGTTAAAAGATTTGTATCAAGCAACATTAAAAAAAGTAAAATTAAAAAAAGATGATGTAATTCTTGATATAGGAGCAAATGATGGAACCTTACTTAAATATTATAAAAAAAAAGGTTTAATAACCATTGGATGTGAACCAGCTAAAAATTTGAAAAAAGAATTAAGTAAAAATTGTAAATTTATGATTAATGATTTTTGGAGTAAAAAAAATTTATATAAAATTTTATTAAAAAATAATCTAAAAAAACCAAAAATTATTACAGCTATTGGGATGTTTTACGATTTAGAATTCCCTAATGAATTTATAAAAGATGCTGCAGAGTCTCTTCATGATGATGGCATATTTGTAGCTCAATTAATGTGTTTAAATTCAATGGTTAAAAAAAATGATTTAGGCAATATATGTCACGAACACATTGAATTTTACTCACACAAATCACTAATATATTTATTTGAAAATAATGGACTTGAAATTTTTAAAATTGAAGAAAATGATGTAAATGGCGGAAGTTATAGAATTTATTGTAGAAAATATAAAAAAGGAAGTATTGTTTTAAAAAATGAAAATGTACTTAAAAATATTCTCCGTTTTAAAATGAATATAGAATTAAACAAAAAAAGAACTCTTGATTTTATTAAAAAAGAATATTCGAAAGGAAAGAAAATTTTTTTATATGGTGCATCCACTAAAGGCAATACTGTGTTGCAGTATTATAAAATTAATAATAAATATATTCCCTTTGCTGCAGAAAGAAGTAAGGCAAAGTGGGGAAGATATACGATTGGCACTGGCATAAAAATAATATCAGAAAATCAAGCAAGAAAACTACAACCTGACTATTTTTTCGTTACTCCATGGGGATTTATAAAAGAATTTATAAAAAGAGAGAAAAAATGGTTAAAAAAGGGGGGAAAATTTATTTTACCATTCCCCTATTTTAAATTAGTAAAATAGCTATGCAGAAAAAAGCATTAATATTAGGAATTACTGGTCAAGATGGATCATTTATATCTGAATTACTTTTGAAAAAGAAATACAAAGTTCATGGCTACGTTAGAAAGTCTGCAACCGGAAATCTTAAAAATATAAAACATTTAATTGAAAAGAAAAGTTTAACTATCCATCATGGCGATTTATTAGATTTCGTATCTCTATCTAATGTAATTAAAAAAATTAAACCAGATGAAATATATAATTTTGCTGATCAAGATCACGTGAGATGGAGCACTGATTTACCAATTTATTCTTTTGATGTTACTGGTTCATCTACAATTAAAATTTTAGAAATTATCAAAAATAATTCAAAAAAATCAAAATATTTTCATCCATTCTCTTCCAATATATTTGGAAATAGTCAAAAAATTAAATTAAAAGAACATGAAGAATTTTCACCTCTTAGTATTTATGCGCTTGGTAAAGTTTCCTCTTACTATGCATGCAAAATGTATCGAGATATCTATAATTTAAAAGTATGTGGGGCTATATTCTTTAATCACGAGTCTGAAAGAAGACCCGATGAATATGTTTCACGAAAAATTACTAAGGCAGTTGCAAGAATTTATTACGGAAAACAAAAAAAACTTGTTTTAGGTGATGTTAAAATTAAAATTGATTGGGGTTATGCCAAAGATTATGTTGAAGCAGCTTACAACATTATGCAGCTTAAAAAAAATGATTTTTATATTATTGGTAGTGGAAAAAAAACGTCCATACTTGATTTTGTAAAAAAGTGTTTTAAATATGTTGGATTAAATTATAAAGATTATTTAGTTACTGACAAAAAACTCTTCAGAAAAGGTGCAACAAAAACTTTAGTTGCAGATACTTCAAAAGCAAGAAGAGATTTTAAATTCAAAATTAATACCAACCTGGACAAGCTTATTAAGATTATGATGGATAATGATCTTAATTTAAATAAATAATTTGGCGAACTTTATGAGTCATGAACAGGAAAAAAAAGTTTCTATCATTCTCTCAACTTTCAACGAAGAATTAGCTATAGAAAAAACTATTTTTGAAATTCAGAAACATATTAAGAATGTTGAAATTATTGTTGTAGATGATAATTCATCTGATAAAACTTTTGAAATTTTATCAAGGCTATCTAGCAAAAATATAAAAATTTTTTCAAGAAAGAAGACAAAAGGATTAGCTTCAGCTTTTTTATTAGGATTGATTAATTCAAATGGAGAAATAATTGGTTGGGTTGACTCTAATATGACATCTATAGTTAAACTTTTTCCTCAAATGATAGAAAATTTAAATAATAACGATGTAGTACTGCTTTCTAGATTTATAAAGGGAGGCAAAGATGAGAGAAATATAATAAGGAAATGGTCTAGTTACATATTAAATAAAATTACAAAATTTATTTTAAGATCAAAAATCAATGACTTAAGTAGTGGTATTTTTGTGATGAATAGAAAGGTTTTACTTGATACACTACCTATTGCATCTGGACACGGCGAATTTATGATTGAATTTTTATACAATGCAGAGCGTAGAGGAAATATTATTAAAGAATTAGCTTACACACAACCAATCGATGAGGAAGGAAATAGTAAAAGTTATCCTAATATTTTTAAGTTTTCTCTCTTGGGATTTTTTTATTTTGTAAGAATTCTACAAATAATTATAAGAAGATAAATGATAACTAAAATTAAAGATAAAAATAAATTATTAGCAATAATAATAAAACCTAATTATTTAAAGAGAAAAGGTATACATTTTTTCACACCCAACAAATTATCCCAACAAGTTGCTTTCATGTCTCATAAAAAAAACCATCAAATCAAACCCCACATACACAAAAAAAGATTAAAAAAAATATATGATACTAATGAATGTTTATTTATTATGAGAGGTGAAATGCGAGTAGACTTTTATAATAATAAAAAAAAATATTTGAAAAGCAAAATACTAAAGAAAAATTATATTATAATCCTTGTTTCAGGTGCCCATGGCTTTAAAATTTTAAAAAGCTGTCAGTTTTTAGAGGTCAAACAAGGTCCTTATTTTTTAGGAAAGGATAAAGAAAGATTTAGTCTTGGAAAAAAGTAAAATTATACCTGTTAATACACCTTTACTAAATATTCATGAAAAACGGAATGTTATTGAATGCCTAAAGACAAACCAGCTCACCAGTGGAAAATTTGTAAAGAAGTTTGAGAAATCCTTTTCAAGTTTTCACTCAAAAAGATATGGAATATCAGTTTCAAATGGCACAGCCGCACTTGAGGTTGCAATTAAATCTTTAGAATTAAAAAAAGGTTCAGAAGTAATTATTCCTAACTTCTCAATTATATCCACCGCGCTATCTGTTATCAAAAACGGTCTAAAACCAGTTTATGTCGACTGCGATTTGAAAACGTGGAACACCACAGATGAAGCTGTAATCTCAAAGATTTCGAGTAAAACAAAAGCAATTATTATTACTCATATTTATGGGCTGCCAGTAAATTTAGAACAAATTATAAAAATTGCGAAAAGAAAAAAAATATCAATCATCGAGGATGCTGCTGAAGTAATTGGGTTAAAGTATAAGAAAAAATATTGTGGTTCATATGGAGATATTTGCACTTTTAGTTTCTATGCTAATAAGCATATTACCACTGGTGAGGGTGGCATGATCTTAACGAATAATAAGAAAATTTTTGAAAAATGTATTTCACTTAAAAATTTATCTTTTACAAATTCATACTTTGATAGATTTAAACACACTGACATTGGCTGGAACTATAGAATGTCAAATATTCAAGCTGCAATAGGTGATGGCCAACTAAGAAATATTAATAGAATAATAAAAATAAAAAAGAAAATAGGAAATACTTATTATAAATCTTTTAAACATTTAAAAAATATTATCCTACAAACTAATAAACTAAATTATGCTGAAAATATTTACTGGGTATTTGGAATTGTTTTAAAAGGTAAGCTTAAAAATAAAAGAAATATTATTATGAAAAAACTTTTAAAATTAGGAGTTGAAACACGACCATTCTTTTATCCGATGAGCCAACAAAAAATTTTAAAAAAATATAAATACTTAAATAAATCAAAGTTCCAAAATTCTTTATATATTTCAAAAAATGGTTTTTATATTCCTTCAGGATTAGGCTTAAAAAATAATGAAATAAAAAAAGTTATAATTTCAATAAAAAAAATATTAAACTAAACGTATCTAAATACTACTATGGCGTATCCAAAACAGATAATTGTAGCTACCCATAAAACACTTCCTACCAAAGCTAACCAAAATAGATGAATAAAAGCACTTCCAAGTAAAGAGATAAATAGCCTATCACCCCTTGTTGTATCCAGACCTAAAATTCCTTTTCTAGGATTTCCACCTGGTGATTTTTTCTCCCAGATGACCATAGCAGTTAAACATAGAGCTATGAATATAAAGAAAGCTGCAGTTTGCCATGTCCATGCCATCCAAGTAATAAACTCAAAATCAAAGAAACTTTTTTCTTTTTTTTTAGCCATGTCTCCCCATGTAGCTGCATTCAAAATATTGAACATCATCATACTCTACCTAACGCAAATCCTTTCGCTATATAGTTTCTAACAAAGTATATAACTATTGCCCCTGGGATGATAGTTAGACTTCCGGCGGCTGCAAGTAAACCTAATTCATAACCGGAAGTGCTCGCAGTTCTGGTCATTGTTGCAGCGATTGGCTTCGCTGCAACTGCAGTAAGTGTTTTTGCCAATAACAATTCTACCCAAGAAAACATAAAACAGAAAAACATTGTAATACCTATGCCTGCAGTAATTGTCGGTATAAATATTTTAAAGAAAAATCTCCAAAATGAATAACCATCAACATAAGCTGTTTCATCTAATTCTTTAGGAACCGCTGACATGAATCCTTCCAAAATCCATACAGCCAAAGGAATATTAAATAAACAATGAGAAAGAGCTACAGCTACATGTGTATCAAATAAATTTACTGACGAATAAAATTGAAAAAAAGGTAAAGCAAAAACAGCCGGTGGGGCCATTCTATTTGTGAGCAACCAGAAAAATAAGTGTTTATCTCCTAAAAATTTATATCTTGAGAAAGCGTATGCAGCAGGCAACGCTGCAGCAACA
>MDTD01122230.1_pt1 | contig 13444 bp, 10 predicted proteins | sample 811221 | NCBI WGS metagenome assembly MDTD01 (sample SAMN05326646, study PRJNA326480) | marine metagenome | isolation source: seawater | place: Pacific Ocean: South West | collected 2011
AACATGACCTGGAGTATCAATAATATTAATCCTATGATCATTCCAAAAACAAGTGGTGGCAGCAGAGGTAATTGTTATACCCCTTTCTTGTTCCTGTTCCATCCAATCCATAGTTGCAGCACCATCATGAACTTCACCTATTTTATGTGATTTTCCTGTGTAATATAGTATTCTCTCTGTAGTAGTTGTCTTACCAGCATCAATATGGGCCATTATTCCAATATTTCTATATTTTTCAATTGATGTTGATCTTGACATAATTACCACCTAAAGTGAGAGAAGGCTCTATTTGCTTCAGCCATTTTATGAGTTTCCTCTCTTTTCTTAACTGAGTTTCCTTTGTTGTTAAATGCATCTATAATCTCATTTGCAACTCTTTCACGCATAGTTTTTTCATTTCTTTTACTAGCTGAGTCAACGATCCATTTCATTGCAAGTGCTTGTGCTCTTTTTGGTCTTACTTCCATTGGCACTTGATAAGTTGCTCCACCAACTCGTCTTGATCTCACCTCAAGAGCTGGTTTAACATTTGCAAGTGCATCATGAAAAAAATCTATTGGGCTCTTTCCTGTTTTATCAGAGACTATATCAAATGCTCCATATACTATATTTTCAGAAATTGATTTTTTTCCGTTAATCATAATTCTATTCATGAATTTAGCTAGTACTTGATCTTTATATTTATGGTCTGGAAGTATTGTTCTTTTTTCTGCAGCTCTTCTTCTAGACATATGATCCTACTTTGGTTTTTTAGCACCATACAAAGATCTTCTTTGCTTTCTAGCACTAACTCCCTGAGTATCCAATGTTCCACGCAGAATATGATATCTTACACCGGGCAGATCTTTGACACGGCCTCCTCTAATGAGGACGACGGAATGTTCTTGTAAATTATGACCCTCTCCAGGAATATAGGCTGAAACTTCCTGTCCATTCGTTAGCTTGACTCTAGCAACTTTCCTTAAAGCTGAATTAGGTTTTTTTGGAGTAGTAGTGTAAACTCTGGTGCAAACACCACGTTTTTGAGGACTGGCAGACAAAGCTGGAACTTTGTTTCTTTTTTTAACGGTTGTTCTTCCATTTCGAACAAGTTGATTAATTGTAGGCATCCTCTTCCTTAGTTAAGTGTTTGGAATTTAATCCACGACCTTTAACAAATCGTAGGGGTCTTTATTAATTTGCAATAGAAAAGTCAAGGGATTATATAAATAAATAAGCAAAAAACCTAATAAATCTATTCAACATCCTCTGATATTACATCTGTATTTTGCTTATCTTGAATCTCCTTATCCCTGATAGCAGCTAACTTTTCATATTCAGATGTCATTCTGCCAGTACCTGCCGGAATTAATCTACCAACTATGACATTTTCCTTTAACCCATCTAGTCTATCTACTTTTCCAAGAGTGGCTGCATCTGTAAGCACTTTAGTTGTTTCTTGAAATGACGCAGCTGATATAAAGGAATTAGTTTGCAAACTTGCCTTTGTTATCCCTAGAAGGACTGGTTCAGACTCAATTAAAGCCTTACCTTGATCCTTTAGAATTTGATTTAATTTTATAAAGTCTCTTTTTTGTATTTGTTCGCCAGTTATCAGATTTGAGTCTCCTGGATTTTTTATTAAGACTTTTTGTAACATTTGTCTTGCAATAGTCTCAATGTGTTTATCATTAATATATACACCTTGAAGCTTATAAACAGATTGAACCTCTCTAACTAAATATCGAGCAAGTTCTTCTACTCCCAGGATTCTGAGAATATCGTGTGGTACTGGTGTGCCTTCAACTAAAATATCACCTTTTTTTACAAAATCTCCTTCCTGGACATTTAAATACTTTGATCTTGGGATTAATAATTCAATATTTTCTTTTTCATCTACACTGGTTATTATAACTCTTCTCTTATTTTTATAATCCTTGCCAAAAGATATTTTACCATCAATTTCACACATTATAGCTGGATCTTTAGGTTTCCTTGCCTCAAAGAGCTCGGCTACTCTTGGAAGACCTCCAGTAATATCTTTTGTCTTTGATGACTCTTTAGGTATTCTAGCTAAAACTTGACCTGCAGTTACTTTCTGCCCATCTTCAATACTAAGAATTGAGTCAATCGACATTGGATAATTTAGAGAGCTATTATCGTCTTTATTATTTTCATCTTCAACAATGTTTATTGCTGGTTTGAAATTTTTAGATTTTTGGTTTTGACTCCAGTCAATTACAACTTTACTTGAGATACCAGTTGTATCATCCATGGTTTCACGAAAGGAAATCCCTTGTTTTAGATCGACATACTTAGCTATTCCATCTTTTTCTGCAATTATTGGTAAAGTGTAAGGATCCCATTCAGCGAGAATTGAATTAGCTTTAACACTTTTGCCATCTTCAACCATTATTCTAGATCCGAAAGGAATATTTGATGAAAATTTCTCATCACTATCTATAAAAATTTTAATTTTACCATTACGACTTAAAACAATCTTGTTATTTGACTTGTCTTGAATTATTTTAATATTTTCTAGTTTAATGGTCCCATCAATAGGTGATATTGATGATGATTGTTCTACTGATGAGCTTGCTGCTCCACCTATATGAAATGTTCTCATTGTAAGCTGAGTACCTGGCTCACCAATTGACTGAGCAGCAATAATACCTACTGCTTCACCAACGTTAACAGGGGTTCCTCTAGCTAAATCACGACCGTAACACTTTGCGCAAATACCATCTTGAGTTTCGCAAGTTAAAACAGATCTGATCTTTAACGACCTTAAAGATTTGTTAGAGATTGGTTCTATATGACTTTCTTCAATAATTTCACCAGATTTAACAATGATATTGTTATGCTCATCAAGAATGTCTTCAACAGGTGTTCTTCCAAGTATTCTATCTGAAAGTGGTGATGTAATATTTCCTGACTCAACAATTTCTTCAACAATAACTCCATTTGAAGTATTGCAATCAAATTCTCTTATAACAGCATCTTGTGCTACATCTACAAGTCTTCTAGTTAAATAACCACTACTAGCAGTCTTTAAAGCAGTATCAGCTAATCCTTTTCTGGCACCATGAGTGGACGTAAAATATTCTAAAACTGATAATCCTTCCTTAAAATTTGATTTAATAGGATTCTCAATAATTTCTCCAGAAGGTTTAGCCATTAACCCTCTCATACCTGAGAGCTGTTTTAACTGGGCTGCGGAACCTCTGGCACCAGAATGAGCCATCATATACACTGAATTTATTGGTTTAGAGTCCTCAGGATTGGAAATTACTTCAAGCATTTTATCTGCAACTTTATTTGTGCACTCTGACCATGCGTCAACTACTTTATTGTATTTTTCACCTTGAGTAATAAGTCCATCTTGATATTGGCTCTCATATTCTTGAACTTTACTTTGAGTGTTATCCAATAAAATTTGTTTTTCATTTGGTATTATGAGATCATCTTTACCGAATGAAATACCAGCTACTGCTGCGTATTTAAAACCAATCTGCATTATTTGATCTGCAAATATAACAGTCTCTTTCTGTCCACAATGTCTATAAACATTATCGATTAGATTACTAACCTCTTTTTTGGTTAAAATTTTATTAACCATATCAAAATTAATATGTGGATTTTTTGGTAAAACATCTGCCAAAATCATTCTCCCAGGAGAAGTTTCTACTCTGTGCAATTTTCCATTTGTATCAGCAATTCTTGTAATAATTTTAGAATGAAGCGTTACATCTTTATTTTCAAGAGCTTTCAAAATTTCGTTTAGATCAAGAAAGAATCTATCCTGTCCAACTTGGTTTTTTCTTAACAAAGAAAGATAATAAATACCTAAAACGATATCTTGAGAAGGTACGATAATAGGTTTTCCACTTGATGGAGATAAAATATTATTAGTACTCATCATCAAAACCCTAGCCTCTAATTGTGACTCAAGACTTAGAGGTACGTGAACTGCCATTTGATCACCATCAAAATCGGCATTGAAAGCTGTACAAACAAGTGGATGGAGTTGAATAGATTTACCTTCTATAAGTGTAGGTTCAAAAGCTTGTATACCAAGTCTATGTAATGTTGGTGCTCTGTTCAATAAAACAGGGTGTTCTCTAATTACTTCCTCAAGAATGTCCCATACTCTTGGATCTTCTTTTTCAACTAATTTTTTTGCAGCTTTAATAGTATTTGCCCAACCATAAATGTCAAGCTTGTGAAAAATAAAGGGCTTAAATAACTCTAACGCCATTTTTTTTGGAAGACCGCACTGGTGCAATTTTAAATTGGGTCCAACAACAATTACTGATCTTCCAGAATAATCTACTCTTTTCCCAAGAAGGTTTTGTCTAAACCTTCCTTGCTTTCCTTTTAGCATATCAGAAAGAGATTTAAGTGGTCTTTTGTTTGTAGAAGTTATTACCCTTCCTCTTCTCCCATTGTCAAAAAGAGCATCAACTGATTCTTGTAACATTCTTTTTTCATTTCTAATAATGATGTCTGGTGCTCTAAGATCAATTAATCTTTTTAATCTATTATTCCTATTTATTACTCTTCTATAAAGATCATTAAGGTCACTTGTTGCAAACCTACCACCATCTAGTGGAACTAAAGGTCTTAGTTCAGGTGGAATTACTGGTAATACTCTTAAGATCATCCATTCTGGTTTATTTTTGGATGTAATAAATGATTCTATTAATTTTAATCTTTTAGTTAATTTGGTTTTTTTTAACTCTGATTTAGTTTCTGTTAGATCTATTTTTATTTGCTTGTAATCAGCTTCTAGATCAATATTAAGAAGCATTTGCTCAATTGCTTCAGCGCCAATAGCTGCACTGAAAGAGTCCTCTCCATATTCATCTTGATATTCAATGAATTGTTCTTCAGAAATAATTTCACCTTTCTTAAGATCCGTTAAACCTGGTTCGACAACTATAAACTGTTCAAAATATAAAACTTTTTCTAAATTTTTAATTGTCATATCTAGTAGTGTTGCAATTCTGCTAGGTAGAGACTTCATAAACCAAATATGAGATACAGGAGCTGCTAACTCGATGTGACCCATTCTATCTCGTCTTACCTTTGATAGCGTAACTTCAACACCACATTTTTCACATATTATACCTCTAAATTTCATTCTTTTATATTTACCACATAAGCATTCATAATCTTTTACGGGTCCAAATATTCTTGAACAAAAGAGACCATCCTTCTCTGGTTTAAAAGTTCTGTAATTAATGGTTTCAGGTTTTTTTATCTCTCCAAAAGACCAAGATCTTATGTCGTCTGGACTTGCAATAGCAATTTTTAAGCTATTAAAATTTGTTACACCTAAACTTTGATTAAATATATTTATTAATTCTTTATTCATTGCTACCTATTAAGTTTTGTATGTTGCTGTTCTCTTGAATATTTTCTTTAAATTCAAGATTTAAACCGAGTGACCTTAATTCTTTAACCATTACATTAAATGACTCTGGGGTTCCTGATTCAAAATTATTATCACCTTTCACAATTGATTCATAGACTTTGGTTCTTCCAGCGACATCATCAGATTTAATTGTAAGTATTTCCTGAAGAGTATACGCAGCACCATACGCTTCAAGAGCCCAAACTTCCATCTCTCCAAATCTCTGTCCACCAAATTGTGCTTTTCCTCCTAGTGGTTGTTGTGTCACTAGACTGTAAGGACCTATGGATCTAGCGTGAATCTTTTCATCTACTAAATGATGAAGTTTAAGCATGTATACATATCCAACAGTAACAGGTCTCTCAAATTTCTCTCCAGTAACTCCATCATATAGTATTTCTTGACCTGATGAAGAAACGCCTGATTTCTCTAAAAGATATGTAATATCTTTTTCCTTTGCTCCATCAAATACAGGTGTAGCAAATGGAATTCCATCTTTTAAGTTTTGCCCTAGCTCAAGAATCTCATCATCATTCATTTTAGTAACAATTTTCTTGTGTTCATCACTTTCATAAATTTCTAGCAATTTATTTTTCAAATCTTTAATTTGGCCTTCTTGTTGTAACTTTGAAATCATACTTTTAACTTGTCTTCCAAGAGATGCAGATGACCAACCTAAATGCGTTTCAAGAATTTGTCCGATATTCATTCTACTCGGGACACCAAGTGGGTTTAGTACAATGTCAACAGGAGTTCCATCTTCTAGATAAGGCATATCTTCAACAGGACAAATTTTTGATATTACACCTTTATTACCATGCCTTCCTGCCATTTTATCACCTGGCTGCAACTTTCTCTTAACTGCGATGAAAACTTTAATTAGCTTTAGTACGCCTGGTAATAATTCATCGCCACTTTGAATTTTATCAATTTTATTTTCAAATTTCTGGTTAATATTACCTAGCTGATTTTCATAATTTTTGATTAATAATTCTATCTCCTCAGTTGTTTTATCCTCACTGATGTTAATTTTAATTAATTGATCAAGAGGTAGTTTTTCCAAATCATCAAATGCAAGCTTTGTATTTTTTGATAGTGTTTCAATACCTGAAATGTATGTCTTGCCAGATAAAAGTTCTTTTAAGTGATTACCAAAACTTTTTTCTAAAATGTTTAATTCATCTTCTCTATCTTTAGCAATAACTTCAATTTGAGAATTTTCTATGCTTATAGCTCTTTCATCTTTTTCTATACCTCTTCTTGAAAAGACTCTAATTTCGACGACTGTTCCTTTAACACCAGGAGGGACTCTTAGGCTAGTATCTTTGACATCAGCTGCTTTTTCTCCAAAAATAGCTCTAAGTAATTTTTCTTCAGGAGTCATTGGAGATTCACCCTTAGGAGTAACTTTACCCACTAAAATATCACCTGATGTTACTTCAGCTCCAACATAAACAATTCCAGTTTCATCAAGATTCACCAACATTTCTTCACTAGCGTTAGGAATATCTCTGGTTATATCTTCTGGACCAAGTTTAGTATCTCTTGCCATAACTTCAAATTCTTCAACATGAATAGAGGTGAATACATCATCTTGAACTATTTTCTCAGAAATCAAAATAGAGTCCTCAAAATTATAACCATTCCAAGGCATAAAAGCTGCTAATACATTTCTTCCAAGCGCTAATTCTCCCAAATCAGTAGCTGGACCATCTGCAATAACTTGATTTTTTTCAACTTTATCTCCAACATTTACTAGAGGTCTCTGATTTATACAGGTATTTTGATTTGATCTCTGAAATTTCATTAAATTATAAATGTCAATCTTGTTGAGTGAGTTATCTTTTTTATCTGTTACTCTTATTACTATTCTATTTGCGTCTAGCTGATCAACAATTCCTTCTCTTTTTGCAACAACTGTTGCTCCACTATCTTTAGCAACAGTATATTCCATCCCCGTCCCTACTAGTGGTGCTTGTGGTTTAATTAATGGAACTGCTTGTCTCATCATATTAGAGCCCATTAAAGCTCTGTTAGCGTCATCATTTTCAAGAAACGGAATTAATGACGAGGCTACTGAAACTAGTTGTTGTGGAGATACATCCATTAAATCAATTGCATCTATTTCAGCGTTAATAAACTCACCATTTTTTCTACAACTAACAATATCATTTAAAAATTTGCCTTTGTTATCAACTTCTGCATTTGCTTGAGCAATAACAAAGTCTTCTTCATCAATGGCACTTAAATAAATAACCTTTTCAGTAACTTTTCCATTTGAAACTAATCTATATGGGGTTTCAATGAAACCATAAGAATTAATTCTTGAATAAGAAGCTAAGCTATTAATTAATCCAATGTTTGCTCCTTCAGGTGTTTCAATAGGACAAATTCTTCCATAATGAGTTTGGTGAACATCTCTAACTTCAAAACCAGCACGTTCTCTATTTAAACCACCAGGTCCCAATGCAGATACTCTTCTTTTATGAGTAATTTCACTGAGAGGATTAGTTTGGTCCATGAATTGACTCAATTGACTTAATCCAAAAAACTCTTTGACTGATGCCACTACAGGTTTAGCGTTTACAACATCTTGTGGCATAATATTATCTACTTCTAAAGAACTTAATCTCTCCTTAATGGCTCTATCCATCTTAAGTAAACCAATTCTGTATTGATTTTCAAGAAGTTCTCCAACTGATCTAACTCTTCTATTAGCTAAATGATCAATATCATCAATTTCACCCTTTCCATCAATTAAATTATGCATATGATTGACAACATCAATAATATCGCTTTTTTCTAAAATACGCTTATCTATTGAAATATTTTTTTTAAATTTTGAATTAATTTTGAGCCTTCCAACCGAAGATAGATCATACCTATCTGAGTTAAAGAATAGATTATTAAAAAGCGTTTCAGCTGTTTCAATTGTCGGTGGTTCTCCCGGTCTTAAAATCTTAAATACCTCAAATAAAGCTTCTTCTCTTGATCTTGCCTTATCCAATTGAAGAGTATTCCTAATGTAAGAACCAATTTCAACATTATCAACTTTTAAAATATCAAGCTTCGATATTTTGTTGTTTTCTATAAATTCGATAAATATTTCGTCAATTTCATGTCCGGCTTCGAAGAAAATTTTACCAGTCTTATCATCAATTAAATCTGATGCAATAAAGTGTCCTTGCAAAGAAGTTGACTCAATACAGATGTTTTGAATATTTTTTTTATTAAGTTCGTTAATAATTTTCTGATTAATTTTTGTGCCTTTTGAAATGATTACTTTCCCATTTTTAGGATCTAGAAAATCGTAATTAAGTATTTTGCCTTTATAAAATTTTAAATCTTCTTTAAATTGCCAACCATAGTTATTTTTTTTATAAACATGATTATCATAGAAGGTACTCAATATTTCTTCACCAGTCATTCCAAGTATCTTTTTTGGGTCGGCTTCTATTTTATTTTTTTCACAGTCAGCTAAATAATTTTCTGATAAATTACTTAAGAGACATTTAAATAAGGTTGTTACAGGAAATTTCCTTTTTCTATCTATTCTGGCATGTATATTGTTTTTTGCATCGTGTTCAAAATCAAGCCATGATCCTCTATAAGGAATAATTCTTGAGTTAAATAAATACTTTCCACTAGTATGTGTTTTTCCAAAATCATGATCGAAAAAAACACCAGGAGATCTATGCATCTGACTTACTACAACTCTTTCAGTTCCATTAACAACAAAAGTTGCGTTTTTTGTCATTAGGGGAATTTCGCCCATGTAAACTTCTTGCTCCTTAATGTCTCGTACTGATTTTGTACCTGCGATTTCATCAATGTCCCATATTATTAACCTAAAGTTAACTAATAGTGGAGCTCCATAAGTCATTCCTCTTTGAGAACATTCTTCAACATCATATTTTGGAATACCAATTTCATAACTTACATAGTCGACAGTAGCTCGTTCAGTATAGTCATGGATTGGAAAAACAGATTTAAACACCGCATGTAACCCACTATCATTTCTTTTTTCTGGGTCAGCATTTAATTGTAAGAAACTATCAAATGATCTTTTTTGAACTTCCACTAAATTCGGTAATGAGGTTACCAGAGGTATTTTTCCAAAAGATTTTCTAATTTTTTTTGAATTTATATAGTTAAGTGTCATTTATATATCCTTACAAAATTTAATTGGCCCCTTATCAATAAGGGGCCAAGATAATTAATTTAATTCTACTTTAGCTCCAGCTGCTTCTAATGCTTTTTTCATTTCTTCAGCCTCTTCTTTTTTAACGCCTTGTTTTAGAGGTTTAGGGGCCCCTTCAACAAGATCTTTAGCTTCTTTCAACCCAAGCCCTGTTATAGTTCTAACTTCCTTAATAACAGCAATCTTGTTTGAGCCAGACTCTGCTAAAACTATATCAAATTCAGATTTTTCTTCAGCAGGCGCTTCTCCACCAGCAGCAGGTGCTGCAACAGCAGCAACTGGTGCGGCCGCAGACACACCCCATTTCTCTTCTAGCATTTTGCTTAATTCAGCTGCTTCTAGAACAGTAAGAGCTGATAGATCATCAATAATTTTATTTAAATCAGCCATATATTTACTCCTTTATTTACCTAGTTCGACTCTTGTGAATTACTACTCTTTGCACTTATTAGTCTTGCAATTTGAGCACCTGGTTCAATAGCAATAGATGCTATTTTTTGAGCAGGAGCAGATATAAGACCGATAAGTTTACCTCTTAATTCATCAAGTGAAGGCAATGTAGCTAAGAAATTAATTTTCTCTTTATCAATTTTTTCACCATTATATCCCCCACCAATAACTTCAAATTTTTCAAATTTTTTTTCAAAAGCTACTGAAACTTTTGCTGGCGCAACTGGATCAGTTGAATAAGCAATTGCAGTAGGTCCCTTAAAAAGATCTGAAATATCCTTGAATTGAGTATCAGAAATAGCAAGTTTAGTGAGCCTGTTCTTAGTAACTTTAAATTTCGTTCCATTGTCTCTCATTTCTTTTCTTAAGCTTTCAGCTTCGCTGACAGTTAATCCAGAATATTTGGCGACAATAATAGCTGATGAGTTTAAAATCTCATCTTTAAGTTTTGCAACGAAATTTTCTTTATCAGAACGTTTCACGTCAACCTCGGTTTTTATTAGATCAAAGATCTAATGTTAGCTAGATTGGTTTGCCCATCAAACCAACTCTAACCTGTCAAGAAGCAAAAATTTATGCTTCAGTCTGTGCAGGATATTAAGCACAAGGCTCCTGCAGTCTTTGACAGGCGATGATCAAAAAGATCACCGATTGAACTTCTTTAACGCAAGCTTGCTTGGTTAATTTGAAGTCCAATTCCCATAGTTGAAGCTATGGTAACTTTTTTTATAAAAGAACCTTTAACTGTGTCAGGTTTACTTTTAATTATAGAAGAATATAGAGATTTTAAGTTTTCCAAAATATCATCTTCAGTAAAATTTAATTTTCCAATGCCTGCATGAATGATACCAGCTTTATCATTTTTAAATTTAACTTGACCAGATTTAGCATCCTTTACAGCTTTTCCTATGTCCGTTGTAACTGTTCCAAGTTTTGGGTTTGGCATTAGGCCTCTTGGGCCAAGAATCTTAGCTACTTTTCCAAGGGATGACATCATGTCAGGTGTAGAGATTAAAATATCAAAATCAATTTTATTACTTGATATATTTTCAACAATCTCATTTCCTCCAGTAATATCTGCTCCATTTTCAATTGCTTCCTTCAATTTTGACTCATTTGCCACAACGGCTACTTTTACAGATTTTCCAGTACCCTTTGGCAAATTAATTACACCTTTTATATTTTGATCAGTTTTATTGGTATCAATACCTAGATTGACTGCAACATCTATAGTTTCATTAAATTTAACATATGATTTATCTTTTAAAATTTTAATTGCCTCTATAGGTTCGTATATTTTCGATAAATTTAATTCTTTGAGCATATGTTTTCTATTTTTTGATACTTTCATTAATTTATAACCTCCATACCCATAGAAACTGCTGATCCTTTGACCATATTTACAGCACCATTTAAATCAATTGCATTTAAATCTTGCATTTTATCTTTTGCAATCTTTTCGATATCTGAGAGAGTTACTTTACCAACTAAAGTTCTGCCCGGAGTTGAATTACCTTTTTTAATCTTAGCTGCTTTTTTAAGATAATAACTCACTGGTGGAAGTTTTGTAACAAAATCAAAAGACCTATCTTTATATGCTGTAATCACAACAGGAATTGGAGCACCTTTTTCCAAGTCTTTTGTCTTATCATTAAAAGCCTTACAAAAATCCATTATATTTAATCCTCTTTGCCCTAAAGCTGGTCCAACGGGTGGTGATGGATTAGCGCTTCCAGCTGGAATTTGTAATTTTATGAAACCTAGAATTTCTTTTGCCATAAGCTTATACCTTTTCTACTTGTGAGTAATCTAAATCTACTGGTGTAGATCTACCAAATATTGAAACAGCTACCCTTAGTCTAGCTTTTTCTTCATCAATTTGCTCAACCTCACCATTAAAGGAAGCAAATGGACCATCAATGACTTTTACTTGTTCTCCAATATCATACATTATAGCTGGTCTTGTTTTCTCAACTCCATCTACAACTTGCTGAGAGATTCTTTGAGCCTCTGTATTACTAATTGGAATTGGCTTTCCTTTATTTCCAAGAAAGCCGCTAAGCTTAGGTGTAGTTTTAATAATATGCCATGTATCATCATTAAGATCCATCTTAATCAATATATATCCAGGAAATATTTTCCTCTCAGTATTTACTCTTACTCCTCTTTTAACTTCAACTATGTTTTGGGTTGGTACAGATATTTCTTCAATATGCTCTTTAATACCTAATTTTTCTGCCTGATCCATTATGCTATCTGCTACTTTCTTTTCGTAGCCAGAGTAAGCATGTAAGACGTACCATCTTGGTTTAGACATATCAAAAACCTGATCCTATTTGTATTATTTTCTTTATTGCATATGACCAAATTTGATCAGTTAATAAAAAGAACAGTGAAAATAATATAATTAAAAGGATGACTATTGCTGAAGATATAAAAGTATCTCTTCTTTGAGGCCATGTAACTTTTTGTAATTCTTGACGAACTTGTCTTACAAAAAGAGCAGGTGATGTTTTTTTCTTTTCAATATTCATAATAATCTCAAACTTTGGCAGGAGTGGCAGGACTTGAACCCGCAGCCCCCGGTTTTGGAGACCGGTGCTCTACCAGTTGAGCTACACTCCTATATTTATGAGTACAACTAATAAAGCGGTCTCAAAAACTATTCAATAATTTCAGCAACTACTCCAGCGCCCACTGTTCTACCACCTTCTCTAATCGCAAACTTTAAACCCTTATCCATTGCAATTGGAGCTAACAATGATACTTCCATTGTTATATTATCACCAGGCATGACCATCTCAGTGCCTTCAGGTAATTTAATTGTTCCTGTAACATCGGTGGTTCTAAAATAAAACTGAGGTCTGTAGTTAGAAAAGAAAGGTGTATGTCTTCCACCCTCTTCTTTTTTTAACACATATGCTTCAGCCTTAAATTTTGTATGAGGTTTAATTGACCCAGGAACAGCTAAAACTTGACCTCTCTCTACTTCTTCCCTTTTTGTACCTCTAAGGAGTACTCCAACGTTATCACCTGCTTCACCAGAGTCTAAAAGTTTTCTGAACATTTCAACACCTGTACATGTTGTTTTTTGAGCTTCTCTTATTCCAAGAATTTCTATTTCTTCACCAACTTTAATTATACCTTGTTCAATTCTTCCAGTAACAACTGTTCCTCTACCTGAGATAGAAAATACGTCTTCCACGGGCATAAGAAAAGGCTTATCTTTAGGTCTATCAGGTTGTGGGATATGTTCATCTACAGCTTTCATCAGCTCCATAATTGAATTTTTTCCAATCTCATCGTCTCTACCTTCAACAGCAGCAAGAGCAGATCCTTTAATGATAGGGGTAGTATCACCAGGAAATTCATATGATGTTAATAATTCTCTAACTTCC
>MDTD01180080.1_pt1 | contig 13443 bp, 14 predicted proteins | sample 811221 | NCBI WGS metagenome assembly MDTD01 (sample SAMN05326646, study PRJNA326480) | marine metagenome | isolation source: seawater | place: Pacific Ocean: South West | collected 2011
GTTTTAAACCAAGGTAACGCGTATATTTGCGTCATCTGTCAAGGCCCGAGCAGGATTTGGCACTGCGTTTTAGAAGCAAACTAGAGCACCCCTAAAAATCGGCCAAAAACCTTGAACCACCGACATTATCCTTTATATGTTGGCGATGTGATATATGCCCGTAATTTCGAGGCATAGTGAGGAGTTTTATGGCCGAATTCGCGGCGCGATTCACGGCCAAATCGGAGTTCAGAGAGGGGAACCCCACATGAGCGATAACCCGGAACCAGCCGGCTCGGCCGAATTCGACGATAAAACACGGCGTGACTTCTTGTTCACGACTACGGCTACGGTAGGTGCCGTCGGGGCGGCTGTCGCCGTTTGGCCCTTAATCGATCAAATGAACCCAGCGGCTGACACCTTGGCGCTTTCGTCGACTGAAGTGAACCTAGAGCCCATAGTGGAAGGCCAGAGTATTACTGTCGTGTGGCGGGGTAAGCCCGTTTTTATCCGCCATCGCACGGCCCCCGAGATTGAGGCCGCACAGAAAGATGACAAAGCCGACCTACCCGACCCACAGGCCGACTTAGACCGGGTCCAAAAAGCAAAATGGCTTGTCATGGTGGGAGTTTGCACCCATTTCGGATGTATCCCTTTGGGGAACAAGTCTGGTGAAAGCAAGGGTGAGTTCGGTGGCTGGTTTTGCCCCTGTCATGGTTCACATTACGACACATCAGGCCGTATTCGAAAAGGCCCTGCGCCAAAAAATCTTGAAGTGCCAGACTATAAATTTCTGTCCGACACGCAGCTCAAAATTGGTTGAGGAGCACCCTCATGAGTGACAAAACAATGAACCCGGTGATGCAGTGGATCGATTACCGTTTACCGATATTCACCCTCATCAATCATGAGTTACACGAATATCCGACTCCAAAGAACCTGAACTACTGGTGGAACTTCGGTTCGCTGGCAGGGATCGTCCTGGTCATCATGCTAGTTACCGGAATTGTGTTGGCGATGCACTACACTGCGCACGTGGACTTGGCCTTCGGATCCGTAGAGCGGATCATGCGCGACGTTAATTACGGCTGGCTAATTCGCTACATCCACATGAACGGCGCGTCGATGTTCTTTATCATCGTTTATATCCACATGCTTCGCGGCCTCTACTTTGGCTCTTACCAAGCGCCACGCGAACTACTCTGGATGATTGGCGTGTTCATTCTGTTAGCCATGATGGCCACCGCGTTCATGGGCTACGTCCTGCCGTGGGGCCAAATGAGCTTTTGGGGCGCCACAGTGATCACCAATCTGTTCTCAGCAATCCCGTTGGTAGGCGACAGCATTGTAACTCTTTTGTGGGGCGGTTTTAGCGTCGATAACCCACTATTGAACAGGTTTTTTTCGCTGCATTATCTGTTGCCCTTCGTGATTGTCGGCTTGGTTGTGTTGCACATCGTTGCCCTGCACCAACATGGGTCTAATAACCCCATTGGCATTGATATGAAGACCGATCAAGACTCGCTACCCTTTCATCCATACTACACGATTAAAGACATGCTTGGATTGGGTGCGTTCCTCACATTTTTCGCATTCTTCGTGTTCTTCGCTCCGAACTATTTCGGGGAAGCAGATAACTACATAATGGCGGACGCTTTGCAAACACCCGCACATATAGTGCCGGAATGGTATTTCCTGCCGTATTACGCAATTTTGCGCGCCTTCACGGCGGATTGGTTTGTCTATAACATTCTATCTTTAGGTGGTTTCCTCATGACCGCCAAGCTGATGGGCGTGTTAGCCATGTTTGCCTCCATCCTCCTTCTTTTGTTCTTGCCCTGGCTCGATGGTTCGAAGGTTAAAAGCTCTCGGTTCCGTCCCGTGCACTCCATGTTCGTCTGGATTTTTGTATTGGACTGTATCGTTTTAGGTATCTGCGGCGCTAAACCGGCAGAGGGTATGTGGCTCATCATCGGACAAACGGCTACTGTCTATTACTTCGCACATCTGCTCTTTATAATTCCCATTGTCAGTCGTCTTGAGCGACCGATGATGCCACCAGAGAGTATCGCTGCGTCGGTCATGACAAAGGCTGCAGCTTAGAGATAGGACCATTGGGGATAACATGATCACACACATGAGACTCATTGTATTGGCGGTCGCCTTCGTTGGTGTCGCAACGGCAAGTTCTTCAGCCTCATACGCCGCTGGCGACGCCCCACAACCCCCCCGTGAGAATTGGTCATTTTCTGGACCTTTTGGCACCTTCGACCGAGCATCGGCGCAACGTGGCCTTCAGGTCTACCGCGAAGTATGCGCCGCCTGTCATTCCCTAAACCTGGTGAATTTTCGTCATTTGACTGGTATTGGCTACAAGGAAAATCAAATCAAAGCCATGGCGGCAGAAGTGGAAGTCACCGACGGCCCTAATGACGAAGGAGAGATGTTCGAGAGGTCAGGTATTCCTGCAGATCGCTTCCCATCTCCCTACCCGAACATTAAGGCGGCGGCGGCGGCAAATAACGGCAAGGCGCCGCCAGATTTATCTTTGATTGCAAAGGCACGAAATTATGGCGGCGACTCGGCGCTACGCTTCTCAATCAAGCAACCAGCTGGCTTCTCGCTTGGCGCGGATTATCTCTACGCATTGCTAACTGGCTACGAAGATGCACCACCGGGCTTTGAGGTTGCAGAGGGCGGCGCCTACAATAAATACTATCCCGGTCACGTCATCGCAATGTCTGCGCCCCTGGCCGATGAAGCGGTTGAATACCAAGACGGCACAAAAGCCACGGTCGCCCAAATGGCAAAGGACGTAACGGTGTTCCTCTCATGGGCCGCGGAGCCAGAGTTGGAGGCTCGTAAGTCCATGGGAATCAAGGTGCTCCTTTTTCTTATTATTATGACCGGCCTTCTATACGCAGTTAAACGCAAAGTCTGGGAGGATGTGCACTAGCTTCAACCCATCTGGAATTGGCTTAGAAACGGCCCTTTGGGGCCGTTTTTATTTGCATGATCAGAAGCGGTAGCCAGCGTAACCCTATCGAATTAGAATGTGGTGTTTGTTCATTAAGCAACAGATCGCGCAATGATCCGGGATTATGCAAAACATACTAATTCGACTAAACATCTCTGGAGATCTTCATGACTGACCAATTTCCTGCGTTCAACCACGCGGAAGCAGTTTCAAATTTTTTCCTATCCATCCCAGACGATTTCAATTTTGCATTTGACGTTGTCGGCAAACGGGCAACCGAGGCGGATAAAACCGCCCTTATAGCGATCGACCGGACGGGGGAGAGGGCCACCTACCACAGTTACAGCGACCTGGATAAGGCATCAAACCGGTTCGCCAATGCACTCATGACAATGGGGGCCCGAAAAGGAGATGCAGCATTGGTCGTGCTGCCACGGATTGCTGAGTGGTATCACGTGCTTCTGGGCTGCTGCAAGACCGGCATCATCGCCATGCCCGGCACAAATTTGTTAAAATCTAAAGATCTTGAGTACCGCATCAAACGTGCTGATGCCAAGTTGGTGATCGTGACGACGACGCACGTGGACGCCATTGAGGAGATTATGGCGAATTGTCCAACCCTGGAGCATTTGATCTTGGTCGGTGATGAGCGTGAGGGATGGTTGGCATTTCAGGCGATTTGTGCATCAGAACGCGATCAGGTTGACCGCACTGCGCTTCCCAAAACTCGGGCCGAAGAGTTAATGCTAATCTATTTTACATCGGGAACGACGGCTAACCCAAAAATGGTTGGGCGGGATCATGCCTACGCTCTTGCCCATTCCATCACTGGTGACTACTGGATGGACCTAAAGGAAAATGATGTCCATTGGACATTAACCGATACAGGCTGGGCGAAGGCGGCTTGGGGTTTGCTTTATCCTCCACTGTTAGCGGGCTCGGCCATCTTGCTTTACGACGGCGAAGGTTTTGACCTAGACATACATCTAAAGATCATTGCCGAACAAAACGTCACCACCTTCTGCGCTCCCCCCACCATTTACCGTGTTTTTGCACAATCGGACACTTCAGAGGCTGACTTTAGTTCATTACGGCATTGTTTCGGCGCCGGCGAGCCCCTGAACCCGGAAGCAATGCGGGCCTGGAAAGATGCCACCGGGTGCGATATCTACGATGGCTACGGCCAGACCGAAACTGTCAACATCGTTGCTAACTTTCCTGGCATGGAAATCCGTCCAGGCTCTATGGGCAAACCCTGCCCCGGATTAATAGTCGATGTCATCGATGACGAAGGGAGTATCCTTGATGATGACGAAGTCGGCCATATCGGCGTAAAAATCACCGACCCCTATCCGCCTGGCTTATTTCGTGGATACTACCGAGACGACCTGGAGACGGCTAAATCCTTTAGAAACGGCTGGTACTACACGGGTGACACGGCAACTCGCGACCCCGATGGCTATATCTGGTTTGTTGGCCGTTCTGATGACATTATTTCATCGGCTGGATATCGCATTAGCCCATTTGAGGTCGAGAGCGCGCTCATCGAACACCCTGCTGTAGCGGAATCTGCCGTCGTCGCCAAACCTGATGATTTGCGTGGAGAAATCGTTTTCGCTTTTATCATACTCGCAGTCGGTCACGAACCTTCGGATGAACTGGTTGAGGAGATCCAGGGTTTCGTAAAGAATCTGACCGCACCCTACAAATACCCGCGACGAATTGAATTCCGACATGAATTACCCAAGACTATTTCTGGAAAAATCCGACGCGTCGAACTTCGCAATGATGCCCGCGACCTGCCCTAAAAGTGGGGCATAGCATGCAAAATAGTTTCCCCCCTTAGGCCTTGTCGGGATACATGGCGGCCAGTGCCGCAGTCGAAGGCTTGGCTACACCGCGCTCTGTGATCAGTCCTGTCACCAACCGCGCCGGGGTTACATCGAAGGCATAGTTGGCCGCGTTAACCCCGTCGGAAGTCAGCTGTACCGGGACAATACTTCCGTCTTTAGCCTTACCTATAATCTCGGTGACCTCGGTTTCATCGCGGCGTTCGATAGGTATGTCCTTTATTCCATCATCGACAGTCCAATCGATGGTTGGCCCGGGTAGACCGACGTAGAATGGAACACCATTATCGTGCGCGGCAAGGGCCTTTAAATAAGTGCCTATCTTATTACAGACATCGCCCGCTGCGGTCGTCCTATCCGTGCCAGTGATACAAAGATCGACCAAGCCGTGCTGCATTAAATGCCCACCAACATTATCGACGATTACAGTATGCGGCACACCGTGCTTGCCAAGTTCCCAAGACGTCAGACTTGCCCCCTGGTTACGAGGGCGGGTCTCATCAACCCACACGTGGACCGGAATTCCAGCGTCATGCGCCTTATATATCGGTGCCAGTGCCGTGCCCCAATCCACCGCCGCCAACCAACCGGCATTGCAGTGGGTCAGGACGTTGACGCCACCATCTTCCAGTGATGGCTTGCCTTTGGCGGTCCAGGCCGTCTCGATAAGGGGCTTGCCATTATCGCCGATGGCCGAGCAAATGCCCACATCCTCATCACAGATCTGAGCGGCCCGATTATAGGCTGCTTCCTTGCGCTCACTAGGCAACAGTGGTGCCAGAAGGGTGTCCATCTCATCCAGTGCCCAGCTAAGGTTAACAGCTGTCGGACGCGTCGCGTAGAGAGCGTCGCGGGCCTTTGCAATAGCGTTATCAGAGGGGTCCATGTGCACCGCCAAGGCCATGCCATAGGCGGTCGCTGCACCGATCAAGGGCGCGCCACGCACTCGCATGTCACGGATCGCCGCGCATGCATCATCAAGGCCCTCCAAGCGCAAAGTGACAAACTCATGCGGAAGTTTGGTTTGATCGATGATCTCCACGGCCCAACCATCATCGGCCAGCCAAATAGTGCGATAAGGAGCGCCATCAACTTTCATGCGTAATCCTCTTTTCAAAGTAGATTATATCAAAGCCGTCTTCAGAGACTCGTGAAGTTTCGACGTAGCCAAGCTGGGGATAAAAGTTCAAATTTTTGATTATATTGACATTGGTATAGAGGAAAAGGCGGGCCAAGCAATTATCATCAGCCTCCTGTTCCGCGAAGTGCAACAAAGCCCGGCCAATTCCCTCACCTTGGTGATCTGGATGAACAGCCACGTTCTCAATGAATTGGCCTGCGTCCTTCTCATAAGTCGCTATATAGCCAGCTGCAATACCTGAGGCTTCTGCTACATAGGCGACACCCGCCGCAACATAGGCTGCGAAATCAGAAACCATGGGCGCGGGTTTTTGACCCATCCGCACAACGTAGGGAGAGTAGGCTGCTTCAGCGATCTGGGAGAGCGTCGGCACATCACCAACACTCGCTCTACGGATCCATACCCCTGCCAATGGCTCAGCCGCCTAACACCCGTCCGGCGACAGCGTCGAGTCTCTTGACCATCTCTGGATCACGGGCATCGGGCGCGGTGATGATCGCTGTATCCAATGCCGTATGACAACCTGCGTGGCAGCTTTCATCACGGCCGGCCAGCTTCGGCGTCACGGCCTTGATGAGCGCACGCGCCTTATCGGCATTCGACATAAGCACCTGGATGATGGCATCGACGGTAACGTGATTATGGTCTGGGTGCCAGCAATCGTAATCCGTTACCATGGCGACGGTGGCGTAACACATCTCGGCTTCACGAGCGAGCTTCGCTTCTGGCATGTTCGTCATGCCGATCACGTCACACTCCCAAGACCGGTAAAGCTCGGATTCCGCCAACGTCGAGAACTGCGGCCCCTCCATTGCGAGGTAAGTGCCCCCCATCTGATGCGGTATGCCTAATTCAGCGCAAGCCTCCTGAGCAAAGGCCGCCAGACGCGAACAGATAGGATGCCCGAGGCCCACGTGAGCGACTAGCCCGGTCCCAAAGAAAGACTTCACGCGCGCGAAGGTTCGGTCAATGAATTGATCGCAGATCACAAAAGTACCGGGCGGCAGCTCCTCCTTAAAGGACCCGCACGCAGAGACAGATAAAATCTCCGTCACGCCAGCTCGTTTCATGGCATCAACGTTAGCGCGGAAATTCAACTCCGAGGGCGGCACGCGATGACCCCGGCCATGTCGAGGCAGAAAAACTAATTTCTGGCCATCCAATTCGCCAAATAGGAGTTCGTCAGACGCTTCCCCAAACGACGTTTCGACACGGTCCCAATGGGTATTCGTCAGCCCATCAATCTCATAGACGCCACTGCCGCCGATAACGCCAATGACAGGCGGCGTTCCTGGAATTGCGACCATTAATCGTCAACCGGCCAAGACGTCATCAAAGAGCCGAATCGTCCGCATCCCCGCGACATTTGCAGCGCGCGGGTTAAACTGGCCACGCTGGTCGCAATGGAAACCATGATCGGCTTCATAGACGAAAATCTCAGCGCTGGGATGCCCAGCCTCAATGACCTCTACATCTGCCATGGGGATGGATGCGTCTTCCCGGCCAAAGTGTGCAATCGTCGGACATTTTAGTTCTTCGTCATTGTAGTCGATAATCCCACCACCATAATATGCCACGCTTGCATCCACATTCAAACGGCAAGCAGCCATCCACGCAATAAAGCCACCCCAGCAGAAACCGGTGATGCCGACCTTACCCGCGTCGGCGACGTTTTCACGCGCGGCTTCAACATCTGCCAGGACCTTGTCCAGTTCAGCGTTGGCCTGGGCCTTGAGATCACGCCCGACGGACATATCGTCAGCGTTGTAACCACCATCAAAATCTTTGTGCCAACGATCAAAAAGAGCCGGCGCAATCGCCGTATAGCCGACATTGGCGAACCTCTCGGTCACATCGCGAATATGTCTGTTCACACCGAAGATTTCCTGGACAACAATGATGGCTCCCTTCGTGGTACCGCCAGGATCGCAGCGGTAAGCGTCAAATTTGAACCCATCCGATGAGATTAAAGTGATATCTTGGCCCATGGGTGCCTCCCCTATTCATTCTCCATCCTCAAGCTATCCCAAGTGCCGCGCAAACGAAACAAGAAGACGGCCAGTATTTCGAGCCAAAAGATGCGGCTAACTCTGCCTAAATTGTCAGGCTATTTTAGCCGAACTTAACCAGTAATAATTTTTATTTTGACCGACATCAGCTTAAAAAAACTTATCATAATATACCACTATACGTTGAATCGAAACAGCAAGATATCGCCGTCCTGAACGACATAGTCCTTGCCCTCCTGACGCATCTTTCCAGAATCCTTGGCAGCCTGCTCACCTCCAAATTCCACGAAAGTTTCGTAGTCGATGGTCTCTGCCTTGATGAAACCTCTTTCAAAATCCGTATGGATAGCGCCAGCTGCCTGCGGCGCCTTGACGCTTCGCTTAACCGTCCAGGCGCGAGTCTCCTTCGGCCCAGAGGTAAAAAACGTAACCAAGTCAAGAAGACCGTAGCCGGCGCGAACAACCCCAGCTAAACCAGTCTCGCTCAAGTTCAATGCGTCCAAAAACTCCGCCCTCTCCGCCTCATCACTCAGTTGCGCCACTTCTTCTTCGATTTTCGCGGAAATGATTACGGAGCTAGCTCCCTGTTCGTTGGCCATAGCGGAAATTCTTTTTGTCCATGAATTCCCATTAGCGACCTCATCCTCGCCGACGTTGCAGACATATAGTACTGGCTTTGCGGTCAGGGCCTGAAGCATCCGCATGCCTTTGCCGTCACCTTCAGCCAATCCCATCAAACGCAACGGCTTACCGTCACGGAGATGCATTAGTGCTTGTTCCACCAGCTGCAATGTAGCCGCAGCTTCCTTGTCCTGACCACGCACCCTCTTGGTCAATGGCTCGATGCGCTTCTCCAGGCTTTCCATATCGGCGAGCATCAATTCGGTTTCCACCGTCTCAGCATCGCGAACCGGATCAATATCGCCATCGACATGCGTTACATTCTCGTCCTCAAAACACCGCAGCACATGAATAATCGCATCCACCTCACGGATATTGGCCAAAAACTGGTTGCCTAGCCCCTCGCCTCTCGACGCACCGCGAACCAAACCAGCAATGTCCACAAATTCCAGGTAGGTCGGCACAACATTGGCGGAAGCGCTGATGGCAGCAATTTTCTCCAGTCGGTTATCGGGGACGCCAACACGTCCTGTATTGGGCTCAATGGTGCAGAAGGGAAAATTTGCTGCTTCTGCCGTCGCCGTCTGCGTGAGGGCGTTAAAGAGTGTTGACTTTCCAACATTAGGTAACCCGACAATACCGCAATTGAACCCCATCAGTCTTCCTTCTTTCCTTGTTGGCGAGCATCGTGTTCCAATAATTGGGGCCTGTGCAGTTTTCGGCGCGGCGGATTGACCACAGATGCCACTTTGCTCATGAACGCTGAATTATCGTCACTCAATAGCAAAGGCAAATGTTCGGCTACGCCGCACACCACGCGTTCGACCCAATCGCGTTCCGATTTCGCGAAGTCCTTTAGGACGTGGCCAGCAACTCTCGCTTTATCACCAGGGTGCCCCACGCCCAGACGAATACGTGCGTAGTTGATCCCAATGCGCGCGTGGATGGACCGGAGCCCATTATGGCCCGCATGGCCACCGCCGCGCTTCACCCGAATTTTGCCTCCGATCAGGTCAATCTCGTCATGAATCACGATAAGATCTTCAGGGGACAGCTTATAGAAGACCATGGCGTCGTGCACGCTACGCCCCGACTCATTCATATATGTTTTCGGCTTAAGCGCTAGGATTCTCTCGCCGTCCACATTTCCTTCCGCAACTTCGCCCTGAAACTTCGCACGAAATTTAGAAAAGGAATAGCGGCGGACAATTTCATCCACCGCCATGAATCCGATATTGTGACGGTTGTTGGCGTATTTAGCACCCGGATTACCAAGTCCGACGACCAGCAACATAAGCGAAGGTCCTTGCTTGGACGGTTATTCCTCGACTTCGTCGCCGCCTTCGGCCGCATCGCTACCGGCATCACTGCCATCAGCACCTTCCGCGGTCTCGATACCTTCCTCGCCTTCTACGTCGCCAGAATCTTCTTCGGCTTCTTCGACTATGGTCGGCGCGGCGATTGTAGCGATCGTGAAGTCGCGATCAGTAATAGTCAGCTCCACGTCTTCTGGCAGCTCAATGGCACTTATGTGGATGCTGTCGCCAATTTCTAAGCCACTCAAGTCAGCGGTCAAGGATTCGGGGATGCTGTCGGGACGACAACGCAATTCTACCGCGAACCGGACAACATTTAAAACCCCGCCCATACGCAGCCCCGGACAGTCATCTTCGTTTTCGAAAACAACCTGAACATCGATGTTCAAGCGGGTCAACGCGCTGAAGCGCATGAAATCTATATGTATGGGCTGATCCGAGACAGGATCTAGCTGCAAATCACGGGCCAAGACGCGGTGTTTGTCACCAGACACATCGACTTCATAAACGCGGGCGAAAAAGCCAGGGGTGTTCATCTGTTTCATTAAATCAATAGGATCAACAGAAATCAGGACCGGGGTCTGCTTATTGCCATAGATCACACCCGGCACACGCCCCTCACGGCGCGTGGCGCGGGCTGCCCCCTTACCTGCCCGATCGCGAGGCTCAGCTGCGAAAGCCGTCACATTAGCCATTGTCATTCTCCTCAAAAAACAAATGACCGACCTCCAGGGGTGACGGTCACACCAAAATGCCCGAGAGAGCGCGCAGTTTTAGCTCCATGGGGCGCCGCGGTCAATCCATCTTCGCTATTGTATACGGATTAATTAAAGAGGCTGGAGACCGAACTTTCTTCGCTGATACGCCGGATCGCTTCAGCAATAAGAGGCGCAATCGTTAATTGCTCAATATTATGCGACACGCGAACCGCTTCGGTAGCCATGATACTGTCAGTGATCACGAGGCTTTCCAGAGGCGAGGATGTAACTCGCGCGACGGCGCCGCCGGACAATACGCCATGGGTTACATAAGCTGATACAGACGATGCACCGGCTTCTGAGAGGGCCACGGCCGCGTTACAAAGGGTTCCAGCGGAGTCGACGATATCGTCCACCAAAATACATCGACGGCCATCAACGTCGCCGATAATGTTCATGACCTCGGAAACACCCGCGCGCTCCCGGCGTTTATCGATGATGGCCAAGTCTGCGTTCAAGCGCTTCGCCAACCCGCGGGCACGCACTACGCCGCCTACGTCCGGCGATACGATAACCAACTCTTCGCCATTTTTGCGCTCTTCGATATCGCGGCTCATCACTGGTGCGGCATAAAGGTTGTCCGTGGGGATGTCGAAGAAACCTTGGATTTGCCCCGCATGCAGGTCCATAGTAAGGACCCGGTCAGCGCCGGCCTCGGTAATAAGGTTGGAGACCAACTTAGCGGAGATAGGCGTACGTGGCCCAGATTTTCGATCCTGGCGGGCATAACCAAAATACGGGATGACGGCCGTGGCACGCCGCGCTGATCCCCGGCGCAACGCGTCCAAGGTCACCAGCAGCTCCATCAGATTGTCATTTGCAGGATAGGACGTGGATTGAATGACGAAGACGTCCTCACCACGGACGTTCTCCTCGATCTCAACAAACACCTCCATATCAGAAAAGCGCCGGACACTGGCTTTAGTCAGCGGCAGATTGACATAGGCTGAAATGGCTTCCGCCAGCGGCCGATTGCTATTACAGGCAATAATTTTCATGATGCTCTGGACGTCTCGAATGAATTTGGAAAATCGACCGCGTTTCGCCAGTTAGAATTTGGCAAAAACTTATCAATCTGAACTAGCGCTGTAAATGTCTTCTCTCGTTCATGATGACCCATGGATTGTCTCCTAACATTAATTGAGTGGCGGCGACACCCTGCGACCGGGGAGCCGCGGCAACTCCAGAACGGCCTCGACCGGCATAAGTTGGGTAATCATGACCCGAAAATTTTTTGGATACCATAAGCGAGTGGCACCAGCAGATAAATTGTTACGCGCCCCTAAACCCCATCACTACAAATTGCGGGGTCTTTGCGGGTAAACTCTGTTAGACATCGCGACCCTTTGTAATGTTACCGCTAACTTCATTTCGTTCGTTGCTGCTAACTCGTTTCTACCTTCTATTTAACACATGGGCCCAACATATCGAATAGACCTCATATACTCACATTGCCAACATCTCGTCTAACTCGCATCACCGGTTATTGGTCCTTTGGAGCTAATCCGGTTTCCGACGATAGTTTTGGAGGTGGTAGACTGGGCACCTCATCGACCCACACAGGGTCCGTTTTCAATCTTTTAGACCCCGATGCCACCCTGGCCTGAGCCATGTTTTCAGCCTGCGCAAGCACGTCCTTTATCCCGCCAACGGCGGCCGTGGCAATAATGACGGCAGTTTCACCCCACCGGCCGTCAAAACTGCCCGCTGGCACGGTATTACGTTGGATCGCTCTCCCAATATACCGGCCATCTGGGTGTGTCAGTGTCCAGCTAATGGTAACCGCCTGTTGTCCATGCATCAACGCTCCGATGCGAACATCCGCCTTCAGGACATGCCGCGCAGCTAGCCTTTCCGATGTCACCGCGACTTTCGCCCTTATCAATGCATAGCGGATCGCACGGGTCAGCGATTTATCGCCATCTCCAGGCGCGCCGCGGACAGGTTGCACCCAAACACCTTGGCTAATAGTCTGCACAGACCTCAAGGTCTCATCTTCTGGTTCCACCACCCTTGCGATCAAGCGCGCGGTGTTGGTGCCAAGGTTCTGGATAGCTCTCGGTGAGTCCCAATGCCAATCCTTCTTCAAGTCCTGGGAAAAGTAGAAAACCGGCTTATTATTCCGCTCGTTCAAGCTCCAATAAACTTTTACAATCTCCGATCCAAGCTGATTCGGTGGTAGTTCAGTGAACCGGCCCGTCAACTTGTAGCGCAAGGCCTCGCCATCTCTTGTCATGGCTGGAATCCCCCGCTCCACCAAGCCTTGGGCAATGGCCTCAGACAGCAGCTGGGGTCCGTGCGCCGACGATCCATCAATGATGCTAATCCAAACCCCGCCAATGATATCTCGCTGGATCAATTTGGGCGGACCGAGTTCTGCCAGCGTCTGAAATGGTTTTGGTATCGGGCCGCAGGCACTCAAGACAATAGCGATAATGCCTATCCACAATCCCTCAATCGCGCGTTTCACAATCGTCCTTACGCTTTTTCTCAGATTATTGCGCAGGTCGCCAAAATTCCTAGGATTAAAAACGCCCCAAAAACATACAAATGCGGCATACCAATTATTTGACCCCCAAATCCAGCCGTTAGCCCAAGAGGCGCACATTGTCGCACCCTGCTATCAAAGCCGTTTCGCCCAGATACATGCATTGGAAAACATAATAATCAAATATTTCCTCGTTTGTGAAATAGAACTCGTTCTCTCAGCCGCACTTTAAACGCCCGTACAAACACTCAACATGGACTACTTCGCAGTTACGCCCTCGCAAATCAATAAGCTCTTCAACAGA
>MDTD01154754.1_pt1 | contig 13440 bp, 10 predicted proteins | sample 811221 | NCBI WGS metagenome assembly MDTD01 (sample SAMN05326646, study PRJNA326480) | marine metagenome | isolation source: seawater | place: Pacific Ocean: South West | collected 2011
CGCAGATGACCTCGTGTCCCTCGTCGAGCAGACGCTCGCTGAGATGGGATCCGATGAAGCCTGCGCCACCGGTGATCAGAACTCTCGATGACACCGCCACAGCCTAGCATCGGTGCCCTGCGCGTCAGCGGGTGGTCGAGACCATCCTCCGCTGCCCAAACGTGCGGCCCAGCGCGCCTTCGAGGCGTCCGGCGAACATGGGCCACCCGTCGCTGACTCGCACCGGCCTCGGATTGCGGATGCCGTAGAGCAGTCCGGCTCCGACGAAGGCGGCGCGCCACCAGAGCGGGTACCCATGCACGCTCACCGCCCGACCTGTTCCTCTGCCGTATGCCCGCAGCTTTCGGCGACGTTCGGTGTCGGTGAGGCCGAAGGCTGTCGAGATGCCGTCCACGTGGACGGCGCGGTCGACCCAAACGAAGGAGTCGACGACGGCAGGGCGGGTCTGCATCACCCGCAGCAGCAGGTCGGTACCTTCCGCGACCTGCCACGGGGTGTCGGCGCCCGGTCCGATGCTCTCGTCGAAGCCGCCGACCTCATCGAAGAGTGACCTCTTCATGAGGATGCCCATCTCGATGACGCTCCACACGTTGAAGATGTCGAGTCGGGTGCCCGGGTCGGGAAGAGTCGTCTTGGGCCCTCGCTCGTCCCATGACGTGAACCCGCCCACCAGGAAGCCCGGGGCGGAGACCACTCCGCGGAGCGACGTAATCGTCCCGCGTGGATAGCTCGTGTTGTCGTTGGGAAATGTCACCACGAACTCGCCCGGCGGAAGCGCCGCGACGCCGGCGTTACGTCCGCGCGACGCCCCGCGTTCGGACGTCGTAACAGTGACAGGTAGGCCGCGCCTGGCGTATTCGTCTGCCAGTATCGCCACTGCTTCGTGGTTACCCTGCGCGACGAAAACGACCTGGTCGTTCGGTGTCAACTGCCCATCGAGAGAAGCGAGCAGGGCGCGGAGGGCGTCGATACGCCCGAGCGTGGTGACGATGAGCCCAAGATTCACGATCTCCATTCTGCCTGGGGGTCCGTGCTGTGTGTCCGTCACGGGAGTTGCTCGAACGCAAGGTACGCCGGGTCCGGTGCGTGTCTACCCAAGCGCCATCCCGCGAGCACGTACCTCGCGCCTCGCACGTCACCCGATAGTGCTGTGACGGCGGCCTTGGTGGCGAGGCGAGCAAGGCCGAACGCCGTGGTCCGACCACCACGGAGGGTGAGAAAGTGCCGGAACGCCTGGCTCGCGTAGGCCAGAACCCGCGAGCCTGCACGCGCGTGAGACGACGACACGGCGTGAACCAAGCGTGCCTCCGCAACTTCGGCGAACCCGACCTCGGCGTCGGCCAGTCGAAACCCGTACTCAACGTCCTCCCAATACATGAAAAAGCGCTCGTCGAGCATTCCGGCTCTCGAGATCGTCTCTCTTCTGAGGAGCACGCACGCCCATGTCAGGAAATCCGGCCGCTCTCCCGACCGCGGCTGTCGGATACTCCAGGTCCAACGGTTGAGCACTCCGCCTGCCGAGAAGAATCTGCCTTCGGGAGTGACGATACGCGGCCCGACGATTCCGAGCGATGAGTCTCGATCGAGTGCATCGCTCAACTTCGCGAGGTCATCGGGGTCGAGGGTTGCGTCATTGTTGATCACCAGCAGTCTCTCGATCGCAGAGTCTTCGAGGAGATCTCGCATACCGGTGTTCACGCCCACCGCGAATCCCGTGTTCGACGCCAGCTCATGGAAGGACAGCCGCGGATCGGCGCTGAAAAAGGAAGCGATGCGCCCGTCCGCTTCGTTGTCGACGACCACGATTCGGGCGACGTGAGGGCTGCGGAGCAGCCGGTCAACACATTCACGCGTCTGCGCGCGGTCGCGCCATGTGAGAACGACCGCACCGATAGCGGGGCGGGGTGCGGGCGAAGAGCCATCGCTTGGCTTCGTCATCTGTGCGATCTCACTTTCCTACAGGCGGGGTCTCATGCCATGCCCTGACGGCCGCTGCGCACGGAGCCCAGAGCAGCAGGGTGGACAATCCTTCGGTGACGGCGTAGCCGATCGCCGCGCCGATGGGGCCGATCGTGATGGCCAGTGCGATCATCACAGGTATGCCGACTGCGCTCGCGATGAGTGAGGCGCGAACGACCACCCGCGTTTGGCCCGCGGGAAAAAGTACGTGGCGCATCATCGACGTGCGCAGCGAGAGGAAGGCGAACACCAGCCCCATGGTCGCGAGGATCGCGTAGCCGGCTGCTGCCGCCTCCCCGAAGAGGATGAGGCTGGCCCAGTGTCCGAGAACAGCGAGCGCGACGCCACCCACGAGTCCGAACCCTCCGTGTGCGGCGAGGGCAATGCGGACGCGACGAGCGCGCTCGCGCCCACTGACTTCACCCACCCAACTCTGGAGCGCACTGGCGAGGGTGAAGGGGAGGATGCTGCCGAGCTTGAACATCTTGTCGGCGGACGCGAACCCCGCGGCCGCCTCGGGTGCAGCAGTGACATTCACGAGGGGGGCGGGAACGCTCGAGTACGCGCTCTGCGTCGCGTCGTTCAGGGCCACCGGGAAGCCGCTCCGCAAGAGACTCGGAATCTCGCGGAGCGAGGGCCAGGATCCCGGCTCCTTTCGCAGTAGTCGCCACGTGAACACCGCCGTTCCCACAAGGGTTACGAGGATCCCGGCGATGGGGTAGACCTCGACGAATCCCGTCGCGGCGATGACTACGGAAGCGGCGATGGTCACGATGAGGCGCGGGAGTGCGTCGTAGAAGATGATGGTGCGTGGGTCACCGACGCCCGCGCAGTACCAGGTGAACGACAACGCGATCACAGCGCCTTGGGTGCCCATCAGGACGGTGAGCCATTCCGCGCCAGGTGAAGCGATAAACCAGCAGATGATCGCGAGCGCGGGAATCGCTACCGTTGCGATGAGGAGGCGGACGGCGATCGATTCGCGGTACAAACGAGCCCGATGAGCGTCGTCGAGCGCAACCGATACGAGTGCCGGTCCGATCGCTGCCCATCCGTAGCCGACGACGATGGCGATGAATGTCCCGACAGCCTCGCCGGCGATGGCGCTGGCCCATCCGCCAGGGCCAGCCGTTCTCGAGACGAGAGGCAGCACCACCAGCGGTGATATCGCTGACAGCGCCGGCGGGAGCATAAATCCGAAGAGGCGCCTGCGCATGCTGAGGCTGCTCATCGTCTCGATCCGCGCCGGGACCGGTCGAGTGCATCAGCCAAGGCCTGCGCAGTGGCCTGAGCGGCGCTCTCCCAGGTGAATCTTGCGGCCCACGTGAGCGCTGCCTCGCGATTGTCCGTATCCCATGGAGTGCCGAGAGTGCGCTGGATCGCATCGGCAAGCGAGCGGGGCTCGCCGACTGGTACGTAGCTCGCGACGCCGCCGCCTACCTCTCGAAGCACGGGAATGTCGCTCGCGATGACGGGGACGCCTCGACGCAACGCGTCCAGCACAGGTAACCCGAATCCTTCTGCTCTCGACGGGCAGACGTACACGGCCGCCACCTGGTAAAGGGCTTCGAGCTGGTCGCGTGTCACCCAGCCGGGAAGGATCACGTCATCGTCAAGTCCTCGCCGAGTCACCTCCGGAGCCAAGGGGTCAGGGAGCTTGCTTCCTGCGATGACTGAAACTGGCCGATCCTTGGGGTGGATACGACTCAGGGCGTCCAGGAGACCTTCCAAATTCTTATGTGGAAGGCGACTGCCTGTGCTCAAGAGGACCGACCGGTCCCGAGGAATACGCAGATCGGCGATCGCTGCCCAGGGGTCAGCGACGGGGCGGGGTGCCTCGCTGCCGTTATGGGCGATGCGAATGCGATCGTCGGGGACGCCCAATAGGTTGTGGATGCTGGCCGCAGCCGCATGAGAGACCGTGAGAACGAGGTCAGCGGTGCGCGCTGAGCGGGTCATCAGCCATGACGTCGCCGCGCGCTGCGCGCGTTCCCGGCGACTGCCGGGCACTTCGTCATAGATCGCATCGTGCACGGTGACAACCCGCGGGACACCGTGGACGATCGGCCCGAAGTTCGCCGGCGCCCAGACCAGGTCAGCGCCGTTGCGCCTTGCAAAGGTATCGGTAGCGACGATCGCGCCTGCTGCCCAGCTCGCCGGGCCAGCGCCGACCCACCCGAGCGTATGAACACGTCCAGGGAAGAATTCGCGCACGTGTTCGGTTCCCGCGCGACCGGTGAGCGCGGCGAACTCGATCCCCGGCAGAAGCCTCGGAAGTCGAGGCAGCAGTTCGCGCGCGTAGGTTTCGGTCCCTCCCCTCAGGCCGGTGAAGCCGAGCAGATCGACGAGGATTCGCACGCCGTTCAGCTCTCGATCACGGCATCCGGACGTTGCTCGCGTCGTGGAGTCGTCAGGACGCCCGAGAAGAAGCTCATCATGATCGTCTGGAAACCGAGGATCATGCCCAGGGCGCTGGGGATGGCGATCCGCACGACCTCAGCAGCGTCCTGCGGCCCGAAGTCGAGGCTGCCCCAACGGATGACCTGCGCGATACCTATCCCCACGCCCAGCACGAAGAGCGCCACACCGACAAGCAGCCCCCGCTCCGCCGTCCATCGGGCGACCACTCCCCGAAACTGCGCACTCGTCGGGAGGAAGGCCTCCTGGGTCGCGTAGAGCTTGGTGAGCCAGAAGAACAGGAGCGACTGGTATCCGATGACGCACAGGGCGCTGGCGTAGACCATCGTCGTGACATCGAACCCGATGCCGCCAATGCGGACACCGCCGAATGAGAGCACGCCCACGGCGATCGCTCCGAGGAAGAACGCCACCAGCCCGGGGTAGACGAACAGCCACCGCGGCGCGAAGATCAGCAGGAACCGCAGGTGTCGCCATCCGTCGTGCCAACTCCGCAGGTGGGGCGGGCGAGAGCGGCCGTCCTTCTTCAACGTTGTGGGCACTTCTTCGATGCGGTACTTGGGGCGCGCGAGGGTCGACTTGACGACCATTTCCGAGGCGAATTCCATCCCGGTCGTCTGAAGATCGAGATCCCGGATGCTGTCACGGTTGAACCCGCGCAGCCCGCAGTGGAAGTCGCCGATGTTCGGGCGGAAGAAGAGCTGGCCGATTCCCGAGAGCACCGGATTGCCCAGGTATTTGTGCAACGGGGGCATCGCCCCGGGAGCTATTCCGCCACGGAATCGGTTGCCCATCACGAGGTCGGCGCCGTCCCGGAGCCGATCGACGAACGGCTGCAGGTTCTCGAAATCGTAGCTGTCGTCAGCGTCGCCCATGATGATGTATCGACCGCGGGCGTTCTCGATGCCGTTGATGAGCGCCGCACCGTATCCCCGCCGAGGGGCGTGGGACACGCGCGCGCCCAGGCGCCGCGCAATCTCTTGGGAGCCGTCTGTGCTGCCGTTGTCAGAGATGAGCACCTCGCCGGCGATGCCCGACCCCTCGAGAAAGCCCTGCGCCTTGCGTATGCAGACCTCGAGCGTCTCGGCCTCGTTGAGGCACGGCATGAGGATCGTCAGCTCGAGTTCGGCTGCGTCGTTCGTCGCGGTCACGGGAGGTGTCCTTCGTTCGGGTGGCTGGGGGCGGGGTGTCCGTCGATCGCCGCCACGATGGCATCCATCGTCCGGGAGATCGTGCGGGTCTGTACCGCATCCTGGTACCACTGGTAGGTCGAGTCTCGCAGCCGATCGCCGTCGCGTACGCACGCGACGATCGCTGCTGCCAGATCGTCGGCAGCGTCGGATGCGGCGACGTAGCCGTTGACGCCGTCATCCACGAGTTCTGTCGCTGCGTTTCCCTCGTCGGCGACAAGCACGACGGGCGTACCGTGGGCTGCCGCCTCGACGACGACCAGGCCGTAGCCTTCGCGGCGGGACGGGTTTGTCAAACACGCGGCTGTTGCCATGAGATCGGTGAGTTCTTCCTGCTCGATAAAGCCGGGCATCCGCGTCCATGCGCTGCCACCGACGCGGCCTACCTCTGCGCGGACCTGTTCCGTCGTGGCTCCCTCGCCGAGGATCACGAGTTCGAGGTCGGGACCCGCCGTTCGGGCTGCCGCAACCGCCGCGGGGAGAGACTCGACGCGTTTGTCGGCGATGTGACGGCCCGCGTAGAGCACGAACGGGGGCTGTGTCGCATGCCTGGGCGGACTACTCGCTGTGGTGCCGTCGATGAGGCCGGGGCTGACAAGCAGTGTGCCGCGGAAGTCTTCGCCACGGAGGCGATTTGCGCTCAGTTGCGAGTGACAGGTCGCAATTGGTGTCATCGCGATGGCGACGCGCTGCAGCAGCCAAGCGATCGTGCCCATGACCACGCCGGAGTAGGCGATCCACTGCGCCCGCCCCCATACTTCGAGATAGTCCACGATCAGAGGTGTTCGTGAGCCGATGAGGGCAAGCCGCGCCGCGAAGACGTTGAGCACGGGCAGGCCGCTGACGATGACCGCGCGCGTGCTGCGCCGTCGGCGCCGGAGCGCCCCGAACACGCCTGTGGCAAATCGCAGTGCCGCGCCGCTGCGTCGCACGCCCGCGTCGTCGTAAAGACGAAGCCGACCGGTGATCGCCTCGATGCGGTACGGAGCCTCTGGTGCCGGACCCTCCCATTGGCGCGCGGTGAGGTACTCGACGTGCTCGCCGCGCGTGATGAGGTCGCGGGCGAACGCGTCGTATTGGCGCTCGCCGCCGCCCTTGGTGAGGGGGTAGAGACAGTCGAAGACTATGGCGATATCGCGTCGTGTCATGCTCAACAACCCACGACCTGGAACAGTCGCGCGTCGCCCTGCGAGTCGACCAGTTCGAGGTGCTCGCCGGGAGCCAGATTCTGGATCCCGGCGTACGCCTGCGCGCCTTCGGCGCTGTCGAGAATGTCGCGATCGCCGAAATCGAGGACATAGTCGACCCCCAGCGCGCGGATGCTGCCACACACGCGCGGGTCTTCGTCGATGTCGCGAAGGTGGGCGTCGAGGTACAACTCGTCGTCGCTCCGCGTGCCGAACACGTGCATCTCTGTAACGTCCCGCCCCGCGATGGCCAGAGCGAGGGAGGCACCCGTGCGAGGGCTGCCCGCGATCAAGGCATCCTCGGGGACCTCGTCGCCGAGGCGCTCGAGCAGTGCGCGCTCGTCCGGGCTCAGCAGGAGAGAATCCGGAGTCGAGGAGTAGGCCTCCCTGACCTGCGAAAGCGCACCGCGTACATTGCCGGCAGCAGCCACCGACAGGGTGAAGACGACGAGGACCGCGACGATCGCTGCGCCTCGCGCGCTCCGGCTCCAGGACCACGAACGCATCAGGTCGCCGAGGCGATCGGCAAGATATGCGCCCCCGAGTGCCGCGAGCGGGATCATTCCCATGGGGAGCATGGCGGCCAGGCGATTGGCGTCGTTGTACCAGGGATTGGTCAGAGCTTCCCGGAGGAAGAACTCGCGGGGCGTGCCCGATGCAATGACGAAGAGGAACACGGTGACAGCGAACGGTACGGCGACGACGAACAATGACGGGCGCCGAACGATCGCGACCACCGCGGCACCCAGAAGAACCGCGGCGACGAAGGCCGGCGCGAAACCTCTCGGCGCCGCGAGAAGTCCCTCGCCGAACGCCTGGGCGGCGGATTGCCATCGGTCCCAGCCGGAATGCTCCGCGGACGTCCGGCCGGCGATCCACAGGATCAGCCCGAATGCGAGCAATGCGGCGGCGCCGACACCAGAGCGCACGGATGCGCGAAGCGTGCGCACGTGCAGGGCGTGCTGCAGCAGCTGGATCAGCACCAGGGGAGTGGACAGCGCGTATGCGACCAGCAGCGCGTTCGGATGGGCGAGGAACGCGCCGCCGGCAAGGAGCAGGAGCAATGCCACGTCGCGCAGGAGCAGCGGGCGGGGACTTCGGCCGAGCCGTATTGCGACGGCGATGACCGCGGGAGCGACCGCGTACCCGGTTGCATTGGGGTAGAGCACACCCCAGTTGAAGAACAGCGCCGGGAAGGCGCCGAACCCCGTGGACAAGACCGCTGCAGAGACGGCCACCGCCGCGCGTTCCCCGGCAAGGGTGAGGGCGAGCCCGGTCACGGATGCGGGCCAAAGAAGCGCCGATACGGCGATGTTTGCGACGTTCACCGCGACGGGCACCGTCGCGCTGGTGGTCACGGACACCAGGGACGCGAGGGCGTGCCAGGCATTCGGATAGAACGCGATGTCGGACGTGGCGCCGATGTTGAACGCCGACGCGTTGGCGGTTTCGACGGCGTACCGAACGCTGTTGAGATGAACGATGTTGTCGAATCGCTGAGCGATGTTGTCGGGGTCCGCGAACGCCCACACCAGCTGTGCAGAGATGACGACGAACGCCGTTGCCAGTGCGCCGACAGTCCACCACACGAGGTGTGGCGTGTCGGCGGGGCTTGCGAGCCCTCGGGCAAGTCGACGCAGACCGAACGCGACAGCGCCAATGAGGATCGTGAGCGCGAGAACGGGGAGAAACGACCATCGCATGCCCACCAGAGGAGCGAGTACGGCAGCCGCGGCGATGACGGCCGCCGAGGTCGCTGGTACGAGCAGTAGCGTCTTGGCGTTTCGGATTCCCCAGCCGGCGGCGACAATGACCGCCCCGGGGAGGATCAGCGCGAGTACCGCCACCGTGAACGGCGCGATCGCAGCCGACCAGCTCTCGATCATGTGCCTGATCGCCCCTTCGTTCGGTCAACGCATCATGGTAGTAGATGCGTCAGTTCACTCCCTGCGCAGCCGCTGAGGAGCCCAGGAGCACGGCGCCGGTAGACTGCCGGGGTTGACCGCGCACCGAGCCGCCGATGCGCGGCTCCCCGATCGAAAGTCTGATCCACCATGGACCTTCTCGTTGTCGGCTCGGGCTTCTTCGGTCTCACGATCGCTGAGCGCGCCGCGAGCGCCGGCCGTCGCGTGACGGTGATCGACCGCCGACCGCATATCGGCGGCAACGCTTACAGCGAGGCCGAAGCATCCACCGGGATCGAAGTCCACCGGTACGGCGCCCACCTTTTCCACACCTCGAACGCGACAGTGTGGGAGTACGTCAACCGATTCACGGCATTCACGCCCTACGTGCACCGTGTGTACACGAACCACGGCGGAGTCGTCTATCCCCTGCCGATCAACCTGGGCACGATCAACCAGTTCTTCGGAGCCGCCTACTCTCCAGCCGAAGCGCGGGCGCTGATCACCGAACAGGCGGGGGAGTTCGACCCGAAGGCGGCCCGTAACCTCGAAGAGCGCGCCATCGGCCTGATCGGGAGGCCGCTGTACGAGGCATTCATCCGCGACTACACCGCAAAGCAGTGGCAAACCGATCCGACCGAGCTGCCCGCCGAGGTCATCAGCCGCCTGCCGGTGCGCTACACGTACGACAACCGCTACTTCAACGACACCTGGGAGGGTCTCCCGGTGGACGGCTACACCTCCTGGCTCGAGCGGATGGCCGACCACCCGAACATCGAGGTGAAACTCGACACCGACTTCTTCGATGAGACACAGCCTCTGAACAAGTCGGCCACCGTCGGGCAGGTCCCCATCGTGTACACCGGCCCCATCGACCGGTACTTCGACTTCGCGGCTGGTGAGCTGTCGTGGCGAACCCTCGACTTCGAGGAAGAGGTCCTCGGCGTAGCCGATTTCCAGGGCACCCCGGTCATGAACTACGCCGACGCGGACGTCCCGTACACGCGCATCCACGAGTTCAAGCACTTCCACCCCGAGCGCGCCGATCGCCACCCCACCGACCGAACCGTCATCATGCGGGAGTACTCGCGGTTCGCCACCCGAGACGACGAGCCCTACTACCCGGTCAACACCCCCGAGGATCGGTCGGGACTGTTGTCCTATCGGGAACTGCAGAAGGGCGAGGCGGGGGTCCACTTCGGCGGACGCCTCGGGACATACCAGTACCTCGACATGCACATGGCCATCGGCTCGGCCCTGACGATGTGGAACAACACGCTCGCCTGAGCGGACTCAGGGTGTCGTCGTCTGCCGTTCCAGCGCGGGCATCGGCATCCACCCCCGGTCTCGACTAATCTCCCGGCCGTCGCGCAGTCCACGGAACAGGTGGCTGGTGCCGCGAACCGTGCGTTCGACGACGACCAGTCGGATCAGCTCCTTCGCGAATGTCAGTGCCGTGCCGACAGCGAACGGAAGCGGGCGGTAGAAGTCGTTCGCTCGGTAGTACTGCTTGATAAGGGCGCGGTTGCGCATGATGTAGTACCGGTAGGAGTCGCTCGAGGCGTTCATGTGGCGCACGCCCATATCCCACTGCTTGATCTCGCGGGTGCGACGCAGCACGAACTCGTTCACGATGACCGATGTCGTGACCCGAGATGCCAGCCAGCCATATACCTGATCGTCCCAATAGATGAAGAACCTCGGGTCTGGCAACCCGATCTGACGGACGATGTCGCGGTGGATGAACATTCCTTCGAAGCACCCGGAGTTCATCTCCTTGTACCCCGAGCCGTCGAATTCAGCGGGCGCAAATGGGATCGGGATCCCCATTCGCTCGGCGATGCGGTACTGCCAATAGAACTCGCTGCCGTCGAAGTCGTAGCGGCGACCCTGGATCGAGCGGAAACGCTCCGACCACCGGCCCATCTTCGCCAGTCCGTCGGGGATGACTTCGACGTCGTCATCCATGAGCCAGATCCACTCGGACCCCAGTTCATAAGCCGTCTGCATCCCAGCGCTGAATCCTCCGGACCCCCCGGTATTGGTTTCGAGTCGGCGATAGACCAGTTCGGTGCCAAGACGGTCGCGGAAGGATTCCACGACCTCGGTGGTGTCGTCGGACGATGCGTTGTCGATGACCACGACGCGACCGGGCTTCGGATCCATCTCGCTGATGCTGGTCAGCAGCCGAGCGAGCAATCCGGAACGGTTGAACGTCACAGCGACGATGGTGGCGGTAAGCGGATCGAATGCCGCGGGCGTCGGCGTCATCGCTCCTCCTCGAATGCGGCGCGCCACGCCTCGGGCGATGTGAGCCGAGTCAGCTCTCTGCGGTACTGCTCAGCCAGTTTCGGCCACCGTCGTCGGAGTTGGCGGTGCAGCCGCAGAGACTCGCGGAGCTTGCGTCGATACTGGTCGCGGTCGCGGGTGTAGATGTTCTTGCCGCGGCCATCGGCGGAACTCACGAGGGCGCTGTCATAGACGGGAACGCGCCACCAGTGCGCGTCGAGCTTGCCGAACTCCACTTCGGGCTGTGCGAGGTTTGCTGCATCGGGCCGGTGAATCCAGTGAGAGACGAGGGTCTTGAGCGTGAACCATCGCAGACGCACACCGGTCGGGCTATCGAACTCGTGCCGTCGGGACTGCTTGAAGACGACGCGACCCTTGCGGGCGCGGAGCTTCGTGCTGTCGTCGCGGTGCACGACCGTCTCGGGGAACTCGGCCGCGAGTTCTCGCGCGGCAGGCATGGCAGTGGCGAGGTTCTGCCACATGTGCGCAGGCCCGCTCAGAATGTCGCGCAGTGCCTGGTGGCGAAGCGCGACCGGGTAGTACTGCATCATCATCAGGTGCTTGAGATCCATCCTTCGGCTGTGCCGAAGGAGCGTGCCTCCCTCCGGAGCACGGGAGTGAAGGAGTCCTGCGACGATGCGGTTGCGGGCGTGGAAATAGGCCTGCCAATCGATGGTGTCGTCTTTACCGACCCACGACACATGCCACAGGGCGATGCCGGGTACTGAAACCGTGGGGAACCCTGCCTCGCCAGCGCGGAGGCAGTACTCGGCGTCATCCCACTTGATGAACGCCGGCAGGGCGAGGCCAACCTCGCGGACTGTCTCCATCGGGATCAGGCACATCCACCAACCGTTGTAGTCCGAATCCAATCTCTGGTGCAGGATCTTCGTCTGGCGCAGGTTGCTCGCGCTGAAATCGTGGGGGAACTCCTCCTGGTAGAGGGTTCGCCACATGAACGGGACCTCATCGACGACCTCCGCCCAGGCGTGCAGCTTCGGGCGATCCAACAGGTCGAACATGTGCGCACCGACGATCGTCGGGCGGGTGGCGTACTGGCCGAACACGATCGACCGACGAAGAGATTCGGGTTCGATGAGAACGTCGTCGTCGAGGAGCTGCACGAAGTCGCTCTCTGGGCGGTCGAAAGTCTCCATCATCGCCCGAGAGAATCCACCCGATCCACCGAGGTTCGGCTGACGGATGATCTGTAGGGTCTCCCCGAGCCGTTCGCTGAGCTCGGGGTGCTCCGGTCGGTCGGCGACGAGGTCGGTGCCCTGGTCGATGACGAAGATCCGGTCGACGAGCTCGAGAACATCAGGGCTGTCAGCCAGGCTCGCGAGCGTCTGCACGCAGTAGTCGGGCTTGTTGAAGGTCGTGATGCCGAGGCTGGCCTTACCCGTGCGGACGGGTTCCTGCTCGGTGGTCCACTCTGCGCCCTCGAACACTGCTGCGCTCTCGTCGGCCACGATGTCGAACCAGATCCAGCCGCCGTCGCTGTAGCGATCAAGCGTCAGATCGAAGTGCGCTTCCGAGTCGCCCGTGACTTCGCGAGTGTCGAGTCGCTGTCGGACTCCATTTCCGTTGGACCGATAGACCAGAACCGTCGCAGGACCGCTGGTCCGAACAGTGAGGCGGATGTTGCGAACCACCGTCCAGTGCTGCCAGTAGGAGGCGGGGAAGGCGTTGAAGTAGGTTCCCAGCGACACGCGGCGCCCGGCGACGATGCGGGCACGCCGACGGTCGAGGATGTTGCCCAGGTGGGCCCGGCTCGATACCCGCACGGGCTGCTCGTCGATCACAGACCAGATTTCGGGGTCGGCGTAGAGAGGCAGAAGGTCGGGGTCGCGTTCGAGGGGGAAGACGACGTTCTGGAGGACGTGGGTCACCAAGCAAGTCTCCGGTCAGACGAAGGGTGGCTGATCGAGGCCGAGACCGTAGCCTACCTTCCCGTCCTTGAGGCTTTCCGTGCGGCGCGCGCGATCCCGCGGCTGCAGCTTCGCCAGGAACAGCACTGTCAGCATCCACCCCCACAGCAGGAGCGGGCTGGACTCGGTAATTCCCTGGATGACGACGATCACCCCGACCGCGACGGGGAGGAGCGAAACCGTGGCGGTAACGCGGTCGTCACGGCGCTGCCAGCGGTGGTGGCGCACCGCGAACACCCACGTGCGCCATACGAAGAGCGCATAGAGGGCGGCAAGTACTACCACGCCGACCACGCCGAGCTGAAACCACACGTCGACCCACACGCTATGGGCCTGGATAATATGCAGGCCCCGAGGCATGACGATCCAGTCCGAAAACGCCGGATCCCAGGGGATCCACGGGGTAGCGAAGCCGTTGCCGACGACCGGCTGAGCCGCCCCGCGGGAAAACACGAGATCCCAGATTTCGGTGCGGTCGGTGAGGTCTCCGTCGCGGCCGAGGAACGACAGGATGCTGCGCCGCAGCACCCATGCGAGGCCAGCAGCGAAGGCCCCGACGGTCGCC
>MDTD01178051.1_pt1 | contig 13440 bp, 17 predicted proteins | sample 811221 | NCBI WGS metagenome assembly MDTD01 (sample SAMN05326646, study PRJNA326480) | marine metagenome | isolation source: seawater | place: Pacific Ocean: South West | collected 2011
TATTAAAATTACTAAATCTTCAAGCTCGAGAATTAATGCAATTCAAAAACTCGCGACGGCTCAAAACCCGGGAAGTGTTTTCGTGGATGGTCGTAGAAACTTATCAAGCACTGTCCAAGAACTCGATACAGGCGATTTTCGCGCAAGTTCATACCAATTGGGTGCTGCAGCACCCAATGTTCCGGACACAGGAACTACAGTCACACAAGCACAGTTTGATGCGGCTTTCGGTCCTGGGACATCTGCCGGGAGAGGGATAGCAGTTGCTAGTGGGAACATTTATCCACAATATTCAAGCACGGGTGCTGGTTTGTGGGGTAAAGCAGACGCTACAAATCCATTCACCAAGGCAACAGAGGCCCCTAATACAGAGGACACTATTGGAAATTACGGAATAACGTTTGTTGGCAATGACGCAAGGGGAAGCGCTCCCTCGTCAAGTGATGTTAACTCATCCGTGAAAAATGCCGGTATTTTGGGTTACCAAGGTTCTGACGTTGCTCAATACAGTGAAGCCGACAAATACGGTCAGGAAGCCCACAATTCTTTTGTTTCCGGGATACGTAAGGGTACTAACTTTTCGGCATCGAGAGCCTCTACTGGGGTCAAGAAAAACGTAAACGAAGGAAATGCCGATGTGATAGCGGGTAATCCTGTCATTGGAATCGCAGCCGATGGATTTAATCGCGTAGGAAATGTCAACGGTACCACTGGACGAGTTAGTGATCCAACCAACGGATTTGCGCAAACACAAGCAAATGGGCTTGTGGCTATCGCTAACCCAGCAGCCGGAGCTACTTTTGGACAGGCTGGACTTTGGGGAAGTTTAAGATCTAATGATGCTTCTCCTGGAAACGTTAATAACGGGGCATCAAGGTCTGTGTTTGCTTCAAACCATGCTATCCAACTCCACGAAGATGTTGACTACGCCTCATTATTGAATGGTATAGTCGACCCTGAAAACTCTAACACACTGGGCTCCATAGTGGAGAGCAGGCGAACTGAATTCCCTAATGGCACACTCCAGGGACAGGTTGGTTATGGAAGCGATGCAAACATCGCTCTCGCACCTGTGGTATAAAAAATTTAGTAATTATTCATTGAAAAATAATTACTTATATTTACAAATCATTGCTTTTACAATAACAAGCTCTACATAATGGGACATATTTGTCTTTCCCACCTATTTCTACAACATTTGAAGTTGTATCAGAAATTTTATGGCTAAATTTAGCGTCTTCTCTAAAGTTATTTTTACAACAACTAACACAAAAAGAGGAAAGTAAATCCCATGAATCGCATATTGGAAGTAAAGTATAAATTTGACCAAACAAATTTCTGTTTGAATCCCCGTTTAAACCAGCTACGATTACCTGTATATTCTTTTTTTCGACCCAATGTAATATGTGATTTCGCAAATAATCTGGATTTTCATCTGTAAAAAATTGAGCTTCGTCTATTCCGATAACATCCCAGTTTTCGGGTTGCGTAATTTCTTCTAAATTAGATATTTTTATCCCTGATATTTTCCCTATATTTACTATACTAGGGTTATGAGTTGAAAAAGGTGTATCGGATCTATTATCACTAGAATGATTTACGTAAAGCACTTTTTGTCCCATTTCTGCTGATATATTCAAACGTCTTAATAATTCAGTGCTCTTACCACAGAACATCGGACCTGTTATTACATTTAACTGCGCGTGACGAACTTTGTTTGACATTTTGTTAAATATTCTATATTTGAAATTTTCATTTTTATATAAATGCCTGGATCAACGATCAGACTCAATATTAACGTACGAATCCCGACTTATGACGCTATAGGTTGTTTGTTACCAACAGGAAATTATGTTTTCAGAGTCAATCAAGTTTCTTCTCGAAACGTTAGAGGAATAGTTAATGGCGTTGATTTCACCTTTAACACCAAACAATTACTAAGAATGATAAGTAATCATCAACAAGTACCTGTTTCCCCCATTAGAACCACTCGATTGCCACCGGTTGCCTCAGAGGTAACATCCCCATTAAATGATAATAGTTGTCCAATTTGTTTGAGTACAATGACTCCACAGTGCAGAAGACATCGCTTACAGTGTAATCACGAATTTCATCGTAGCTGTATTACAAGGTGGTTAAATATGAGTAGACACTGTCCTGTTTGCAGACGTAGAGCCAGTATTACTAGACCTTCTCCTTATAGAGTTACCAATGCCGAAACGGCTAGAAGGCGTTACACGAGAAGATATAACTACAGTAGAAATACTTCTTTACCTAGTCTTAGAGATTAAGGACCTGTAAAGTAAACCTTTTTTCCATTTTTGCATTTATTATATAATTCTTCGTAAACAAAGCATTTTGCCACTGGCTTGTGCTTTCTTGACTTTTCGTAGTTTGATAAACGACAAGCTCTTAGAGAATTCAAAAACTTTTCGCATTCGTGTTTTTTATGTGTACGTTGTGTATCCATTTTGTGAATGTATGTGAATTCTTAAATTTTTGTAATTTAAGAAATTTGTTACTTATCTTTTTCAGATTTTTCTTTTTTAGCTTCTTTTTTCTTTGGTTCTCGTAACTTTTTCTTGCTGTTTATCTTGGAACGCAACTTTTTGCGTAAATTTTGTTTATGTTTATGTTTTGCCTCCATTTCTTCTTTTTCATCCTTTTCTTTTTTGTATTTTAAATAATCGTCCTTTCCCGCGGTATAATTATCAAATTTCTGCAAAATTCCAGAATTTGGATTACTCGCGTATAAAAATGGAAACAATTTTTTGTCTTGTGCAATAATGTCAGAATCACTCATTTCTAAAAATATTACTAACTCTTAATTGATTACAAATAAAATGGCTGATCCCGAATTAAAAAATTTTGCCGAGTGTCTTAGAGATAATTTGGAATTTTCACTGCCAGTTGGATTTTTGTTTTTGTTTTCCGCAGTGTCAAATGTATACATGTGGGTAAAATTAAGTTATAGAAACAGACACGTCACGCTCGGTGAAGAAGACATTGGAATTGAATTAACAGACACCTCACGTGCATAAAACTTTTTGTTTTATAATAAATGCACGAATGTCGTATTTGCCTCGAAGAAGGCATTGGAAATGGGTTAATAGCCCCTTGTAATTGTTCAGGCACCAATAAATATGTTCATCGATCTTGTTTAGACATATGGCGTGCTACAAGCGATAGAGAAGATGCGTATGACACATGTCCTAATTGTCTTGTTAAGTATCGTTTCGAAAAAGAAAGTTTTTTGCAGAAAGTTTATCGCAATTGCTATAATTGTTTTTTCCATTCTAGAACTTTGGTTTGTTCCGGTGTAGCTTTTTTTGGTTTTTACGCAATACCACAAATTGCCTCCGGTATGATCAGTACAGGAATGTCTATATCAACTAGTTTGTTGTGCGCCAATTTATCTTGGGTGGGAATCGCACTAATTCCAATAATAGGTTTGGAAAGATTTTTCACAGGAGATTATGAAAGAAGTCAAAATTTAATGGCCATGAGATTATCTCGATCTTTTTGCTTAAGTTTTGGTATGACAATGGCTCCATTAATAGGTTCTCTTGCCCATGGGGTAATTGTCGGGGTAGATTTAATGTCTTTACCAAAAAGAACATTTGACATACACAGAGTATTAGACTTATCATCATTGGACGATTCTTAAATTTAAAATTTAAGAATATAATAAATGTCTAAATGCACAGCTGAAAAAATAGCAGATTGCGCAGTTTTGGGGAAAAAAGGGAAGGTCCCTAGGGCTTTCATTTGTAATCCCGCAACTGGCAGATGCGTTCTGAAAGACGGAAAAATCGGCAAACTAATAATGAAGGCTAAGAAATCCAAGAAGGCTAAGAAAGGGTCTAAGCCAAAAAAGACTTGTTCAGATGATCAAATATTAAACCCAAGAACTGGTAGATGTGTCAAGAAAGACGGAAAAATCGGGAAGCAATTACTAGGTGAAAAACCTAAGAAAAAGACAGCCAAGAAGAGTGCTAAGAAAAAGCCAGCCAAGAAAAGTAAGAAACCAGTTCCGTCAACTGAACTTACATACAAAAAAATGATTATACAAAATAACGAAACACTGAAAAGCCACAAGTATGGAAAAGGAATTTTTACCATCGAGGTTGACTGCGAGGACATCGATGGCTGTACCATAGATATAGATATAGACGATACCGTTTCCGTAGCGGGGAGAAACCGTTGCGAAATGACACTTGCTAAATTTCCCGGTACATTTGGCAGAGAAGCAAAAGATTATAAAATGAAAGTATCGCTCGATGGTAATAAAAGAATTTTAAACATACATGCTTCCGGGAGTTTTACTTGTACACAAGAGCAAAGAGCCATAGGAGGTATGACAGATGTAGAAGTTGACGATAAATTAGATTTCGTTGTTAAATTATTTTTAACGATTCGAAATTACAAAATTGTAAAAGACATACTCAAGGAGGATTTTGAAATTTAGAGTTAGAGGAAGGTCGTCTTTCAGCTAAATCGATAAATTTTTATTTTTAGAAATAAAAATGTCCGATGAAGACGATGGTTACACAACACCTACTGAAGAGTCAGTAAGAGACAAAGTTGGTGTTTTAAAACAAGGAACTCCTGAACGTTTGACTCCCAGAGAATTAAAAATTGCGACACCCGGGACAAAAACTCAATATCTTCGACGAAGACGAGCAGCGTTGGACAGACAAAAGGAACGAAGAAAGACAGCAAAACAAAAAAGAATTGAAAGGGCTGTTAAAGTCAAGAGCAAAAACCAATTAGCAGCAGATGCCCGGAAACACGGTTTACAGCTTTTATCAGATGCTCTCGTCGGCGATCCAAGTGTTTTAAAAGAAGATGGAAAAAAAATTGTGATTTGTCCATCATCATTTTATACCAAATTTAATTCAGTGGTTAGAGTGGGTTGCTCTCGAACATCTAGTTTTATAGATCCTTATGTTACCGCGCGTAGAACGAAAAAAGCTAAATGCGCTAATTTCACTAGAGAATTAGAATTTTTGTCAAAAGATACTTGGAACATGACTAAAAATCTCGCGCGAGATTTTTTTATTTTAAATCCGCGAGTTCTCAAGACTCATGAAGAAGAAGAAGAAATTCTTGACAAATGGTTAAGCCCTTACAGAAAATGGGGGGAATTTTTAAAAATTGTTCCAAAAACTGTGGATTCTAGTGACGCTGCTAAAGTAACGAAGTTTCAAATACTAACTGAATGCGAGGAATTTTTTCAAATACCTTATTCTTATATTCTAGGAGACAAATCTGATCCTCTAAGAGAAGATATTTCACTTCATATAGAACTAATAATTGCAGACCCTAAAAAGTGTTTTTGGTTTTTTCTAGCTAAATTAGTTAACATTCCTGTATCCAATAAACTTGCATTTTTTGCGATTTTGATGACTTTTTCAAAATCCATAGCAACAAGATACACCTCAGTTTTAAAACATTTTACCAACGATGGAATTTTCGAACCAGTCAATAAAAATCAATGGCCTCATAGAGTGGTAAAAGAAGATATTGCCGTAGAAAAGTTACTCACACATCCCCTGGCTAGAAGATTATGTATCAGAAGAGTTTACAGAAGTTTGAGGCCAACTTATGGGGAAATATTACCAAGACATCTCATATATCAAATAGCCAGCGAACAGTGTATGGCAGAATTTTCCGAGATAATAAATCAATTAGGACCTCTACCGGAAGAAAATAAAGCTCCGAAAAAAGTCGCAGAAGACTCTTGGGAACAATTGGCCTTATCGGATTTAGAAGTTGAAAAGGCCGAAGATACAGAGACCGAAGATACAGACACCGAATATGATTATGATTAATATATCCTCAAGGATACATTAATTTTCATACAAAATTTCAGCACACGCTAAAAACATCCCCAAACCTTCTGAAAAACAAGGCTCTGAGGAATAACAAGCTTTTGTGATGGGTAACGAGTTTTTGTCGTAAACTTCATAAACGGTACCGTCTCTTTCAACTACTCTATCAAACATCTCGAAAACTCTCTTAGATTCTTGATGAAATCTCATTTTGTGCAACGCCAAACACCATAATAAACCCACCCAAGACCAATACCATCCGTTATGATACTTTTCTTGACCTATCACAAAAAAAGGTAAAAATACCATAGAATTATCTAATTTTCTTTCTCTATTTGGCACGCCCCATTTAATGTTACGGTATTTTGAGTTTAACCTTAAGAAATTACGCTTAGATACATCTCTGTAAATAAACCATAAAACTAACAAAGAAGTTGTAACTGTATCAAGATTTTCAACAGAATCTAAATAAGAAAAAACCAACTTTTCCCGGTAAGCGTAAGAAAAATCATATCTTACTTCTTTCATGTAATTTTGCATCTCTGAGACTCTTTTAGAAGCTTCTAACCATAAAACATTAGTGTAAGGTACATTTCCTTTTAACAAAAGTGAGTCTTCCCAGTTAGCAAAAGGTTTTTCAAATACTAAATAATGATTGTGGTTATTATCAATATTCGAAGATCCTCTGTGAATGTCGTAAAACCTCAAAGCATCTTCTAGAGTTTTTTCATGTCTAGAAAGCCATTTTTCAGCTTTTGCTTCACTTTTACTTTTAATGCTTTTCCAAACTTGATGAACCAATATAATATATTGACTGTTAGCGTCCATGACTTGTTGACACAACTTTTCGTCTGTATAACAAGGTGTAGCTTTGCTTCTTTTACATTTTAACCCACATAGAACGGCAGGTATATACATAATTTCGTGAAACGTAAAAGGAACGACACCTTTTTTAATGTTATTTTGTAAACGATTTGCCAAGTCGGTTTTGATTTTAATAGATTCTGAAGTGTTTCTAGCAAAAAGTGCAAAGAAACTATCTCTGGTCCACACGTTTGCGTAGTGTCCCACTCCTGCTTTATATCCTCCTTTTTTTGACAAGTTATCCCGGAGCTGGTTTTCCAAATTATAATTAAACAAACGTTTCTTTTTTGTGCTACAGCAAGAAACTATTTGATATACTCCCCTGTACAGGTAAATTATTGGAGATAAAGTTATAAAACTTACACTCCATAAAGTATTCATTAAACAATAACTCATTTAGTTTTAATGTTAATTGTTAAAATGCATTTCTATTAAAACCTAAAAGAATCAATACTTTAATTCAATATGAAAAAACTAGCACTTATAGGAGTTGGTAAAATGGGCTCACAAGTTTTGAAAACTCTCCAAAAAAGCCATTGTGCGATATCTGCTGTCGATAAAAACCCAAACGTCAAGAAAAGTTTTCCTTCTCGACGCGATGATTATCCAAAATATGCGATTGGAATCGATAATCCGCCTAATCCCTCGATAACTTTTCTACCAAGCATTCAAAATCTTAGAGGCAAATATGACAGTATTTTTCTAGCAGTTAAGCCAAATGAAATTATAAATGTTTCACAAGAAATTCAAAAAGCTGAATTAAAAAATTCTCTGAATAGTTCTACTATTGTAAGTTGTTTAGCTGGGGTACAAACAGATACACTTAAACAGTTATTTCCCGGTAAAAATATAGTTAGAATTATGCCTAATTTAACCATCGGACAAGGTAAAGGCTTGACAAGTGTACTAGGCAAAGAAAATCCATTTTCTCAAATTAGAACCTTATTTACAAGTGGTGGGGTAATTCATAAATCTTCATCCGACGATGATATTGATTCTGTGACTTGTTTAGCCGCTTCAGGACCTGTTTATTTTTTAAAAACAGCTGAAATAATGATATCAGAAGGGATAGAAATGGGATTGTCGGAAAAAGAGTCCAGGATTTTAGTTAACTCCGCGTTGATGTCCGCTGTTTTATCTTGTGATAACACTCAAACTATAAATAATATTGCGTCGCCTGGAGGTATAACCGAAAGAGCTTTGACTACATTAGATCAGCATAATTTTTCGGAAAGTATTCGCTCAGCTATACGACAGTCTTGGTGTCGTGCTAAAAATTTAGATTCTAATGTAAGATACCAAATAACCAGTGCTAAGAAAGAGGCTTAAGAAATTTTTATAACTATAAAATGGAAGGGGAAACTCTACACGAATTACAAACAGATGATCAAATAAGACAGCGCTTGGTATCACTTACGAGAATAATAAATGGTCACTGGAGTTCGCATACATGGAGAACTACGCGTAATTCTTTGTTACCTTCTGCCTATAGTAACTTTAGTTATCGATATTTAGATGTTTTGTTTGATGAAACTGTTGTGGATGCGTTTGAACAAATAATTGAAATACTAGAAACTAATAAAAAATTTTTAGAAGATTACCCAAAATTAAAAGAAGTGTTGATGCAAAGATTAAATCATTTCTATTTTGACGTTGGTCTTTTGAAATCCGCAGAATGGTATAAAAGAATTTTTGAAAAAGAAATAGGAGAAGAAAGAACAGGAATTATTTATCGAGGACGGATGGTGTGTTATCGGAGATGAGTTTGATTTTAATTTTACTTAAATTAAAATGAGTTATTCGACATTAGAAAAATACAATAATCAAGATTATGCAACACGTTTAGGTTCTAGTTTGGTAGAAACTTCTTGTCACAACACATCTACCAAATTACCTTTTGACGTAAGACAAGTACCTACCGCTTGGCAAGCACAGGGACCATATATAAACGGCGATAGCACAAAATTTGCTTGTTCTAGCGGGCAAACTTTAAAAGACTGCTTATCAGCCATCGATAATAATTACGATAAGCAAGGAGGTTGGCTAGGCCCTTATCCCACAAGTGATGGGTTTTTAGAATCCAACGGTAAATTAGCATATTACGACAGTAACGGAAATGTTAATATTATTGATTCTACATACACAAACGGCGTAACGTCGAGTGTTAGTTGTGATAGCGGCAAATGCATGTACAATTTATCCGGTTTCGATCCAGCAAGTCCCAAAAATTCTAAAAAGGTATCATTTGATTTACAGCAAGAATGCAGCACTGTTAGTGATTGCAACAGAAATCCTTTTTATTGTCCTTCGACAAAGACGGGCCAAGGCGGTGGTATATGCGCGAATGGGGTCTGTGATTGTGACGGATCTACTGTTACTGACGGTGCTAGTTGCGATCCACCACCCATATGTAAAACAAGCACTGGAGGTTCTTACGCCGGGCCAATTAATGTAACTACTAATAAAAACAAGTATAATTCTTATGGTCATTTAAAAAGATGGCCATTGAGTACCTGTACCCCAACTGGAGGTCGATGTTTAGGCCCGGATGGTAAACAAATAGCAAATGGAGGGGTTAAATGGTCGAAATCAGGTGTGCTCTTCGGCACGCCAGGTATTGGACCATTATATCAATACGGTGAAGATGCGCCTTCGGCTATTGCAAACAAAGATCTAAATATGGATGAGTGCGGTTTATGTCTTCCTGATGACAAAAGTGTTGGATTGGAGATCTCGACATTCGATATTGACCCAAAAACATGCACAAATGGGTCTAACTTTGGTTGTTGCAGTGGAACTTGTTACACGAAAGACGAGCCGGAAGGTAAGATCCTTTTTTGTGGATGTAGATGCGATAGCGATTGCCCCTCGGGATATATATGCGAGGATGGCGGAGGAAGTTGTATTAAGGATAGCAAAAATTGCTGGCCCCCTCGGACGGCGGTCTCTCCACTATGGGGTAATAATTGCTGTCACTATACATGGCCCGGAGTAATGTGCGCAGACGCAACGAGTTCTTGTTAAGTATTTTGTTTTGATTTTAATTTTGCCTAAATTAAAATGAGTTATTTGACAGAACCATTACCATGTGATCCATGGTGTAGACCCAAAGAAAAATACAATAATCTGGGTGGTTATGGAAGTTATCCTGCCCTTCAAAAAAATCACGAACACGATCATTTGAAACGATACATGTATCATACGAATGGAAAACCATGCTGTCCATTTACTAATTCCCAGTTAGAATATGTTCAAAAACATCACATACCATCTAAACCGTTGCCAAGGGTGCAAGACTGCGGTGCTTATGCAAACAAAAACTGTACTCGTAAAAATATCAGATCAAACATGAAAGATCAATCTGACTTTATAGTTTCTGGATTGGGTTCTAGTTTGGTAGAAACTTCTTGTCACAACACATCTACCAAATTGCCTTTTGACGTAAGACAAGTACCTACCGCTTGGCAAGCACAAGGACCATATATAAACGGTGATAGTACAAAATTTGCTTGTTCTAGCGGGCAAACTTTAAAAGACTGTTTGTCAGCCATCGATAAAAATTACGATAAACAAGGAGGATGGCTGGGTCCTTATCCTACAAGCGACGGGTTTTTAGAATCTAACGGTAAATTAGCATATTACGACAGTAATGGAAATGCTAATACTATCGATTCTACATACATAAATGGCGTAACGTCAAGTGTTAGCTGTGACAGTAATAAATGCATGTATAATTTGTCTGGTTTTGATCCAACAAACCCAAAGAGTTCTAAGAAGATATCATTTGATTTACAGCAATCCTGTAGCGCTGTCGGTGATTGCAACAGAAATCCTTTTTATTGTCCTTCGTCTAAAACAGGAAACGGGGCTGGTACATGCAAGAGTGGAACTTGTGAATGTGATGGTACTGGAATTGTCGATGGAGCGAGTTGCGACCCACCAGCTCCTCCACCTCCTCCGAAAATTAATTATAATTTAACTTTTGATTATGACGGAAGCCCGGTATGCGCAGAAGCAGGCCAAAATAACCCTTTTTACCGGGCTAGTAAAACATATAGTTCTGAAGAAGAGTGCATGGCAGATGCGAAGAATGTCACACAAACCTGTTCAAACAGTAAACAAGTATGGAAAAATCATAATGATTATTGTTCAAGTTTTTTCACATGTTGGGGTGACATTAACTGCACTCCTCATCAATTTCAGGCTCAATGTTATAAAAAGTGTATGGATGATCGTGGTTGCGGGGATGTTCGAGCAACGTGTTGTGTAGGGGGTTGGCCACCTAGCAATGGAACATGTGGTTAAAAAAGTGATTTATTAGAGTTCATATATACATATTGATACATGGATATCAATAGAAATAATGAAAATGTATATCAATTACCTGAAATTAAAGTTATGGTAGTTGGCCCTTCATCGGGTAAAACCAGTTGGATTAATAATATGTCTGGGAACGAATCAAATTTTACACCGGTTACTCTGGGAGCTGAAGTAACACCTATCGAGATATATGTAACAGGGAAAAAAGTAAGACTTCATATTTGGGAAGTAGGATCTCGATATTCCGGTTTAGGAAAAGATTATTGTATAGGAGCAAGACTTGCTATAGTTTTCAAAAAAACTGGCGAAAATCATGAAATATTTGAAAACTGGGTAACAAATTTACCTAAAATGTATGTAGAAAATTATGATGCAAGTCAAAACGAAAACATTAAAACACAATTAAATGAATTTGTCGAAACAAATACTACATTCTCTAATCGCGACGATGAGCACAAAGAACACAACTAGATAATACAAACTAAATTGGATATTAACACAAATGTGTTAATATTCTTTAATTACCAGGAATTAGTGTAAAAAAGGATCAGTCTTGTGATATTTCTTTTCGCACAAGCAATGATCACAATATTCACCAACGTCACCGTACGCTGGATCACGTGGAACAAACCACGGACAAGGACCTGGATCACGTCCGTGTGCAATCATATTTTTCCACAATGCGAAGCGACGAGTTCTTTTATTTCTTTTTGCCATCAACTTCTTTTTTCGCAATTGTTTTAGTTTTAATCGCTCGGCGAAACTTTTTTTCTTTTTGGGATATCTTTTATCGAGGATATTAGTCCAGTTTGGTCTCCTGCAAAAAGGACAAGGGTCATTTGAAATTCTATCAATACATGTCTTACACAAAGGTTTGTTTGAATTTTTATGTGTTTTAAAATTCTTAGTGAAAAGACCTCCGCGTTTACAGTTTAAATAAAACACTGGCGTATTCTCATAACAAAGAAAGCATAAATTGTCGGTTGTTTCTTCTTCCACAGTTTTTTGCCTAATAGGTTTCTTTGAATCTTTGGGTTGAATGAACACTTCCCAAAATATGTTGTACTTTTTGTTTTTCGATATCTTATATTTACTTTTTTTTGATTTAGACGGTCTCATGATACACCAAAGTATTATGAAATAATATTAAATCAATTTTAAACGTGTTACTCAGCATCTTGCAAAGCGTTTTGTCCAAAATCAGGCAATGAGTTTTCTGCATTTCTTGATGCAAAGGGAGATAAAACGCTCAAAGTTAAATCCAAAGGAGCTCTGACCACTGAATAAACATTTTCAACAAAGCTAATGTGATTGTCCATCGCCCCGCAACTAGAATTAATGGCTTCCAACATCAAAATTATTTGGTCCAATTTTTCTTCTATCCTTTGTTGTCGCTGTTCTATTTTAGCTATCTTATTTTCCATTTTCTGAGAAAAACTATTTATTTAAGCATTAAATACACCACGTAACAATATAATGCCAACTGAATCGTAATCCAAATAATACCCCCGGGGGAGAACAGATTATCTATTTTACCCTTGGTATTTGGAATACTCGTAATTTTGTAAATTTTAGTACGCATTAGATATATGATAAGTCCTACTAGACATGTTATTGCTACCCCGATAATCCAATTACACAAACTTTCTTTTGTTAGATTCATCATTGCCATACTACCAAAAACCAATAGACCTACACCGAGGAAAAAAGTAAGGTATTCTATTAAAGAATCGGCAAAAATCAAACATGAAAAACTAGCCATTATCAATGAAGCAATTAACGGGACAAAAAGATTATTGGTTTTGTAAAAAAGATAGAAAGCTAAAAAATACAAGGGCCAAACAGCAGCAGCAATCCATATTGATTCGTTAGTGTAAGAATCAAAAAAGTAAGCTGATATTTTCATTTATTATGTATATCATAATAAATGTCAAATTACACTTACGGGGTTCCGGGAATGGTTATTTATCTGTTTCACATTTTTGTAGGCTTATATTTGTTTTATCTAGGTTTTACACTTACGCAAAATCAAAAATTAGCTGATTATAATAAATATATTTTGATAACACTTGGTAGTGTTGCCATTTTATATCAATCTTGGCTTTGGTATAGATTTCCAAAAAGAAAGTATAGTCTAGGACTTAGCGGATGGATAGTTCATCTTTTCCACATTGCATTGGGAATACTATTGATTTACATTGGTTTATCAGCTAAAAACAATGACAAAGGATTAAACGCGTTTTTAGGAGCTATTTTAATAGCAATAGGAGCTTTAGGTTCAAGTTATATGGCTCATTTGATGTACATGAGATCTTAATTTTTTCATGATATTTGATTATATATCATGAAACCAATTTTAAATTCCTACGAAATCTACCCCGCAAGCTACATCCGCAGACGGGAAGGCACATGGACCTTTTGA